>Ga0157380_10002569_pt1 | contig 12268 bp, 11 predicted proteins | sample S35metaG_FD_119757 | JGI IMG/M metagenome (GOLD analysis project Ga0157380, IMG submission 119757) | Switchgrass rhizosphere microbial communities from Kellogg Biological Station, Michigan, USA - S3-5 metaG | ecosystem: Host-associated > Plants > Roots > Rhizosphere > Soil | place: USA...
ATTCCGATGACCACCTGCCCGCATTGCGAAGCGCCGAATCAGACTGCCGCGCGATGCGAGTACTGCGGCGGCGATGTGGCAATCGCACGCGCCTCGCCTCGATCAGCAGAGACGAAAACGGACGCCACCAGCAAGGCGACTTCGCAAGGGTCGCCAGCAGACTCCGGAGAGTTTGTCGTCGCGCCGGTGCGATCATCAAAATCCTCGACAGTCAAGATTGAGGTCCGGTCACCAACGACCGGAGCGCCGGCTTCAATCGGAGGCACTACCTCCTCGCGCACAGCACCGCAAAGTCAATCGGCCCCAACTCAAGTGAGTGAAGTGACTGTGCCCACGGCGGCAAGTTCGTCGATCAGAATTCCCGAGTTTCACCCGGCGCGAGTCCCACAAACGCCGCCGTCACAGAAGTCGTCCGCATCTTCGGTTGCATCGCCGCCACCCCCCTCACCGATCGAGAGGCAGCGCGATTCAGCGGCGCCATCCTTTGATCTTCCAGTCCGCACCAGTCCGCTGCGCTGGGAATCCTGGCAGCGCAAGATCAACGTGTCGGCCCGCAAGCTCGAGATGCCCCCGATGTGCGCATGTTGCCTGCGCGACGCCACCGGCAATGTCGCCGCGTCGCACGTGCGGCTCCGCGGGCAAGGCGCGACCGGAGGCGAGCGTTCATGGATGTTCCCCATCTGCGGCGCGTGTCACCAGCACATCCGTCGCAGCAAACAAACCAACACCAAGGCCAAAGCGGCGGCAGGGTTGGCATTCGTGATTCCCATCGTCGCGTGCTCGTTGCTTGGCGTCTGGCTGGTGGGGTTGTTCATCGGGGCGTTCACCGGACTCGCCACCGGAATCATCGTGAGGCGACTGCAGCGCTCACAAGTTGCCACGCTCGCCTCTCCTACCTGCGCCTGCCTGGGCCCCGCGGTGCGCTTCGACGGTTATCACGGCACGATTCAATCGTTTCGATTCGCCAACGTGCGTTACGCGGATGCATTTGAGCAGGCCAATGCGTCGAAAGTGGTGCCGAGCGATGCACTGGATTTCGGTGACTAGTTCGGTCGGTCGTATATCGCCGTCGCCGTCCGACCTTACATCAACACACTGCCCGTCAACAACTCGGTCGCTTCCTCAAGATGCCGCGTCGCGATTTTCGGCGTGCCCTCCAGATCAGCAATCGTGCGCGACAGTTTGGCCAGGCGATCGGTTGCGCGTGTTGAAAAGGTCCCGTTCGAGATCGTCTGCTTGTACGCCTCAAACGCATCCGGCTCGAACTCGCACCATTTCTGCACCTGGCCGCCGGGGATGGCTGCGTTGCTGGAGATTCCCGTGCCGCCGTAGCGTGCGGTCTGCCGATCCCGCGCCGCTTCAACCCGCGCCCGCACCGCGTCCGAACTCTCCGCCGCTTCCTGGCCAAACTTCTCCTCCACCGACAGCGGCTTCACATCCACCTTGATGTCGATGCGGTCGAGCAAGGGTCCGCTGATCTTGTTCTGATACGCCTTCACGGAGCGAGCATCGCATTTGCAGCGAGGATTGATCTGATGCGAGCCGCACTTCGGGCAACCTTGCGAAGCATCGCTGGCCACGGCCATGCACTGGGCGCAAGTGAACAGGCCGTAGAACCCGCACGGACACGGGTTCATCGCGGCGATGAGCGTGAAGCGGGCCGGGAAGGTCATGCTGCCGCCGACTCGCGAGATGGTGATCTCGCCGTTCTCGACCGGCTGGCGGACCGCTTCCACCGTCGCGCGGCTGAACTCGGGCAGCTCATCAAGAAACAGCACACCCATGTTGGCCAGCGAAATCTCACCCGGCTCCGGCACGCCGGTGCCACCGCCCACGAGTGACTGCTTCGATGCCGTGTGATGCACCTCGCGGAATGGCCGACGTGTAACCACCGAGCCATCCTCGGTGAGCAAACCCTTCGCGCTGTAGATGCGGGTCAGGTCAACCTTCTCACTGTCACTCAGTCGCGGCAGGATCGTCGGCAGGGCGCGAGCCACCAGGCTCTTGCCTTCGCCCGGCGGTCCGATCAGCAAAGCGTTGTGCCCTCCCGCCGCTGCAATCTCCATCGCGCGCTTGGCTTCTTTCTGACCCTTTATCACGCTGAAGTCGGTGCCCTTGGCGATCACTGGCTGATACTGCACTGTCTGCGCCGCCGCATTGGGCAGCGACGTCTTGCCGCGAATGAAATTCACGACTTCATCGAAGGTGTTGGCCACGAGGATGTCGCAGTTCTCGCGTCCGTGCGTAGCCCGCACCATGCAGGCTTCCTTCTGGTTGCCCACGGGAACGACCAGCGACTGTCCGCTGCTTGCCACCATGGCGATCGGGAGCACGCCGCGGACTGGGCGGATCTCGCCGTGCAGGCCAAGCTCTCCAATAAAGAGGAAGCGGCGTTCGTATTCGGCCGGCAGGTCCGGCAGAATGCCGGCGCATTGCAGAGCCAGCAGGGCGATGGGCAGGTCCAGCGAAGTGCCCTGCTTGGGCACATCGGGCGGGGCGAGGTTGATGAGCACCTCGCCCTCTGGCGGGGCAAAGCCATATTTGGCGAAGACCGCTTCCAGGCGGCCGAGGGTCTCGCGAATCACCGGGCCGGGCAGGCCGCTGATGGAGATGCTCCAGTCCTTCGCTCGGCCGGGCAGAAGTCGGCCCTGCAGCTCGATTTCGATGCCCTCGATGCCGTAGAGGATTCCGCCGTGCAGGGTGTGGTCTTTCGTAGCGTCGGACATGGTGTGATAGAGCGGAGAATACGTCAAAGACTCGTCCGCAAGGATTCTCGGTTGCGAAGCGGGCGAAGGACAAAACCCAACAATCCGAACATTTTCCAAAAAATCACCGTTCCGCAGTCGTGGTTTGCCTATACTCGCAGTTCAACAAGACAGAGCTTGTACGTCACACCTCTGCTCGGTTCGGCTAAGACTGGCCTGATCGGACTCCCCCCTGACGGTCCGAAAGGACAATCTCATATGGCAACCGGCACAGTTTCAAAATTCATTGATGAAAAGGGCTTCGGCTTCATCACCCCCGATGACGGCGGCAAGGACATCTTCGTCCACCACACCGACATCCAGATGGACGGCTACAAGAGCCTCAGCCCCGGCCAGCGCGTGAAGTTCGACCTCTCCCAAGAGGCCAAGGGCCCCAAGGCCGCGAACGTCACCAAGGCCTGATTTCGAAACATCAGACCCAGAAGACGCGGAGCGAATGCTCCGCGGCTTTGTTTTTGCCGAATCGAGCGGCCTCCGAGCCCTGAACCGACCGCTTGAAAACCCCGGCTACCTTGCTACACTGCCCGGCTCGAAAAACCCAGACCGCATCACCACTGCGTCGCCCGCGGACGGCCAATAGCCGCGGGTTTCCGGCCTGAAGGCCGGGGCGTCGGTGGGAGGTAGGAGTCACAATGGCCAAGAAGATCATCAAACAATTCAAGATCATGGCGCCCGGAGGCAAGGCTACGCCCGCGCCGCCGCTCGGCCCCGCGCTCGGCGCAAACGGCATCAACCCCGGCCAGTTCATCAAGGACTTCAACGAGAAGACCCGCGAACTGAACGGCAAGGTTGTCGGCTGCGAGATCACGGTCTATCACGACCGCTCGTTCACCTTCGAGATCAAGACCTCCCCCGCCGCCGTGCTGATCAAGGACGCGGCCAAAGCCGAGAAGGGTTCGGGCACGCCGAACACCATGAAGGTCGGCAAGATCACCAAGGCGCAGCTTGAAGCTATTGCCAAAGAGAAGATGGAAGACCTGAACGCCACCACGATCGAGGCGGCGATGAAGACCATTGCAGGCACAGCCCGTTCCATGGGCGTGACGGTGGAGGCGTAAACCATGCCAACAATTACCAAGCGAAACAAAACCAACGCCGAGCTCCGGGAGAAGATCAAGGGGCCGCAGTCGCCCGCCGACGCCGTCAAGGCGCTCAAGACCTTCAAAGCCCCGAAGTTCGACCAGACGGTGGATGTGGTCGTGAACTTGGGTATCGATCCGAAGCAGGCTGATCAGCAGCTCCGCGGCGCGATCAGCTTCCCCAAGGGTGTCGGCAAGACCGCACGAGTGGTGTGCTTCTGTGGCTCGGACAAGGTCGCGGCTGCCAAGGCGGCCGGCGCGATTGAAGCCGGCGCGGACGAGCTGGTGGAGAAAGTCAGCGGCGGATGGATGGATTTCGATGTCGCCGTCGCCTCGCCCGACATGATGCGTGTCGTGTCGAAGCTCGGCAAAGTGCTCGGCCCCAAGGGCCTGATGCCCTCGCCCAAGGCCGGCACCGTGACCGCCGACGTGGTGACTGCGGTGAAAGAATACTCGGCCGGCAAGGTCGAGTACCGCACCGACGACGCGGGCAACATCCACTGCCTCATCGGCAAGATGAGCTTCAAGGAGGCTGATCTTCAGGCCAACCTCGAGCACTTCATTGCCACCATCAACAAGATCAAGCCCGCCACCGCCAAGGGCACGTACATCAAGCGATGCGTCATCAGCGGTTCGATGACGCCGGGTGTGCAGGTCGTGGCGTGACAAGCGGTCAGCGATCAGCGGTCAGCGTTCAGCAAACCGCCCGATCGTCCCGCCCAGGAAGACAGCAAGCAGATCGCTGAACGCTGAAAGCTGAGAGCTTTATGAGCAAGCCAGTCAAAGAAATGATCGTCGCCGACTACCAGAAGCGCTTCAACGGCCTCGATGGCGCGCTGGTGATCGACATCCGCGGTATTACCGCCAATGAGAACAACGAGATCCGCGATGGCCTCTTCCAGAAGAAGATCCGCGTGACCGTCGTCAAGAACACGCTCGCCAAGAAGGCGATCGCCGGCACCGCGCTCGAGAACATCGGCAAGGCGCTGGAGGGCCCGTCGGCCCTGGCGTTCGGCGGCACATCCGTCGTCGATGTCGCCCGCGAAGTCGTCGCATGGGCCAAGAAGATCAAGTCGTTGAACGTCAAGGGCGCGGTCCTTGACGGCATGTACTTTGAAGGACAGGCCGGCGTGAAGCGCCTCAGCGAATTCCCAACCAAGGAAGAGGCCCAGGCCACCGTGGTCACCCTCATCCTCTCCCCCGCCCGCAAGCTCATGGGCGCGGTGAAGGGTCCGGGCGGCAAGGTCATGGGCATCATCAAGGAAGTTCAAACGCGTCTGGAAGATGGCAAGGCCATCGCCCCGGTCGCCTGATTCGTTCAGACACTTTCTCTCCCCCGACTGGCCCCTGGGTTAAAAGCCGCGTGTGCGGCTCCTCTTGGGTGAGAGCGTTCGAGAAGCAAGCAATTGGAGTCAGCAGTCATGTCCGACACAGCAAAAACATTCGAAGCGAAGATCACCGACATGGGCGACAAGATCGCCGGCCTCACCCTCAAGGAGGCCGTTGACCTCGCTGATTACATGAAAGAGAAGTACGGCATTGAGCCGGCGGCCGGCGGCGCGGTGATGATGGCAGCCGGCGGCGGCGGTGGCGGCGGCGCGGCTGCGGCCGAGGAGCAGTCCGAGTTCGACGTCATCCTCAAGACTGCAGGCGACAAGAAGATCCAAGTCATCAAGGTTGTCCGCGAAGTCACCGGCCTCGGTCTCAAGGAAGCCAAGGACCTCGTCGATGCCGGCGGCAAGGCGATCAAGGAGAAGGTCTCCCTCGCCGACGCCAACGCCCTCAAGGCCAAAATGGAAGAGGCCGGCGCGACCATCGAGATCAAGTAAGGTTTTCTCGATCAATCCAGCACTCAGAACGCAAGGCCCACGGACTCACGTCCGTGGGTTTTTCATTGGGTCGAGCCCGCGACGATACGATGATCCGCAGCCATGCAGGAGTTCCCCCGGCAACTCGGCATCTGGACATTGATCTGTGGTGCTAGCGCCGCGCCGAGTTTTTGCCTGGCGCTCATCGCCTATCAGCAACCTCAACACATCGTCGCCATGTTGTTGGGGATTGCGAGCTTCATCGTCGCCTACGCTGGAATTGCCTGCACAGAAATGGTGCGTCGGTGGCGGCGCAGCCCCAGGTTTCGCCGCACGATGAGAATCGGCTACGGCACGCGCGTTGGCCTGTCACTCCTGGGCGCCTGCGTTTTCATCGGTGTGCCTTGGACAACAATTCCCGACATGTATCTCGGAGCCTGGTCCATCGAGTTTGTTGAGAATCTCGGATTCCGAGAAGAGACCGCGCTCACGGTCTTCCTCACCACGATGGTGCAGGGCGTGTTGCTCAACCTCGTCCTGGCCGTGTATATGGGCATTGTTCATCTGATCCTCATCCCGTTCGTGCGATCGATCCCTGTCGACGGGGTCTGTCCGAACTGCGGCTATGACCTGCGAGCAAGCGTCGATCGCTGCCCGGAATGTGGCCGCGCCATCACCGCACAATCCAAGCCCGACCTCAGCGGCACGGCGGAGCACGACTGGAAAATCTGATTGCCGATCATCGAGCGTCATCCCCGCCTTGCACTCTCTCTCACCACTGCCCTGCTGGCCGCGTTCTTCATCACGCTGAAAGTTCAGCAGTTCCGCAATTTCGATGTCCGCGATTTCGACACCGGCATCTACTCGAACATCGCCTGGAACGTGGCCACCGGCGATGGATTCTGGTCCGATGTGCTGGGCAGGCACGCGCTGGGCGAGCACTTCTCGCCCATCGTCGCGGTGTTCTCGCCGCTGTACTGGATTTGGCCTTCGGCGCTGGTGCTGCTGATCGCCCAGGCGATTGCCGTCGCCGTCGCGTTTCCATTGCTGGCCGCTGTCGCAAAGCACGTGTTTCGAGACTTGAAACCGTCGATGTCTGTGCCGCTCGTCATCGCGCTGCTCGGGATGGCTTTTTTCTATCGTCCGGTGTTCTCTGCATTGGAGTGCGAGTTCCATCCCTGCACGCTGGGCATGCCGCTCGTCGCGACAGGTTTCCTGGTGCTGCATCTCAATCGGCCGGCCTGGCTGATTCCGATTGTGCTCGCGCTGCTGTGCACCAAGGAAATGGCCGGGCTGAGCGTAATCGGACTCGGGTTGTACGCGTGTTTCGTGCTGCGGCGACCACGCCTCGCTGCGTCGCTGTTCCTGACTGGAATTGCGTCCGGGCTGATCATCATGCTGGTGATCATTCCGTATTTTCGGGGCGAGGCATGGACACACCAGAACCGCTTCGGGCCGCTGGTCGACGTCGATGTAAAACTCCTCTACCTGCTGAAACTGGCAGCCGGGCTCGGTTTTCTGTCGCTGTTTGGCTGGCGAGCGCTGTTGGCGGCGGCTCCCCTCACCATGCTCAACCTGCTGGTCTCGATGCCCAACCAGTACAGCCTCGACTTCCACTACGACGATCAGAACAGCATCTTCTGGCTGGTGGCGGCAGCGCACGGAATGAACGCACTCGCCCACCGATGGCTCAACCGTTCGGAACATAAACCGGTGTGGCTGACGTGCGCCGCGATAGTTTGCGTCGCAACATTGGTGCTCGTTTCAAGCAAGATGAAGCCGTGGAAGGAATTACGGCATCAATGCATTAAGCCGCCTGCCAAGGTCGCTGAACTTCGCGCCGCGCTGTCATCGTTCGCGCAACTGCCCAAAGAAGTCGGAATCGCCGCCACCGCGCAACTCGGCCCGCACGTCAACCTGCGCGATCGCTACCGGCGCGTGACGAACATCAACGTCGAGGTACTCGCTGACGATCTCAAGCCCGGCGATCTGGTGCTCATCTCTCCAGTTCGTCTCCCTGACGGTCTTGACTTCGCGAGGATCAAACAGCGGCTGCGGAGGTCAAACGCGTTCACGCTTCAGTCCGAGAAACCGCTCATCGAGGCGTATCGTCGCGTCACGCCGGGTGAACGGAACTGAAAGAAAAAAATCGTTCGACAGAGCAAAAAAACGCGAGCAAAGCCGTCTTTTTGGGCTATTCTCAAAGTAGGAAAACCGCCTTATTCCCCGACTCTGTACCTCAATTTGCCCTCCATGCTTCAGATCGACCCCAACGCCTGGCTTGTCACCCTCCCCATCACCATCGGGCTGGTGCAACTGTTCTTTCAGCCCGCCGATCATCCGATTCGCAGGCTCCTGAAAAATGTGGTGCAAATGGAGGCAGAGGTGTGGAGTCGATTGACGCTGGCGGACCTTGAAGCAACCGCTTCGAGGACTTTCCGCATCGGGCGGTTGGTCCATTGTTTCGCCACGGTCTGCATGGCGGTGGCGTCGCTCGCGAGTCTCGGCGCGTTCGTCGGCTTGCCGGTCGGCTGAGGAACTATCCAACGTCGATCTTGAAGAACCGCCCTGCTTCTGCTGCAATGCTTGTAGCCGATCTCTTTGGGAGGTTCCTGATGTCAAGCCGATTCTCGTTGGTCTGTGCGACGCTTGCTGCGATTCTCGTGGCCGGCTTGTCCGGATGTCAATCCACCTATTACGCTGCGATGGAGACCTTTGGCAAGCACAAACGTGACTTGCTGGTCGATCGCGTGGAGGCCGCCCGCGATGATCAGGACGCCGCGAAGGAGCAGTTCAAGACCGCGCTCGAGCGCTTCAACGACGTAGTGGCGGTGAAGGATTCCACGCTCAAGGCCAAGTACGAGAGCCTCAATTCGGAGTTGGGAAGATGTGAATCACGAGCCTCCGCGGTCAAGGATCGCATCGCGTCCATCGAGCAGGTGTCGGGTGATCTGTTCGAGGAATGGGAGGCTGAGCTGAAGCAGTACACCAACCCGGACCTGCGGCGGTCGAGCGAGAAACAACTCAGCGACACCAAGGCCCGGTACCAGACGCTGATCACTGCCATGAAACGGGCCGAGGGCAAGATGGAACCGGTGCTCGCCTCGTTCCGCGATCACGTGCTGTTCCTCAAGCACAACCTGAACGCCCAGGCGGTGGCTTCGCTGCAAGGCGAGGCGGCAACTCTCGAAGGCGATACGGCGGCGTTGATTCGTGACATGGAGGCTGCTATCAACGAGGCCGACGTGTTCATCAAGCAGATGAAGGCCGACCAGGCGGGCTGATCGGGGCGCTCGTGCCGCGAAGTTATCCCATTCGTCTTGATCGATCACTCCGCTTAATAACCGTTCTGGGACCATTTTCCCCAGATTATCGGCCCCGATTGGCACGATCATAAAACGTTGTCAATCAAGCACTTACGATAAAACACGTCGCCTGGAGTCTTGATTTTTCAAATTTTTCTCAAGAATCCCTTGCAGCAAGGTTGTCGTTGTGCTAGCGCCCGGTTAGGATAGGTGATTCGGCACAGCGGCAGGATCGGCACCCAGCAGCAACCCACATTCCATACATGCTCACGCGAATCGTTCTACCGGCAACGTCATGGCTGTCTTTGCCGGCACTCGAGGTGATTTGATGTCCGCATTGAAGGTCCGCGATTTTTCCAAACGCGGCGACGCGATCGCCGTCCCCACGCAAACCCAGGTCCAGCTGGAAGCTTACAACCGCTTCGTGCAGATGGACAAGCCCTACGACGGGCGCGACACGAAGATCGGCCTTGAGGCCCTTCTTCGCGAGGTCTTCCCCATCGAATCCTACGACGGGACGATGCGGCTGGAGTACCTCTATTACAAGCTCGATGAGGCACGCTACACGCCTGACGAGTGCCGCGAACTGCGCCTGACCTTCGGCATGCCGTTCAAGATCGGCGTCCGCCTGGTCCGCGAAGGCCGCAGCGAGATCGTCGAGGAGGAGATCTACCTCGGCGAGATCCCCATCATCATGGGCGGCGGCGAGTTCATCATCAACGGCGCCGAGCGCGTCATCGTCAGCCAGCTTCACCGCTCGCCCGGCGTCGACTTCGGCATCGCCTCTTCAGTGGGCGACCGTCCGCTGCACTCGGCCCGGTTCATTCCCGAGCGTGGCTCGTGGATCGAGCTTGAGGTGACCAAGAAGGACGTGCTGGCGATGCGAATCGACCAGTCGACCAAGATCGCCGCCACCACCTTCATGCGCGCCCTGGATGAAGCGTTCAGCTCCACCGACAAGATCCTTGAGCTGTTCTACGACGTTCAGGACATCAAGGTCGAGAAGCTCAAGCCCGAGCATTACTCGGCTGAAATGATCATCGACACCGACACCGGCGAAGAGCTTTGCCGCGTCGGCTCGCAGATCGGACCAGCCATCGAGGCCATTCAGGCTTCCGGCATCAAGACCGTCCGCGCCATCGCCAACCCCGGCGATCCTCTGCTGCTGAACACGCTGTCGGTCGAGCGTCTGGACTTCCTCGCGGAAGTCACCGAGCACGAAGCTGCTCTGCTGCGAATCTACACCCGCCTGCGTCCCGGCAACCCGCCGCAGGTCGACAAGGCCCGCGCGCTCTTCAAAGAGAAATTTTTTGACGAGAACCGCTATCGCCTGGGCAAGGTCGGCCGATTCCGCATTAACCGCAAGTTCAACATGGAAGTGCCGGAAGACGTGATGCGCATTCGCGCAGAGGATTTCCTCGCCGTCATCCGCTACATCCTCGACCTCCGCGCCAAGCGTCCAAACGCCCACGTCGATGACATCGACCACCTGGGCAACCGCCGCCTGCGCACGCTGGATGAACTCGCCGTCGAGGAGATGCGCAAGGGCTTCCTGAAATTGCGCCGCACCGTTCAGGAGCGAATGAGTGTGAAGGAGCCCGATGAGTTGGCGAAAATCGCCGACCTGGTCAACAGCAAGTCAATCTCGTCGGCTGTCGACTTCTTTTTCGGCCGCAGCGAACTTTCACAGGTCGTCGATCAGACCAACCCGCTGTCGATGCTGGTTCATGAGCGCCGACTGTCTGCCCTCGGCCCCGGCGGCCTCAACCGCAAGCGCGCCGGCTTCGAAGTCCGCGACGTGCATATCTCGCACTACGGCCGCATCTGCCCCATCGAAACTCCCGAAGGCACGAACATCGGCCTCATCGCTTCGCTAGGCATCTTCAGCCAGATCGACGGCTACGGATTCCTGCTCACCCCCTATCAAATGATCAAGGGTGGCAAGGTCACCGGCGAAGTGAAATACCTTCGCGCCGATGAAGAAATGACAGGCATCCTCGCCACCGCCGACGTGCTCGACAAGGGCGGTAAGATCACGAAGGGTGCCGTGCTGGCCCGCGTGCGGGGCGATCTTTCGCAGGTGCCCGCCAACGACGTGCAGTTCGTCGATGTCTCGCCGAAGCAAATCGTGGGCGTGTCGGCCGCGCTCATTCCATTCCTTGAGCACGATGACGCCAACCGCGCGTTGATGGGTTCGAACATGCAAAGGCAGGCGGTGCCTCTGATCAAGAGCGATCCGCCCTACGTGGCTACGGGCCTTGAGAAGACCGCTGGCGAGCACTCCAGCATGCTGGTGAAGGCGAAGCGAGGCGGAACGGTCACGTTCGTCGATTCGCAGCGCATCATCATCGACAACGCCGACGAGTACGTACTGCGCACCTTCGCCGGCCTTAACGAGCGCACCTGCCAGACACAGCGTCCGATCGTGAAGCTCAAGCAGGAGGTGAAGGCCGGGCAGATCATTGCCGACGGCGCCTCCACCCAAATGGGCCAATTGGCGATCGGCAAGAACGCCCTGGTCGCGTTCAACACCTTCGACGGCTACAACTTCGAAGACGCCATCGTCATCTCCGAGCGGCTGCTGAAGGACGACACCTTCACATCGATCCACATCGACTCGTTCGATGTCGAAGTCCGCGAGACCAAGCTCGGTCGCGAGGAGTTCACCCGCGACATTCCCAACGTCAGCGAGAAAGCCCTGCGCAATCTCGATGAGAACGGCGTGATCCGCCTGGGGGCCCGAGTCGGTCCCGGCGACATCCTTGTCGGCAAGGTCAGCCCGAAGAGCAAGAGCGAACTGACTCCCGAAGAGAAGCTGCTGCACGCGATCTTCGGCCGCGCCGGTGAAGACGTGAAGAACGATTCGCTGGAAGTGCCGGCCGGCACCGAAGGCATCGTCATCGGCGCCAACCGCTTCAGCCGCCGCATGCACCTGAACGAGGAGCAGAAGAAGAAGCTGAAGAAGGACATGCAGGCCTATGAGGACGAGATGAACCTCAAGGCCATCGCGCTCTTCAAGCAGATGGTCGGACAGGTGAACGAGGCCCTCGGGGCGGAAATGGTTGACCCCTCAACCCGCCAGAAGGTCGGCGCTTCAGACATCCCCGAAGTCATCCTCGAGCAGATCGAGAACTTCAGCGAGAAATGGGCCAAGGGTTCCAAGGAGGCCCGCGAGAAGGCCCTGAGGACGCACAGCCAGTTCTGGCCGCGCATCCTGGCCATTCAGCAGGAGAAGGATCGCAAGCTCGCGCACATGAAGCGCGGCGATGAGCTCCCCTCCGGCGTGCTGGAAATGGTCAAGGTCTACCTCG
>Ga0157380_10002570_pt1 | contig 12264 bp, 10 predicted proteins | sample S35metaG_FD_119757 | JGI IMG/M metagenome (GOLD analysis project Ga0157380, IMG submission 119757) | Switchgrass rhizosphere microbial communities from Kellogg Biological Station, Michigan, USA - S3-5 metaG | ecosystem: Host-associated > Plants > Roots > Rhizosphere > Soil | place: USA...
CTGGCCAGAACATCAACCGGTGTTTTGGTTACCGGAATTCGAAGCACCGACGAATCAGTTCCGCATGTTTCAAAATCCTACCAGCTCCTTACCCTGGTATCTTTCGGGATCTCGTTCGGACTTCTACTCACATCTGGTGCATCCATTGACCGTCCAGTATTTCCTCAATCGCGACTTGAAGGGTGCAAGGTGGAGAAGTCCGAGATTTCTGGCGACGCCAATGGCCTCTCACCGCACTCTCCTGGTGTGGAATCCGCAATCGAACACTCCACCGTTTGTTGTGAAAACGTCCCTCAACCTTCGAGTCGGAGGGGTGAATCGAAACGTTAGGCTTCAGGAGATTCGGCTAAGCGTTGGTATGTCGTCGCTGTTTGCCGGAATTCCCAAAGGGGATTTGGAGCGACAGGGAATTCTCTTGCTTGATGACCCAGTAGGGCTTGTGCATAAGCAAACCAATGCCGGGCTTTTGGCGCGAGATGCACCTGCTAGACTTAACTCAGGAGAGGAAATCGTACCGTTATTTAGCTTGTGTGCTTCCCAGCAAGGTGGGCGTCCTCGGATTGTGGATTTGATCACCTCGAGTCGCCTTGAACCCACAGCTTGGGTTGACAAGTTTATTTTTAGACCACTCATCTACCAAGCCTACTTCCTCGGAATGACAGAAGGCATCGTTGGCGAAATGCACGAGCAAAACATTTTGATGGAATTGCGGAATGGAAAGCCCACCAGGCGGTTTTGGCACCGCGATCTGGGAGGATTCTTGTTGGAACGTGCGCTACGTCGACTCGCCGGTAAAGGCTTTGAAGGACTTGCAACAGGCCTTCATGATCGGCACCTCGGACGGGATCACGCGGCGTTTCACAAAGTGCTTCGTATGTATTTGCAAGGGTCATTGGGCCATGCTGTGAGCCAAGCACTGCGAAGTCATTTTAAAATTCCTGGCCATGATTTTGCCGCCCTCTACAAGACCAGGGCGAGTGAACTTCAAAGTCTGATCTTTTCCGCTCATGGAATACCCATCACCAAGGATTACCAAAAGGATCTTGATCGCTACCGAAAGCGAAACACAGAAGGCTGTTCCTGGCGTTGGAAAAGCCTGGACCAGGCACTTCGAGAATGGTAGCTGAGCGACCTCACAGACTGTGTGTTGGTTTCACTTGTGGGCAGGGATTGCAGATGTTGCCGCTGATTTCATCTGCACCAGATCGCCACTGAATCGACACTTGTGTTTGCTTCAGGATTGGAGAAAAATGCGCGCCAAATGAACACAAAAATAACTTCATTCTTAGTTATCAAAACCATGACTCTCAATAAAGGTCTTGTACTTTTTTCACTTGTGTTGTTGTCCCTTATGTTGTTGCTAGGGACTTCATGCCAACGCAGCGCTCCCGTCGCTCCGCGCACCGAGTTGGCTCCGGCACCAGGGAGCTGTAGTCCAGTCACATTTGCCATCGATCCAAACAACAAGCCGTGGTTACCACCCATGGATATTCCGGGTGGTGCCGCATCTGCCAGCTTACGGGATGCGAGTGTTTTCGCGTGGCAAGAGTTCATTGCGCTCAACTGGCCGGCAGTCGCCCAAACCGGCAAGCCTAACACTCGCGACCAACCAGACCCGACGGTTCCCTTCGGCAGTTCAACCGGACCGCTGGTCTGGCATACCTTCCGGCACAAGGTCGAAATCTTCCCCGGGATGGGGCAGCCGCCCGGCTACGCTGGAAGCGACGCGAGCACGTATTTCGGCTATGACGCCCCGCCCCAATACATTTACCAAGCCAACTCGACGCCGAACCCGGGCAATGGACAGCCGTGGATTATTCCGAGCAACGGACAAATCCCTTCCTTCGCGTCTCTGGGTGGGTCGACACCCACACCCGCCGCGTCGCCATCGCCTGTGCCCTGGATCAATCTGGATGAGCAGAGCGAGATTGGGCTGGACACGATGTACGCCGGCATCCTCTCCGCCGCCAACCCGTTTCCGGGTCAGCAGATTCTCTTCCTCGCTAAGGCCAACCGCGCCGAGTACACTTACGTCGCCGCCAACAAATGGTGGGATGGAAGTGCGCCGGGTACTGCCACAGCGAATTACATCGCGGGTTTCGCCACCAACCCCTCAGCCTATGCCGAGCCAACACCAGGGAGCAATACGTACGTCGCCTTCCCGAATAACACCATCGAAGTGAAGTCGGCCTGGCGGCAACTCACAAATACGGAGGCGAGCAGCGGTCGCTTCTACACGACAACGGTACGGTTCTACAACGCGAACAGCTCAAGCCAGGTCGGCTACATCGACGCCGTGTGGGGGCTGGTGGCGTTGCACATCATCCAGAAGACTCCGTCGGCGCCTTATTTCATCTACGCCACGTTCAGCCAGGCCGACAATATCCTGGACAGCAATGGGAATTGTATCGAAGATGAACAGGGCAACCTTAGGTTGGGACCCTGCGGCGTACAGACGACAGCGACACCGGCGCCAACTCCTCCGCTCGAACCTAACGTTACTTCGACACCCGCCACGACGGGCACCCCGCAGACCCCGCAGACGGTTCAGCATTTACAACCCGCGAGCTCCAATTTGACTCTCCAGACAGCGGGATCGCGACTCTTCTATAACAACACGGCGACCACGCCGGCGCCGCCGCCCACCACGCAAGGGATCGTCGCGGTGAACCAGCGCGAGCACAACATTCCCCAATGCATCATCGACGTGAACACGGTGGCCCACGCGGCGATTAAGACCTACGGCCAGCAGAACAAAAACAACAATCCGGTCTGGCTCTACTACAAGCTCGTCAACGTGCAGTATCAGCCTTACGACAAACCGGCGGGGACAATCTACACGGGGGCATCAGGCGGGCCCGACCCTTCTTCCTACTACCAAGCGAACGAGGTGGTCGAGACGGACTACAACCTGCAAGTGTTCAGCGGTCAATTCCAGAAAAATCTGCCCGCGCCAAACCAGAATACCAACATCAATAACCTGATTACTGATTACAACTCCGACTCCACCTCGACGCTCTACGGCACGCCGTTCAAGAACGTGTATTACAGCACCTCGGCAGCGAATAGCGGCAAAGCAGCCAACATGGGAGGATGCATGGGTTGCCATGGCAACGCACAGGCGGGGGGGTTCGACTTCAGCTTCATCCTTTTTGGTGGGCCGGTGCCGGCGCCCGACGTGGGCACTGCCCCGACCTCCGCAGCCCCATCAGCCATAAGCATGTCGAAATTCCGCACACTGTTCCGGCCGGGAGGGCTTCCAGCCGGCAAACGTTGACACGGGTATTTGACGATCAAACGCAGGGCGGTCGACGCGAGCCGCTGTTTCCTCGCGGATGCACCAAGCTAACGACTTAAGGCACCGAACCTACTACCGTAGAACCAGGTTTAGCCGACACGCTGACCGCTCTGAGTTCCCTAGCGGGGCATGGAGCCCGCCAAATAGACACCGATAAACGCAGGCCTGAAAATTCCCGCCGGTGCAACCCAGAGTACGCAATGTGCTGTTGCTCCAGGCTCGTTTGTGATCCAACATACAAGTGAATTGGGCTTGGCTGACCAGCTGTCAAAAAGATGAACAGCACCGATATCACTTGCTTGCGGCGTATCTGCTTAACTCCGATCGATCCGAGCGATGCGATTTTCGGCGAGTACCCTGCTTTCAAACTTGGCGTTATCAGCAGCGTTCGCCATTTCGCGGAGTTGTTGCTCCCGCTGGTGAAGGAACTGATCGCGAGCGACTCGCAAAATACCGACTGGATATTGACGGCGCCGGCGATCGCCTCCAAGACTCCAGCTGCTGCCAACCTGTTATGTTGGGAACTCTTCAGACTGTCGCAGGAGGAGCAAGATTCACAGACTCGCAAACTTACTTTGATTGACATCCAGCACGATGGCGAATCGACTTCGATAGATTGGAAAGATCCAACCAAGCCGCAGGACTATGCCAGACTGGATTTTGCAGACCGCGTGACAGAACGCGAGCGATCAAGCCGGTGGCTGGTAAGCAACCCTGAATTTCGCGGCCGGCCAGTTTTGTTCGTCAACGACATCTGCGTCACTGGCGCACAACAACACATAATGCAACAGTACTTTGAACGCGCCGAGGCTGCTTCCGTCCGCTGGCTGTATGTGATCGGCGTGGATCCGGAGGTCGGCAGGTCGCATCCGGAAATCGAGTGGCAGATCAATTTCGCCCCATTCGAGGACCTATTACGAATGGTGGCGCGCGAACAAAATGAATTCACCAGCAAGTGCGTGCAAAGGTTAATGCACTTGAGCACCGCGGAACTTGACCAGATCCTGCGGGCGCTCAACCAACAGCAGAGAACGCAATTGCGTGACCTGGCTGTACTGAACGGCTTTCAACATCTGGACGGCTTCCAGGAACAGATGGAATTAGTTAGATCATACGGAGGTGCCTTATTACGGCAGGGAGAGAGAGCGTGAAGACCATTCAACAAACATCACTGCGTTCACTCCGCCTGATAGAGAAGTTACCGATCAATTATAGCGATGACTTTTTCGGCCATTACTCTCGCTTGAAACTGGGGGTCACGGCAAGCGTCAACTATTTTGGTACTCAACTATCACGGCTGGCGGAGGACGTCATCACTCACTCCGTTCCGACATGTACAGACTGGGTGATAACAGGCCCGGCATACCACGTTTTGCCAGGTGGGCCCAACTTATTATGTTCTCATATCTATGAAGATCTAAAGACCAGGCTGCCTGCTTCCATCACGCTGTCTCTCATACATCTCAGTGTCGAACCAGAAAATCTGGAGATTAAGGATGCGGAGTCCTTGAACCAGTACCACAATTACAGCACCTTTACGAAGCAAGAAAGAAGCCAGCTTTATGAGCAGTCTACCGAGCCATTACTCGAGCTGCGCGATTTTCACGGACGGTCAATTCTTTTCGTGAATGATATCAAGGTTACCGGAACACATCAGCGCTACATGCAACGGGCCTTTGCGAAACTAGATTCGCCACAGATTTGTTGGCTGTATGTTCTGGCGGTCGATCGAGAAATCGCCGAAGCTAAACCCGAAGTTGAATATGAGATTAATAACTCTCACCTCGGCAGCTTTGAGGAGTTCGCGGATCTGCTTGCGACGCACAACCTGGAATACACCTCAAGGTGCATTACTCGATTGTTGTCTTATGAAATACCCCAACTGGTAACGCTGTTTCAGATGCTCGACATGCCTCGGAAGAAGACGATCCTTGAGCTGGCTACAGCTGAAGGGCGATTTAGCGGGGACTATTTTAAGGAGAAGATCGATTTGCTAAAGAGATGTGTAAGCTAAAACTTGAAGAACCTCAAAAATAACATCACCAGAAATTTTCCCGAGATTGCGCCAGCCTGAGGCTTTCCGACTGATGACTTTTTTCATCTACGCGCCGAGGCCGAGCCTCGCCGCAAGGAAATCAGATTAGATAAGCACCTCGGAAAGGCGGAGCCTTTCCGCACAGCGGGTGGCAAAAGCCGCGCGAAGGATGGCAAGGTTGAATGGCAAATTTGAAAACAAGGACAGCAATGACTTAGCTGAGATTCGCTTGCTGGTGCTCGATATTGACGGCACGATCGTTGACGAATCGAATCGCGTCCGGGATTCCGTCGCACGCGCCGTTGATTCAGCCCAGCGCCTTGGAGTTGCAGTTGCTATCGCTACCGGTCGAAGGTTTCAGTCTTCCCTCCACATATTCGAATCCATCGGTTCAAAGCTACCTTTAATCTGCTATGAGGGCGCCTTAATCCGGGAACCCGAGACTGGACTCGTTCGTCGTCATTGGCCATTAGAACCTCGCGTCGCAGCACAGATGCTCGATCATACTGAACGGCTAGACCTGGGCGACCGCGTCTCGGTTCACTTCTATACTCAGGACGACGTGTATGTCTCGAATCTAAATAACGCAGCGCTCAAATATTTTGAAGGCTCAAACGTCGAACCAATTGTGGTGAGTGACCTAAGGCAAGTGCTCGATCGAGAACCCACGAAAGTGATTATGCTGAGCGATGATGAACAGGTCATTGCACGGCTCTCCAGCGGGCTGAAGGATTCGCACAGCCGAACTCAAGTGAAGCAGTACAGATCAATAACGTTTCTTGAAGCGTTCCATCCTGCCGTTAACAAGCGACTGGCTGTGCGTTATCTCGCCGAGGAGATCATGGGACTTCGACCGGCAAACGTGATGGCCGTTGGGGACGACTTCACCGATATCGAAATGCTGCAATATGCCGGCATTGGGGTCGCGATGGGGAATGCACCTGTGAAGGTCCAAGCGTCTGCTGATTGGGTAACGTCAACCATCGAAAAAGATGGAGTGGCGAGGGCAGTGGAAAGGTGGGTTCTTCGTGCCAAGTCGGATACGGGGTCAGCTACGGCGTAGACGCGATAACTCGGAAAGCAACCCGGATTCATCACTTCACGACGGCGAAACATCACTGTGGGGTGGTTGAGAAACCAGATTTCCGAGGTGTTTGGTCTTGTCATCCGTGACTCAGAGGTAGCTTTGTAAGGTCAAAGCGGCTTAGCCTGAAGAGTTATCGGGCATGCGGCTATGCCGTCTGATGTGCGGAAGGCCTGCGGCCTTCCGTCATGCTTGATAATCCCAATTCGGGCTCCGCCCCGTTCCGGGGCACAGCCCCGAATCCTGATTGACGTGGACCGGAAGCGCGCAGCGCTTCCGCACATCAGACGGCAGAGCCGATTCGCTGCTCCCCGCGCTGTTACGCAAAACGATGGTTCAAACGTCGGCGAGGCTTGGGCCACCATCTGGTGGAGATAAGAAGCGTAGTCCTGAGCCTCCCTTACGGCCACTCACCATCAGACAACCGTAGTTCGCGAGATCGTTAGTCATCGCGAAGTCAGTGCGTGCGTAGCGGGCCGCCAAGCTTATGCGAGGCAGCGCGGTGGAATTGCGACGAGAATTATGAAGCAGGTCATCAAACAGCATAAAGTGTCCCGCGGGCATTGAGCAATCGACGATATTGTCAGATTCGCGTGGTGTTGCCGCGAGGGTGAACGTACTCCAGTAATTGCTATTCGGCGGTACCGACAAATGATCGCGCGTATCGGTGTGACTACCGGTGATCACTCGCATTGCGCCGTTCTCCGGAGTCGTTTCGTCGACCGCGAGCCACATCGTGACCCATCCTTTCTCCACTCCCCAAAAATAAGACTCCTGATGCCACGGTATCTCGGGACCGTATGGGGGCTTCTCGAAGAATTGTGACCTGAACAACATCACATCGTCACCGAGAATTTGTGTTATGGGGCGGATAACCTGCGGAAGAGTGAGGAGCTCATAAACCAGGCGGCGATCCAGGTGTCGATCAAACACGCGTCGATCTTCCGCGGGGAACACTTGATGGTAAGGAGCGGTCGATTGGTGCGAGAGCACATCGTGCAAGGCGGCCCTAATCGCTCCCGCTCGCTCCGCCGAATAGAGCTGAAAGCCAGTGAGCAAACCCTCACGCTGGAATCTCTCCAATTCGAGGGGGCTCAGAGACCGCAAGCTGTCCTCGTGGCGCTTCACTGGGATCAATGCTCTTGGGGCTCTTGGTGGTCGGCCGTTGAATGTCGTGACCGGACAAGAAGACTAAGCTGGGCATACCCGTCAACAAACGGTTTAAGATTCACCCAGCTTATCTTGAAACGGGATCGGAAGAGCGCGATCAGAGGCTCGGGGGCCCAATGGGCAACCGGAACTTTTCGCCCCACACCGCGCTCATCGAACATCACACAGCTGTCATGCAGCCTCTCTTGCGGCTCCTCGACAACGGTCACCGTCATCATCATTGAGCCTTCGGGATGCAATACGCTGTCAAGGGCGGCAAGCGCCTGGGGCACTAGTCTGAATGGGACATGTACCAAAACGTAAGTAGACCAAATTCCGTCGAACTGCTCTTTGAGATCTGCGAGGTCCAGGAGGCTCATCTTAATCGTCCGCGCCTCCGGACACAGTTCCCGACACTGCCGCAAGGCTTGCTCGCTAACGTCAAGCCCGGTCACTCGGTAACCAAGATCGAGTAGCTGCCTCGTGTCTCTTCCTGAATTACACCCAAGATCAAGAACCGACGCGCCGGGCCTCACGGCTGCCGTGAACTGCCGCCATTCCTCACTCTGCAAGTCATCACGTTCTTTCCAGTTGCGGGCGTAGTCGAACCAGCCATCATCGTAAACCTTAGTCACAGCGGCGAGAAAGGCATCGTCATCAGTAAATGAATGGCTACGCTTCATCGGCTGGTTCTCTCACGGCAGGTAACGCTCGAAGACATCGCCCCGTTTGATACGGATTGGCAGCCACAAAAAATTATTGAGGAGGAGCCGCGTGCCAGGAAGACAGCGGGAGACACTTGTCTTGCAACGAATTACTTCGGCGGCGGTGGGTCAAAATAGTCTTGTGCTTTTGCTGCCTCAGGCAGTTCTCCTGGCTGAAGAGGTTGATCGACAACCTCGACTCGGAAGCTCTCCTCCAAAGGCGCATTCCAGATACGCGTCGATAGGTTCACCTTGAAGATGCGAAACGCTTTGATGTCTTCCTTGGTTGTCTCATTGGTTTCGAGACGGTCGGTAAGTTCGTAGAACTCGCGCGGCACGAAGTCCGGCCGCAGATTGATGTTTGCAGTCCTCTCACCATCGCTCACCCACCATTCATATTTCATCTTGCTGTTGCACTGCATGCCGCAGCCTTCTGCGACGACGACGTTATAACGATCGCGCTGCACGGTGCCCGTCACGTAGTCGATGGTGTCTTTCACGCCAGGACCGGGATGGCCGCTGACGATGTAAAGCTTTTCGCGATCCCACAGATCGTCCTGCGAGAGAGCCTGAGCGGCAGCTTGCATGGCCCGGAAGCCAACCGCGGTGCCCCACCATAACGATCCCGGATGTTGACAGATAGCGCCGTCATAATCCAATTCCAGAACTTCGCCCTGGTCCTTAATGCGAATCGTGACTCCTTCGGCCGCTTTCACTTTTCCGTTGCTGGACATTCGATTCTCCTCCGTTTGAGTGGCACGCCCATCTTGCGCGTGATTGCTCCCTCTAATGAATCACGGGCGGACACCCGTGCCAGGTCATTAACAGATCCGTGGCAGCTGTTCACCTACGAGCATGTCGACGATGCGGCGCCCGCCGAAAACGGTCACCATCACGACTCGGCCGGGGCGATGGTCGGTCACTTCGCCTATGATTGCAGCCCCTTGGCCGAGAGGATGCGACTTGAGTGCAGCGAGTGCAGTTTCAGCATCTTCTTGTGGGATCACACAGACGACTTTGCCCTCATTGGCAAGATAAAGTGGATCAAGACCCAGAATCTCGCAGAAGCCTTTCACGTCGCTGCGTATCGGCGTGCGGTCTTCATATATCTCGATGCCCACCTGCGACGCTTCGGCGATTTCGTTCAAGACAGTGGCAAGTCCACCGCGCGTGGCATCCCGCAGGAAGCGAGTACCAGGAACGGCTGACAAAAGCGTGTCGATCAAACCGTGGAGGTAAGCACAATCACTCTCGATGGCGGTGGTCAACGACATGTCTCCACGGGCATGAAGAATCGCTGCGCCGTGGTCGCCTAACAAACCATTGACGAGGATGACGTCACCGGGTCGAGCTTTGTCGACACCCAGGTTGACACCAGTGCGAATGACACCCACGCCGGCAGTATTTATGAATAGCTTGTCACAGGCTCCGCGTTCGACAACCTTGGTGTCGCCAGTAACCACTTTTACGCCGGCTTCACGAGCTGTTGCCGCCATGGTCTTCGCCACCGCACGCATTGTTTCGACCGGCAGGCCTTCCTCAATAATGACCGAACACGACAAGTAGAGTGGTATTGCGCCGCCTACCGCGAGGTCGTTGACTGTGCCGCAGATTGCCAGCTTGCCAATATTGCCGCCGGGAAAATCGAGTGGCTGGACCACGTAAGAATCGGTGGTGAAGGCCAGGCGATCGCCGAGTGCAGACATGTCCGCCAGACTGAGTCGCGCCTGGTCCTCCAGTGGTGCCTGACTTTCGTTATCAAATGCCTCGAGGAAGATGTCGTCGATCAAGTCGTGCATCGCCTTGCCGCCGCCGCCATGGGCGAGCGTGATCGTTGCCACTCGCACCTTGCCGCGGCGCCTCGGCTTTCCGTTTTTGCTCGCCTCTACAACGCTACTCATACCATCTCCTCAACGAGAGCCTTGGTGTCGTGAACCTTCTCGATGTCACCGTACTGATAATAGGCAGCGCAGGCGCCTTCCGACGAAACCATCAGAGCGCCGAGTGGCGTCTCCGGAGTACAATCTCTACCAAAGACCTTGCAGTCCCAGGGTTTGATCACGCCCTTGAGAACTTCACCGCATTGGCACGATTTTGGATCCGCAATCTTGAGGGCCGGTACTGAGAATCTGCGCTCTGCATCGAACTCCGCATACTCCTCGGTGATGCGAACTCCGGAGTGGTCGATTGAACCGAGTCCGCGCCATTCAAAAAACTCTCTCAATTCAAAGACTTTGCCGATTGCATCGAGAGCTACAGTGTTGCCGCCGTCGGGAACGACGCGGTTGTATTGATTCTCGATCTCAGTGCGTCCTTCGGCGATCTGTTTAAGCACCATCCAAATGCCGTGCAGGATATCAAGCGGCTCGAAACCTGCGATCACCAATGGCTTTTTGTAATGTTCGGCTATGAATCGGTATGACGAATTACCGATAACCATGCTGACATGGCCCGGGCCGAGGAAGCCGTCCAATTGCAGATCCGGTGAGTCGAGGATCGCCTTGATCGTGGGAATGATCGTGATGTGATTACAAAACAGCGAAAAATTCTTGACGCCTTCTTTCTTCGCTCTCAAGACAGTCAGGGCGGTGCTGGGCATGGTTGTCTCGAAGCCCAGGGCGAAGAAGACAACCTGCCGATCAGGGTTCTCTTTGGCAATCCGCAGCGAGTCAAGGGGCGAGTACACCATTCGCACATCGGCCCCATTTGCTTTGGCTTGCAGCAAGCTTTCTTTCGAGCCGGGCACTCGCATCGCGTCGCCGAAGGTGGTGAAAATCATGCCGGGCATATGCGCTAGTGCCACACAGTCGTCAACTCGTCCCATAGGCAACACACAAACCGGGCAGCCCGGGCCGTGGACCAACTCGATTCCATCCGGGAGCATTGTCTCGACGCCGTAGCGAAAGATGGCGTGCGTGTGGCCCCCGCATACTTCCATGATGTGAATCCGGCCATTACGCTTCGCCATGATTTGCGGCACGAGGCTCCGGATTTCCTTCAGCAAGAACTGCGCTTTCTCGGGGTCTCGGAATTCGTCGACGTATTTCATTTTGTTTTCTTTCTTGTAGACTAGCCGTTAAGCGGTCATCACCTAATGGTCAATGAACCGCGATTGTCCGCGAGCAGTGTGTGTACCAGGTCCCAGAGAATGTGGTAGATGATCACGTGGCATTCCTGCACCCGGTGAATGCTGTCGGTTTCGACCACCAAACAGTGATCCAACCCGACCTTTGCCATCTCACCGCCGCTCATCCCGGCCAGACCGACGGTGGTTACACCCATTTCCTTCGCTTTCTGAAAAGCGTTTACGAGGTTGTCCGAGTTTCCACTGGTCGAGATGCCTACCAGGCCGTCCCCGGGACGCGCCTGAGCGATCAACTGACGAACAAAGACATGCTTGAAGCCGATGTCGTTCGCTACCGCGGTCATCATCGTTCGATCAGCCGTCAGATCGATGGCGGTTAGCGCGACACGCCCTGCCGTAATCGGATGCAGAAACTCGACAGCCACATGCGCCGCGTCACAGCTGGAACCACCATTCCCCATCGTAAAGAGTCTGCCGTTGTCTCGATAAACATCCGCGATAGCTCCGGCAGCAGCGACGACTTTTTGTCCGTTGTCGGCGAAAAAGTCGTCAATCACCTTGTGATGATGAGCTGCCTTTTGCGCTACCGACTCGAGCAACGCAGAATTCATCGACAAGGGATCTTGCTTCTTGCCGTGCAGGAACGGATAAAGGCCCGCTAAGTTTGGATCTTCCCCCAGACTCATAACATTCAGACCACAAGTTCCGGCGACGCGGTTGCCAGAACGTTCGCAGGTGGACTCGGCGCCGATTGCTGCATCGCGAGTAGTTCCGCCTGCACCTCGCCTAGCTCTCTCAAGACTTTCAAAGTGGCCTCTGCCTCCCCTTCGTTGATCAGACTCATGGCGAAGCCGACATGCACCAGTGCCCAGTGGCCGACACATTTTTCGAGGGGAAAGTAATCATCAA
>Ga0157380_10002572_pt1 | contig 12262 bp, 10 predicted proteins | sample S35metaG_FD_119757 | JGI IMG/M metagenome (GOLD analysis project Ga0157380, IMG submission 119757) | Switchgrass rhizosphere microbial communities from Kellogg Biological Station, Michigan, USA - S3-5 metaG | ecosystem: Host-associated > Plants > Roots > Rhizosphere > Soil | place: USA...
GCCTGCCACGGCACCAACGGCGTCGGCATCACGGCCGACTACCCGACCATCGCCGGCCAGCACAAGGACTACATCGAGCGCGCGCTGCACGACTACCAGAAGGGTGGTCGCAAGAACCCCATCATGGCGGGAATGGCGCAGACCCTGACCAAGGAAGACATCGAGCAGCTGGCCGAGTACTACTCGAAGCAGACGCCGGCGCTCGAGACGCTGCCGAAGCGCAGCTTTTTCTTCTCGGCGAAGTAATCCCTGCGCCGCCGCTGTTTTGCGGCGAGCTGAGGCGGTCGTTACTTGCCGAGCTGACGCTCGAGGAAGGTCACGATCGTCTTCTGGTAGAAGTCGCGGTTCGCCTTCTTGCGGAAGCCGTGTCCCTCGTCCTTGGCCGCGAGATACCAGACCTCGCCGCCGCGCGCGCGGATCTTCGCCACCATCTGCTGTGATTCACTCGCCGGCACGCGCGGGTCGTTGAGACCCTGCACCACCAGCAGCGGCTTGCTGATCCTGGCGGCATTGGTGAGCGGCGAGATCCTCTGCAGGTAAGAGCGCATTTTCGGCAGGCGCTCGTCGCCGTATTCCGGCCGGCGCAGGTTGCGCCGATAGGCCGAGGTGCTCTCGAGGAAGGTGACGAAATTCGAGATGCCCACCACGTCGATGCCGCCGCGCAGCCGGTCGCTGAAGTGCACCATCGAGGCCAGCGACATGTAGCCGCCGTAGGAGCCGCCCGAGACGAACACGCGCTTGGCGTCGAGATCCCTCTGCGCGCCGATCCATACGAGGAGGGCGCCGATGTCGCGCACCGCGTCTTCGCGATCCTCGCCATTGTCGAGGTTCAGGTAACTCTTGCCGTAGCCGGAAGACCCACGCACGTTGGGCGTGATCACCACGAAGCCCATTTCGCGCACCAGGAACTGCGTGAACGGATTGAACCCCGGGATGGCCTGCGATTCCGGGCCGCCGTGGATGTCGATGAGCACGGGATGCGGACCCGGCGTGCCGGCCTTGGGGCGATAGATGAACGCGGGAATCTGCCGGTTGCGGCCGTTGACCTTGTCCCAGGACGGATAACGGAGCAGTTCCGCCGGCACGAACTGCAGCGGATCCACCGGGCCGGCCTCGCTCTTCGTGTAACGCACCACGGTGTTGCGTTCGACTTCGAGCACGAACACGTCGCGCGGTGACTGCGGACTCTCGAGCGTGATGGCCAGCCGCTTGCCGGCGGGATCGAAACCAATGCGCCCGATGCGGCCGTCGGGCAACGGCGGCAGGATCTCCGAGCGTTTCGCCAGATCGACCACGGTGAGGCGGCTCATCCCGTCGACGTTGGCGACCCACGCAAGGTACTTGCCATCGTCGGTGCGCTCGAAGCTGTCGATGTCCCAGGGAATGTGGCCGGTGAGGATCTCGACCGCGCCCGTGACCAGGTCGACGCGCCGCAACTGCTCGAACTCACTGTCGCGGTTGGTGATGAGGTAGACGGCGCGCCCGTCGGCCGTGAAAGCCGCTTCCGACACGCTCGCGGGCTCCTCGCCTTCGCTGACCGGGGTCAGCGCCGCGGTGGCGATGTCGAGCACGTACAGGTGCGACTCGTTGGCCGAGACGAAGTTGTTGACGAGTAGTTTGGTGTCGTCCGGCGACCAGTCCTGCACCGACCAGTTCTTCTGGAAGCCGTTGTACACCAGCCGCGGCTGCGAGAAGTTGTTGGTGGGTTCGGCGATGAACAGGTCGTAGCTGACGCCGTCACGCGCGGTGCTGTGGTACGCAACGCGCCGGCCATCGTGGCTCCAGGCCAGGCCGCCGTTGACGCCCTTGCCGTCGGTGAGCATGCGCACTGCGCGGGTGTTGAGGTCGTAGTAGTGGACCTGCGAGTTCTCGTTGCCGCCCTGGTCGCGCAGGAATGCGAAACCCGGCGCGACCGCGGCGTGCGGAGTCCGGGCCACGGTGATCGGCTCGCGGAAGAAGGTGAGCTGCTCGCGGTCGCCCATGGGGATCATGACCCGATGCAGCTGTTCGACGTCGGCGAAACGGGTGGAGACCAGCAGTCCGTTGCCCGGCAGCCAGTCGACGAAACTTGCACCACGGGAGTTCATGTAATCCTCGAGACGCGTGGTGAGCGGCGTGTCCACGGGCGGGATGTTGTCGAGCACCAGGTTGCCGCGGTCCTCCACCGCGCCCCGCGACACGGTTGTCACACATGCCATGGCCATGACAGTTGTGAGGAGTAATTTGACGTTCATGCTGTTATGTTGCCCCGAAGAGGAACGAGCCATGAGTGGGAGTGTGCCACGCCTGACGAAGTTCGCCGACGGCATCACCGCCGTCGACACCGAGTACGTCCGTCCGCAGATGGACGCGTCTCACGTCGTGGTGTCGGGCTCACGGGCTGCCATCGTCGATACCGGCCCCAACTCCTCGGTTCCGCTGATACTGGCCGCGCTGGCCGAGCTCGGCATCGAACGTGACGCGGTCGATTACCTGTTCCTGACCCACGTTCACCTCGACCATGCGGGTGGCGCCGGCGGCTTGATGCGTGAATTGCCGAATGCCACGGCGGTCCTGCACCCGCGCGGCGCGCCGCACATGGCGGATCCCACCCTGCTCATCGAGGGCACCCGTGCGGTGTACGGCCCGGAGCTGTATTCGCAGCTCTACGGCGAAATCCTGCCCATCCCGCGCGAGCGCATCGCCATCGCGCAGGATGGCCAGCGCTTCGAAGTCGGCGGCCGCGTGTTCGAGTGCATCCACACGCCCGGCCACGCGCTGCATCACCAGTCCATCGTCGATCACGGCGCGACCAGCGTGTTCACCGGCGACACCTTCGGCATTTCGTACCGCGAATTCGACACGGCCAAGGGCGCGTGGATCATGCCGACCACCACGCCGACCCAGTTCGATCCGGCACAGCTCAAGGCGTCGATCGTGCGCATCATGCAGTTCCGCCCGCGGCACGTGTACCTGACGCATTACAGCGAGGTCAGCGAATGCGCGCGGCTGGCCAATGACATGTACGACGCCATCGACGAATACGTGCGCATCGCGCGTTCGACCGGTCTCGACACGCGGCGCACGGGCTTCGGGCTGCGTGCCTGGGCGCTCGGCAGCCTGCGCGAGCATGGCGTGACCATGAAGGACGACGCCATCGACGCCGTCCTCGGCAAGGATTTCGAACTCAACGCGGCCGGGCTCGCCGCGTGGCTGAAACGCGAGGGCAACTGAATGTACTTCGTGCTGAAGTCGCTGCACATCCTCAGCGTGGTGATCTTCCTCGGCAACATCATCACCGGCGTGTTCTGGAAGATGCACGGCGACCGGGTCGGCACCGCGACCGCACGCGCCCAGGCGCTCGACGGCGTCATCCACAGCGACCGCTGGTTCACGCTGCCCGGCGTCCTCGCCATCATCATCACCGGCGTGGTGCTGGCGCTCACGCAGGGTTACCCGCTGTTGAGGACGAAGTGGATCCTCTGGTCGATCATCCTGTTCGGCATCTCCGGCGTGGTATTCCAGTTTTTCGTGGCACGGTTGCAGAAGCGCCTGCTCGACATCGCGCGCGCCGGCATTGCCGGGAGCTGGAACGGCGCGGAGTACCAGCGGGTGTCGAGGGAGTGGCTCCTGTGGGGGGCGGTGGCGACGCTCGCGCCTGTGGGGGCGCTGGTGTTGATGGTGACCAAACCCACTTGAGATGCTCTGCGTAGATGGGCGGGCGCGGGATCGCGCGCGGTGCACACCGGTTCCTCGCTTCAGCCTTCATTGTTGTTTGGATCAAGCCGGCCGCCGCGCATGCCGCGACATTCTGCATCGTGTAGTTAGAGCGGAAACTGGTCGGTGGCGGGGCATCCCTGGCGCGGCTTCGTGCCTTGCGAGATTTGCTCCCTGCCACACCTGGGCGTCGAGCTCGGAGGCCCGGCGTGCACCGCGCACGCGCCCGCGCCCGCGCGCCAGTCCGCAACCCTCGCCAAGAACCAATCTTGGATCTTCAACTTCGCGGGTACAGGCCGGGCGAATCGGTGACGCAGGCGGGCAGGACACGCGATGCCATGCTGGGCTCCGACCTCACCGCTTCGCCGCACCACCGGTCAAATCTCGCGCGGCGGCCAGCTTGATCCAGACTACAAACAAGGCTGAAGGGAGGAACCAGCATGGCATCGCGGGGCCTGCCCGCCGACCTACATCCCCCATTCCCCCAAGCTGTATGATCGCGCACCATGCCAAGACTCCACGTACCCCAGCCGCCCACTCGGCCGGGCGACAAGCCCGATTTCAGCTACGTAGATCTGTCGCCGGCCGGCGAGGTCCCGAAGCCCGACGTCAACGCACGTGCCCGCGACATGGAAGATTGCGCCGTGGGACTGGTGCGAGTGCTCGATGACAAGCACGAAGCCGTCGGTCCCTGGAACCCGCGCCTCGACGACGAAGACCTGCAGGTGGGCCTGCGCCACATGCTGCTCACGCGCATCTTCGACGATCGCATGCAGCGCACCCAGCGCCAGGGCAAGGTCTCCTTCTATATGCGCTCCTTCGGCGAGGAGGCGGTCGCGGTGGCGCAGGCCATGGCGCTGCAGCCCGGCGACATGTTGTTCCCGTCGTACCGCCAGCAGGGCATCTACATGGTGCGCGGCAAGCCGCTGGTGGAACTCATGTGCCAGCTGCTCTCGAACACGCGCGACATGTGCAAGGGGCGGCAGCTGCCGGTCATGTACCACTGGAGTGCCGGGCGCATCTTCTCGATCTCCGGCAACCTAACTACCCAGTTCCCGCAGGCGGTGGGCTGGGCGATGGCCGCGGCCATCCGCAACGAGGATCACATCGCCTGCACCTGGATCGGCGAAGGCGCGAGCGCCGAGGCCGACTTCCACCACGGCCTGCTGTTCGCCTCGGTGTACCAGGTGCCCGTGATCATGAACATCGTCAACAACCAGTGGGCCATCTCCACCTTCCAGGGCACGGCGGGCGGCGAGCAGCGTTCGTTCGCGGCGCGTGGCCCGGGTTATGGCGTCGCCGGCATCCGCGTCGACGGCAACGACTTCCTGGCGGTGTACGCGGTGACGCAGTGGGCCGCGCAGCGTGCGCGCACCGGCGGTGGCCCGACGCTCATCGAACTCGTGACCTACCGCGCCGCGGCGCATTCCACCAGCGACGACCCCTCGCGTTACCGCCCAAAGGAAGACTACGAGCATTGGCCGCTGGGTGATCCGGTCGAGCGGCTCAAGGCCCACCTGATCGCGCGCGGCGAGTGGAACGAGAAACGCCACAAGGACCTGCACGGCGAACTCGACGCGCAGGTGCAGGCCGCCTGGAAGGAGGCCGTCTCCTACGGCGCGCTCAACGAGGGTCCGCGCCTCAATCGTCATCTCATGTTCGAGGACGTCTACAAGGAGTTCCCCGAAAACCTGCGCCGCCAGAGTGAACAATTGGCCGAGGAGATCAAGCTCAACGCCGAGCTCGGCTTCACCACGAAGAACGGTGAGGAGTAGCCATGGCGCAGATGAACATGATCCAGGCCCTGAACTCCGCCATGGACGTGATGATGGCGCGCGACCCATCGGTGGTCGTGATGGGCGAAGACGTGGGTTACTTCGGCGGCGTGTTCCGCGTCACCGATGGTCTGCAGCGGAAATACGGTGAACACCGCGTGCTCGATTCGCCGATCGCCGAGGGCGGCATCGTCGCCACGGCCATTGGCATGGCGGTCAACGGCCTGAAGCCGGTGGCGGAAATCCAGTTCGCCGACTACATCTACCCGGCGGTGGACCAGATCGCGAGCGAGCTCGCACGCATCCGTTACCGCACGGCCGGCGACTTCACGGCGGGCGTGGTGGTGCGCGCGCCGAGTGGCGGCGGCATCCGCGGCGGCCAGACGCATTCCCAGAGCCCCGAGGCCATCTTCGCGCACATCTGCGGCGTGAAGACCGTGATTCCCAGCAATCCCTACGACGCCAAGGGTCTGCTGATCTCGGCCATCGAACACGATGACCCGATCATCTTCTTCGAGCCCAAGCGCATCTACAACGGCCCGTTCGACGGCGACCCCAACAAGCCAGCGGTGCCGTGGAGCACGCATGCCAGGGGCGACGTGCCCGAGGGCTATTACACCGTGCCCATCGGCAAGTGCGACATCGTGCGCGAGGGTTCGCAAATCACCATCGTCACCTACGGCACCATGGTGCATGTCTGCGAGGCGGCTGCGAAAAAACTCGACATCGATGCCGAGATCATCGACGTGCGCACCATGTCGCCGCTCGACCTCGACCCGATCTGTTCCTCGGTCAAGAAGACCGGCCGCTGCGTGATCGCGCACGAGGCCACGCGTTTCTGCGGATTCGGCGCGGAGTTGTCCGCCAGCATCCAGGAAGAATGCTTCTGGTACCTCGAGTCGCCCATCCAGCGCGTCGCGGGTTGGGACACCCCGTATCCGCACGCCTTCGAATGGGAGTACTTTCCGGGGCAGGCACGCGTGGCGCTTGCGCTGCGTGCAGCGTTGGGAGACGGATCATGAGCCGCTACGTATTCAAAATGCCGGACCTCGGTGAAGGTACGGTCTCCGCCGAAGTCGTCGCCTGGCACGTGAAGCCCGGCGATCTCGTGCAGGAAGACCAGGTCATGTGCGAAGTCATGACCGAGAAGGCTGCCGTGGAAATGCCGGCGCCGGTCACCGGCCGCATCCTCTCCATCAGCGGCCAGCCCGGCGACATGGTGGCCGTGGGTTCCGAGCTCGTGGTGTTCGACACCGACGCGACCTCGGCAGCTTCGGGTGATGCGCCCGCCGCCAAGGCGCCGGCGCCGTCGCCGGAAGCCCCGCTGACGCCGAAGGTCCAGTCGTCGCAGCCACCTGCAACCGGCAAACCCGCGAGCGCGCCCGCGCCCGCCGCCAACGGCGCAAGCAAAGCTTCGCGTGTCATGGCTTCACCGGCTTCGCGCCGGCGTGCCGCCGAGGCCGGCCTCGACCTGGCCACCGTCACCGGCACCGGTCCCGCGGGACGCATCGAACCCGGCGACATCGATTCAGCGCTGGCTTCCGGCGCCGCGCAGGGCGCTCCGCCGTCCATGAATGCACGCGCCAATGCCACGCGCGAGCCGCGCGATGGCACCGAAGAGGTGAAGATCATCGGCCTGCGTCGCGTGATCGCCGAGCGCCTGACCGAATCGGCGCGCAGCATCCCGCAGTATTCCTACGTCGAGGAAGTGGACCTCACGCGCCTCGAGGCGCTGCGCAAGCATCTCAACGATCGGCGTCCCGCCGCGGCGCCGCCGCTCACTTTCCTGCCATTCATCGTGGCGGCGCTGGCGCGGGTGCTCGAGAAATTCCCGCAATGTAATGCGCTGTACGACAGTGCGCGTGGCGTGCTGGTCAAGCACAAGGCCGTGCATGTCGGCGTCGCCACGCAGACACCGCAGGGCCTCAAGGTGCCGGTGGTGCGTAACGCCGAGTCACGCGCATTGCACGATCTCGCCGCCGAGATCCGCCGCGTCTCCGAGGCCGCGCGCGCCAACAAGTCGCCACGCGAGGAACTCACCGGGTCGACCATCACCATCACCAGCCTGGGCAAACTCGGCGGCATCGCCTCGACGCCGATGATCAACATGCCCGAGGTGGCCATCATCGGCATCAACAAGGCCATCGAACGTCCCGTGGTGGTGGACGGGCAGATCACGGTGCGCCTGATGATGAACCTGTCGTCATCGTTCGATCATCGCTTCGTCGATGGCTACGACTGCGCATTGATGATCCAGGCGCTCAAGGACCTGCTCGAACAACCCGCGACGATCTTCATCGACTGAAGCCCATGTTGCGCAGGCTCGTGCCATGGCTGGCGCTGCTGGTCTGCGGACTCGCCGATGCGGCCATCACATCTGCGCCGGGCATTCCGCAGGTGCGCGTGGAAGTGACGCGCCGCGGGGATGCCTGGACCGCGGTATTCATCTTCGATCGCAGCGTCACCGCCTGGGTGTTCCGGCGCTCGGACCTGACGCGTGACACCGCCAAGGCCTGGCGCCAGGATTCCTGGCGAGTGGTGACGCAGGGCGTGCGCCTGCAACGCCGCAACAACTACGACGTGTTGACCGCCGAGCGCGGCGAATTGCCGCGCCGCGTGACCGTGAACTTCACGCCCGTCTCCGAGGGCCTCGAGCAGGATCATCCGCCGGCGCTGGTGTTCACCGACGGCTCGGTGGCGCTGTTCGTCGCGCAGTTCGACTGCTTTCCGATGGATTCACTGTCGGAAGTGAAATCGCTGCCACTCGATCTCAACAACCACCCGGTGCCGGCCGCGAAGCTCAAGTTCGTATTCCACGATGAGGCCGGGCCGGTGCTGATGGCAGGCAAACGCAGCGCCACGGGCGAAACCACCGAGAAGGACACCTACGTGTTCTTTGGCGACACGCGCCCGGTGGAAACGCCCGACATGGTCGGGTTGTTCGACCCGCAGCTGCCGGAGTGGATCGGCGTGTCGCTGACGCGCGGCGTGCCGGCCATGCTCGGGCGCTACACGCAGGAGCTCGGTGCGCTGCGCCGATTCAAACCCACGGTGCTGGTGAGCTGGGAAGGCCCGACGCGCGGCCTCATGTCGCGCGAAGGCGGCGCACTGAACGGACTGATCGCCCTGCGTTACGCGGGCGCGGGGCTGCTCGAGGAAACCACCGACCAGCGCCATATCGGGCTCTGGTTCATCGCACACGAAGCCGCCCACTTCTGGCTCGGCCAGACCGTGGCCTACGAATTCGCACGCGACGCCTGGATCACCGAGGGCGGGGCGGAGCTGCTGGCCTTCCGCGCCGTGGCGGAAATCGAGCCCGATTACGATCCGCGCATCCCGCTGAATCGCGCCATCGCGGAGTGCATCGATCTCGCCGAGGACCGCGGCGTGGCCGCCGCCGGCGAGCGCGGGGAGCGGCGGGCGTATTACGCCTGCGGTGCGGTGTTCGCACTGGTGGCCGAGGCCGGCTCCGGCCGGTCCTACTACAAATTCGCGCGCCGGTTGGTCGACGCCAGTCGCGCCGATGGCGTTGTCTCGCGCGCCGACTGGCTGTCCGTGTTGAACGAGCTCACGCGCAGGCCCGACCTGGGCCGCGATATCGCAAGATTGCTGGACCGTGGCGTTCCCAACCCCGGGGAATTCATTACGGACTTGTTGGTACGTGCCGGCGTGAACGTCGAGGTTGACCCCTCGGGGATTCCGCGGCTGCGTTGAGCAACGGCGAGTCCTACAAAAAACTGCCAACCGGTTCCGCCGCCGTTCAGGCCCGTGCTGGCAAAGTCATGCCACACCGGGGTTTTTTATGCATCGTCACGATCACAAGGGCCAAGAAAAGCACTCCTGCCTCTACTGCAAGTTCGTGCAGTTCTTCAGCATTGGAGAGCCGCCGCCGATCCGCAGCTGGAAGCGCCCCCTGTTGCTGGTCGCGGGCGTGATCCTCACCGCCTGCACCGTTCTGGCGCTGCGCTTTGCCTGGGAACGCGCCGGCGCGACCTTCTTCGCCGCCGTGTCCGCGCTGGTGATGATCATCGCGCTGCTCGCCGTGGTTATCTCCTTCCGCGGCTGCGACGCCTGTGTCGCGCGCTACCTCGGGAAGACGTTATGAGCGAGCGTCCGGCACCCGCGCGCCTCAGGTCGCTGTGCGGCACCGCGCGGCGCATGAGAAAGCGCAACCAGAAGAAGCTCCACAAGGGACGCGAGCACACCTTTCCCTGCCGCCCGTCCGGAATGTGGGCCTGTATCGGCGAGCCCGAGCGCTTCCGCCGCCTGGGCCTCCCGGCAATCGAGACGACCGACTCCGCACGCTGATCCGGCTTGATCGGGCCATGATCTGGGCCCCGATCTGGTGATAGGGTGCGCACCATCGCGCATACCTACCGGGGCAGCGTATGAAAACCTCCCTCGCCTGTTTCCTCGCCGGACTGCTCGGCGCTTTCCCGGCCGCGGCCGCGGACGGTGACTGGCCTAACTACGGCCGTACTCCCGGCGGCGACCGCCACTCGCCACTGGCGCAGATCAACCGCGACAACGTTGCGAAGCTCACGCTGGCCTGGGAATACAAGACCGGCGAAGCCGCGATCGAAACCGGCAATCCCACCGCGCTCGAGACCACGCCGCTGGTCGTCGACGGAATGATGTACATCTCCACGCCGCTGGGAAAAATCGCGGCGCTGGATCCACTCAGCGGCAAGGAGAAGTGGACGCACCAGTTCAAGATCAACCACAAGCGCTACTTCGGTGACTGGGTGACGCGCGGCGTGTCCTACTGGCGCGATGAAAAATCGTCCGGCACGTGTTCGCGCCGCGTCATCGTGGCCACCATCGACGCGCGCCTGGCCGCGCTGGATGCGGGCACCGGCAAGTTGTGCAGCGGCTTCGGCAAGGGCGGTGTGGTCGATCTCATCGCCACGTTGCGCAACAAACAATCCTACGGCGACGAGTACGAACAGACCTCGCCACCGGCCATCATCAACGACCTCATCGTCGTAGGCTCGGCAGTCGCCGACAACAACTCGACCACGGGCGCCAGCGGTGAAGTGCGCGGCTTCGACGCTCGCAACGGTGCGTTGCGCTGGACCTGGAGCCCGGTGCCGCAGGATCCGAAGGATCCGGCCTACGATGGCTGGAAGGGCATCGCCGGCAACCGCACTGGCGGCGCCAACACCTGGTCCATCATCGCCGCCGATCCGAAACGCGATCTCGTGTTCCTGCCCACCACCAGCCCGGCCGTCGACTACTACGGCGTCACGCGGCTCGGCGACAACCGCTACGCGAATTCCGTGGTGGCGCTGCGCGCGTCCACCGGCCAACTGGCCTGGCACTTCCAGACTGTCCACCACGATCTCTGGGACTACGACAACGCCGCACCGCCAGCGCTGGTCACGCTACCCAACGGCAAGGACGCGGTCCTGCAGGGAACGAAGACGGCGCAACTGTTCGTGCTGGATCGCGAAACCGGGGCGCCGCTGTTCCCGGTGGAGGAAAAGCCATTCCCGAAGAGCGACGTGCCGGGAGAAGTGACTTCACCCACCCAGCCAATGTCGTCGCTGTCCTTCGGTTTTCGCACGCTGAGCCCTGGCGACATCTGGGGCGCGTCGCCCGAGGACCTGGCCGAATGCCGCGCGCGTTTCGCGACCCTGCGCTACGACGGCCCGTTCACGCCGCCGTCCGAGAAAGGAACCGTCATGGTGCCGGCGAATATCGGCGGTTCGCACTGGGGCGGCGTCACCTATGACTCCCTGCGCGGCATCGTCGTGGTCCCTAACAACCGGCTGGCGGCCATCGTCAAGCTCATCCCGCGCGAACAGTGGAAGGTCATGCGCGAGAAGCTCACGCAGGGCGAACGCGTGGGCAAGGAATTCACCGACATGCAGGGCACGCCCTACGTCATGCAGCGCGAGACCTGGCTGTCGAGCCGGCGATCGCCCTGCACCGCGCCACCCTTCGGCTCGCTCACGGCCATCAGTCTCAAGACGGGCGCCACGCTCTGGGATGTTCCCTTCGGCACCGACGAAGGCCTGGACAAGATCGGCCTGCCGAAATTGCCGGCTGGCAGCGGCATGGCGAATCTCGGCGGCCCGATCAGCACCTCGGGGGGCCTGGTGTTCATCGGTGCGACCCTGGATGCCTACCTGCGTGCGTTTGATGTCGAAACAGGCCGCGAGCTCTGGAAATACCGGCTGCCCGCGGCTGGCAAGGCCACGCCCATGACTTACCTCGGGGCGGATGGCCGCCAATATGTCGTGGTCTCGGCGGGTGGTGATGGCAAGTCCTGGGGAAAAGCGGACTCGATCGTGGCTTTCGCACTTCCCAAGGAACACCCTTGAGGGGATAGTCAGGACAGCGCAGGGTTCGACGCAGAGGCGGGGTCGGGGCATGGCGCATACATTCGATATCCGGTTCGAACGCTCGGGTGGATTGGGCGCCTTGCTGGCGTCGCCGGAAAACAGCTTTCGCTGGAAAGGTGCAGGCGAGCTGCGCATCGATCGCGAGGGCATCAGCTTCGCCGTGAAACGCGGCCTGCTCGCCCTGTTTCCCCTGACGCGCCGCGTCCCCGCGGGACAGATCCGCGAGGTCTACCGCGAAGGCGAAGCACTTCATCTCACTTTCACCACCGCGGATCGCGCGCAGGCGCGCGTCTCCTGCTGGGCTGCCGACGCCAGCACCGCGGCGGAAATCGTGCAGTTGCTGCCGACGCGGCGCACCGTCGAGCTGGAACACACCACGGATCGGCTGGCCGGCGACCGTCCGCGTTACGACCGCCGTGTGCTGGCGATGCTCGCCGTCGTCGC
>Ga0157380_10002574_pt1 | contig 12261 bp, 10 predicted proteins | sample S35metaG_FD_119757 | JGI IMG/M metagenome (GOLD analysis project Ga0157380, IMG submission 119757) | Switchgrass rhizosphere microbial communities from Kellogg Biological Station, Michigan, USA - S3-5 metaG | ecosystem: Host-associated > Plants > Roots > Rhizosphere > Soil | place: USA...
TACGTCTATCGGAACCCCGGCCAAGAGATTGAGCAGGCGATCTCGCTCAACGGTTCGGCCTACATGGATCTCCCCGTCGCCTTGCGGTTCCGCAAGGAATATGTGCAGGGCTGCTCGTGCAAGCAGGCCGAATACAATCCGACCGACATCGAGGCGGCCAACAAGCGCGCCGAAGCCGAGGCGGCCTCGCAGCCGGCCAAGGGCAAAGGCAAGGGCAAGGTCGCGGCGAAGCCGCCGGCGCCTCCTCCTGCCGGTCAGACGGCTGCGCCTGCAGCGGGTCCGGCGAGCCAGCCAACGCCGCAGCTCGATCTTGACGTGACCGGCAGCAACCCGCCGGCAAATCCGGCGCCTGCGGCGGCGGCGGCTCAAAGTGCACCCCCGGCGCAGAAGGCTCCGGCACCTCCGCCCGCAGCTTCTTCGGCGCCTCCGGCAGCATCGGCTTCGGCGGCGCCCGCGGGTCAGCCTGCGGCAGGCTCGTCGAGCATTATTAAGAAGACCGCCAAGCCGGCGGCAGCTCCAACCGCCCAATAAATTCGTTCAGGCCGTGTGCCCCTCGAGCCGCGCCGCCGCGCGGCGTCTCCCGATCAGGGGCAGAAGGTGCTTGAGCTCTGGCCCCTGTTCCTCGCCAGTCAAAGCAAGTCGAAGAGGCTGAAACAATGCCCTCCCCTTGGCGCCGGTCGCGGCCTTGATGGCGGAAGACCAAGTAAACCAGGTGGCTTCATCCCACGGTTCAGGCGGCAAGAGTCCAGCAGCCTTATGACAGAGCTCGCGGTCTTCGATCACCGGCTGCAATGGGCCTTCGGCGACGCGCCACCAGAGCCTCGCCTCGTCAAGCCGCGCGAGATTGCCCCGCACCACTTCCCAGAATTCCTGGCCGCCACCAACATCCATGGCCCGAAGCCTCGAAGCAATGGCACTGAACGGGAGCATATGCAGGAGCTTCGCGTTCAGCGCGCGTAGCTCCGCGGGATCGAAGCGGGCCGGAGCCCGCGATAACTTGGAAAGGTCGAAGCTTTGCACCAGCTCGTCGAGGCTCGTGTGTGGGGCGATCGGGTCGGATGTGCCGATCGTTGCGACATAACTTGCGACGGCGAGCGACTCGATTCCGTACTCGCGCAAGCCTTCGATCGCGAGAGAGCGGTCTCGTTTCGATAATGCCTGCCCGTCGGCGGTCACCAGCAGACTGTGATGACCGAAAGCAGGATTGGCCGCGCCGAGTGCTTCGAACAGCTGAATCTGCGGGGCCGTGTTGACCACATGGTCTTCGCCGCGGATCACGTGGGTAATGCCAAGGTCGATATCGTCGACTACGCTCGGCAGCGTGTAGAGATAAGTGCCGTCCGCCCTAACCAGCACCGGGTCCGACAACGAAGCGGCATCGACATGCTGGCGGCCGCGCACGAGGTCGTCCCAGACCACGTCCCGCGTTTCGAGCTTGAAGCGCCAATGTGGCTTGCGCCCCTCGGTTTCGAGCCTGGCCTTGTCCTCCTCGGTCAGCTTCAGCGCCGCGCGGTCATAGACCGGGGGGCGGCCGCGCGCGAGCTGACGCTTGCGCTTAAGCTCGAGCTCTTCGGGCGTCTCGTAGGCGGGATAAAGCCGCCCTGCCCGCTTCAAAGTCTGGACGGCTGCATCATACAGATCGAAGCGCTCCGACTGGCGGACCTCCCTGGCCCAATCGATGCCGAGCCAAGTGAGATCCTCCTCAATGCCGCGCGCAAATTCCTCAGTGGAGCGCTCCCTGTCGGTGTCGTCGAGGCGAAGCAGCAAGCGTCCGCCCGTCTTCCGCGCGAACAGCCAATTGAGCAGCGCGGTGCGAATGTTGCCGGCGTGGAGCCGTCCGGTCGGACTCGGCGCAAATCTCACCGCGACGCTCATGGGGAGAGCTTCTCGCGGAATTTGTTGGTGATGGGATAGCGCCGGTCTCGGCCGAAATTCTTTGCGGTGATCTTCACGCCGGGAGCCGCCTGCCTGCGCTTATATTCTGCGAGGTAGAGCATGCGCTCGACCTTCTTCACGAGTTCAGGCGGGTGCCCGCGCGCGATGATCTCGGGCAGCGGCATCTCGAGCTCGACTAGGCAATTGAGGATGTCGTCGAGGACATCGTAAGGCGGCAGCGTGTCCTGATCGCGCTGATTTGCCTTGAGCTCGGCGCTGGGCTCCTTGGTCAGGACATTTGCGGGGATAACAATGCCGGTGGGCCCCAGGCAGCCTTTAGGCCGCTGCGTGTTGCGGTAACCCGCCAGCGCATAGACTTGCGTCTTATAAAGGTCCTTGATCGGATTGAAGCCGCCGTTCATGTCGCCATAGAGCGTGGCGTAGCCAACCGAGACCTCGGACTTGTTGCCGGTGGTGATGACAATCGGCCCGAACTTGTTCGAGATCGCCATGAGGAGGGTGCCACGCGCTCGGCTCTGCAAGTTCTCCTCGGTCGCGTCGGCACTCGTGCCGGCGAAGATCTTGGCGAGATCCTCGGTCAACCCATCAACGGCATTGTGGATCGGCAGGATGTCGTAGCGCACGCCAAGCGCTTCTGCAGTTGCGGCCGCATCATTCAGGCTTTTGTTGCTGGTGTAGCTGTAAGGAAGCATGACGCAGCGCACGTGGTCAGCTCCGAGCGCATCGACGGCCATTACGGCGCAAAGGGCCGAGTCGACGCCGCCGGAGAGGCCTAGCACCACGCCGGGAAAGCCGTTCTTGTCCACATAATCGCGCAAGCCGGTGACGCAGGCGAGATAGTTGGCGGCGTCGCCTTCCTCGATCTCGGCAATGAGGCCCGGAAAGCAGCGCCAACGTCCATTCTCGCAGTGCCACTCCGTGACGCCTACCGCCTCTTCCCAGGCTGGCATCTGCACTGCGAGCGCGGCGTCCTCATTGAGCACGAAGGAGGCGCCGTCGAACACGAGCTCATCCTGGCCGCCAACCTGATTGATATAAGCGAGCGAAAGCCGCGTCTCAGCGACCCTCGTCTCTGCGACGCCGTAGCGCACCTCCTGCTTGTCGATCCAATAGGGCGAGCCGTTCGGTACGATGAGCAGCTTCGCCCCAGCATCGGCAAGGACCTCGCAGACCTCCTCGCTCCAGATGTCTTCGCAGATGGGAACGCCTAGCTTCAGCCCTCTGAAATCGATCGGCTCCGGCATCGGGCCCGCTGCGAAGACGCGCTTCTCGTCGAACACGCCGTAATTCGGCAGATTGTTCTTGTAGCGCACAGCCTCGATTCGGCCCCGGTCGAGCAGCGCCACGGCATTGTAGACGAAGGGTCCATCGCCCCAAGGCAGTCCGACAAGCACCGCGGGGCCGCGATTGCCGGTGTCGCCTGCGAACTCCTCGCACGCCTCGCGCGCCGCCTTCTGCAAGGCAGGCTTCAGTACAAGATCCTCAATGGGATAGCCGGTCAGATAAAGCTCGGTAAAGACGATGAGGTCGGCGCCCGCTTCGCCGGCGCGAGCTCGAGCCTCGCGGGCTTTGGCGAGGTTGCCCGCGATGTCGCCTACCACAGGGTTGAGCTGCGCGAGTGCGAGCTTGAAGGAATTTGTGATCGCTTTCGCCATAATTATCAAAGTCTCTGGTCATTGCCCGGATTGACCAGGCAATCCAGCTATCACCCAAGGTTCATAAGTAAGTGGCTACGGTGGGTACTGGATGCCCGCTTTTGCGGGCATGACAACGGAGGTTCCCAACTACTCGCCGGCGGCAATCGAGATCTCTGGCTCCGGCCGCACTTCGCGCTCGCGTTTCAGCCTCTCGGCCATGATGAAGGCAAGCTCGAGCGATTGGTCAGCATTGAGCCGCGGGTCGCAATGGGTGTGGTAGCGGTCCGATAGATCGGTCTCGGTGACGGCTTTGGCGCCACCCATGCATTCGGTGACATTCTGCCCGGTCATCTCGACATGGATGCCGCCAGCATGGGTCCCCTCACCCCGGTGAATGTCGAAGAACGACTCGACCTCTGACAGAATGAGATCGAAGGGCCGGGTCTTGTAGCCGCTTCCCGCCTTGATCGTATTGCCGTGCATTGGATCGCACGCCCATACCACGACCTTCCCTTCCCGCGTCACGGCGCGGATCAGAGGCGGAAGGTCCTTAGCGACCTTGTCGGAGCCGAAGCGGCAGATCAGCGTGAGACGCCCGGGCTCGTTCTGCGGGTTGAGGATGTCTATGAGCTTGAGCAGCTCGTCGGCCCCAAGCGTGGGACCGACCTTCAACCCGACAGGGTTCTTGATGCCGCGCAGATATTCGATATGAGCGTGGTCGGGCTGTCGTGTGCGGTCACCGATCCACAGCATGTGCCCAGAGGTGGCGTACCAGTCGCCCGAGGTCGAATCGATCCGCGTGAAGGCCTGCTCGTAGCCGAGCAGAAGCGCCTCGTGGCTCGTATAGAAGCTCGTGGTGCGGAGCTGTGGCGTGTTGTCCGCGTTCAGCCCGCAGGCGCGCATGAAGCGCAAGGTCTCGGCTATGTGTCCAGCGAGCTCCTGATAGCGGTGTCCTGCCGGGCTATCCTTGACGAAGCCCAAGTTCCATCGATGCACATGCTCGAGGTTGGCATAGCCGCCTTGAGCGAACGCGCGCACCAGATTGAGCGTCGCCGCCGACTGCCGATAAGCCATCAGCATCCGCTGGGCATCTGCCTGCCGCGCCGCCTCGGTGAACTCGATGCCATTGACGATGTCGCCGCGATAGCTCGGCAATGACTTGCCGTCCTGCATCTCTATCGCGCTCGAACGCGGCTTGGCGAACTGGCCTGCGAGACGCCCGACCTTCACCACCGGCGAACCGCCGGCATAGGTGAGCACCACCGCCATCTGGAGGAATACACGGAAGAAGTCGCGGATCGCGTCGGCGCGGTGCTCGAGGAAGCTCTCGGCGCAATCGCCGCCCTGCAACAGAAACGCCTCGCCCGCAGCCACACGGCCGAGCTTGGACTTCAGCTCGCGCGCCTCACCGGCGAACACGAGCGGCGGAAAGGTCGCAAGCTGCTTCTCGACCTGCTCAAGCTGGCTAAGGTCGGGGTAGACCGGTGCCTGCTCCATCTTTTTGCTGCGCCAGCTCTCTGGGCTCCACCGGGATGCCATCCGACGGCTCTCCTTGAAAGTGACCGGTATATAAGCGATTGACGGAACCCTGACTAGGCAGGCCGCTTCATTGCCTGACCTTGTTGAGCGTGCCACATATCCCTTAACGCGCGAGGCCAAGGGGAGCTGCCATGGACCCCCGAGGGAAGCTAACCCTGGCCCCTGCAAACGTGGCACGATAGGACCCATGGCCATGAAGGAACCGAGCTTCACCGTGGGTATCGAGGAGGAGTATCTCCTCGTGAACAAGGATAGCCGCGACCTTGCGCACGAGCAGCCGCCCGAGTTGCTCGCCAAGTGCGAGGAGGCTCTGCGCGGCCAGGTAAGCCCCGAATTCCTGCGCTCGCAGATCGAGGTCGGCACCCGCGTCTGCAACTCGATGCAGGAGGCGCGTGATCAACTGATCGATCTCCGCGGCACGGTCGGGCGCATCGCCAACGAGTTTGGCCTCGCCCCGATCGCCTCATCGACCCATCCCTTTGCCGAGTGGTCTGCCCAGCAGCACACCGACAAGGAGCGCTATAACGTAATCGCCCGCGACCTCCAGCAGGTCGGGCGGCGGCTCGTGATCTCCGGCATGCATGTCCATGTCGGCATCGAGGACGATGACCTCAGGATCGATCTGCTCGGCCAGGCGGCGTACTTCCTGCCGCATCTCCTTGCGCTCTCGACATCCTCGCCCTTTTGGCAGGGCATCCAGACAGGCCTCAAGTCGTATCGGCTATCGGTGTTCGATGAATTGCCCCGCACCGGCGTGCCCCACCAGTTTTCGAGCTATAGCGAGTACGAGCGTACGATCGAGCTTCTAGTCAGTGCCGGGCTGATCGAGGATGCGACCAAGATCTGGTGGGATTTGCGGCCCTCGGCGCGCTTCCCGACGCTCGAGATGCGCATCACCGACGTTTGCCCACTCGTCGAGGACGGCATCGCCATCGCTTCGCTTTTCCGCTGCATTCTGCGGCTGCTCTATCGCCTGAGGCGGGAGAACCAGCGCTGGCGCTATTACCCGCCCTTCCTCGTGCGTGAAAACCGCTGGCGCGCGCAACGCTACGGCATCGAGCAGGGCATGGTCGATTTCGGCAAGGGCGCTGTGGTGCCCTTCCCCGTCCTGCTCGAGGAATTGTTCGAGCTCATCGCCGAGGATGCTGCGCATTTTGGCTGCATCGCCGAGGTCGCCCATGCGCGCATGATCGTGCAGCGCGGCACAAGCGCCGATCGCCAGCTCGCCCGCTATGACGCAATAAAGAAGCTCGGCGGCAGCGAGCAGGCCGCGCTGGTTGGCGTGGTCGACGAGATTGTCGAGGAGACTTTGATGCTGCCTTCAACGGCGACCGCGCAAAGTGTCGTTGCCGCAAAGGCGTCCTAAAGCGTGGTGGCCATGCCGCCGTCCACGTTGAGCGCAGCGCCGGTGATGTAGGCCGCCTCGTCGGAGGCGAGGAACAGGGCCGCATTGGCAATATCCTGCGGCGTGCCGAATCGCCTGAGCGGCGTCTGGGTGAGCAGCGCCTTGGCGATCATCGGATTAGACAGATAGCGGCCGATCAGCGCCGTCTCGACATAGCCAGGGAGCAGCGTGTTCACGCGGATGCCGTAAGGCGCGTATTCGACGGCGAGGCTCCGCGACAGCGCCGACACCGCGCCCTTGGTTGCTGAATAGACGGCCATCTGGCGCGTGTGTTTGCTGGCCATGATCGAGGAGAGATTGATGATCGAGGACTTGCCCGATGCCTTTAGCAGATCGAAGGCCTCTCGCGCGCAGCGCACCGTGCCATCGAGATTGGTCTTCCAAACTTTGTCCCAGGCCTCGTCGGAGAGATGACGGAAGTCCGAGCGCTCGCCCACGCCGGCATTGTTGACGAGCACGTCGAGCCGGCCGTGGGCTTTGTCAATCTCGGCCATCAGCGCCTTCACTTGCGGGGTGTCGGTGACATCGACCTCATGCGCCGATGCCGCGCCGTTATTCTTGACGATGGCTTGCGCGACCTCCTTGGCCGCCTCGCCGTCCCGGTCGGCCACAATCACCGAAGCGCCCTCGCGCGCGAAGGTTTCGGCGATAGCGCGGCCGATCCCTGCCCCACCGCCAGTGACGAGCGCGACCTTGTCCTCAAGCCGCCGCATCTGATCCCGCTATCGGCGTGGGCGCCTCCCACTTATGGCGAATCGTCACCAGTTCCTCGGCGGCGGAGGGATGCAGCGGCATGGTCGCATCGAACTGAGCCTTGGTGACGCCGAGCCGAAGCGCAATCGCCGCCATTTGTACGATCTCGGCAGCATCAGGGCCTAGAATGTGGACGCCGACAACCCGGTCAGACTTCACGTCGATGACGAGCTTCATCATCATTTTCTCGGTGCTGCCGCTCACCATCGAGCGAAGCGGCCTGAAGCTCGTCTTGTAAATATCGATCTCGCCGTACATCTCCCGCGCTTTTTCCTCCGAAAGCCCGACCGTGCCGATCTCAGGCCGGGAGAACACGGCCGTGGGAATGAAGGTGTAGTCGACCGGCGTAGGCCTGTTGTTGAACAGCGTCTCGGCAAAGGCGTTGGCGTCGTGGATCGCGACGGGCGTCAGGTTCTTGCGGTCGGTCACGTCTCCAACCGCGTAAATGTTGTCGACCGAGGTCCTGGAAAACTCGTCGACCGCGATGCAGCCATTCACTCCGAGCCTGACCCCAACTTCCTCCAGTCCGAAGGCCGCCGTAGTGGGCATTCGCCCAGTTGCCGCCATGACGAGGTCGGCGGCGACCGACCCGCCGCGCTTGAGATTGACCCGATAACAATTCTCCTCCTCTTCGATCGAGGCGACGTCGGTATCCATACGCAGATCGATGCCACGATCTCGCATCGCTTCCGCCAGTCCGTCGCGCAGATCGCTGTCGAAATCGCGCAAGACCTGATCGCCGCGATGAAGCACGGTCACCTCGACACCACAGCTCCTGAAGATCGAGGCGAACTCCATGCCAATGTAGCCAGCGCCGATGATGACGAGGCTTTTCGGCAGTTGTTCGAGCTCGAAACATTGATTTGAGCTGATCACATGCTCTTTGCCAGGAAGATTGGGGATCATGGGGTGGGAGCCGGTCGCGATGAGGATAGTCTTGGCGGAGACCGCAGCGTTGCCGAGGCCGAGATGCACTGTTTGCCGATCCTCAAGCGTAGCGCGGGTCATGAAGCGGTCCACGCCGACTTTCTCCAGGATCCGCGTGTAAACGCCGTTCAGGCGGTCGACCTCGCGCCTGACATTGCCGATCAGAGTTCGCCAATCGAACTTGAGGTTGTCGCAAGTCCAACCGTAGTTCTTTGCCTCTGCGAACTCGGTCGCATATTTGCTGCCATAGACGAGGAGCTTCTTCGGAATGCAGCCGCGGATCACACAGGTGCCGCCGATGCGATATTCCTCGGCAATACCAACCTTGGCGCCGAGCTCGGCGGCAAGGCGCGCCGCGCGAACTCCGCCGGAACCCGCGCCAATGACGAACAGGTCGTAATCGTACCGAGCCACCTGGCGTCAGGCTCCTGCGCGGCGCAACAGGTCCACCCCGCCGCTGCCCGCCACGATAGCCAAATCGGCAATGCCAAGAAACAGTCCGTGCTCTACCACGCCGGGGATCCGTTTCAGCCCGAAGGCGAGAACCTCGGGCTCAGGGATCGCGCCGAAGGCGCAATCGACGATGAGATTGCCCTGATCGGTGACGAAAGGCGCATCCCCCTTGCCCGGTCTGAGCTTGATCTCGCCGTGGCAGCCCGTCTCGACGGCAATGGCCTCGATCAGGCGCATTGTCGCAAGCAAGCCGAACCGCACCACCTCAACAGGGAGCGGATAGGCCCCAAGCATCGTCACGACTTTGCTCTCATCTGCGATCACCACCATGCGGTCCGACGCAGTGGCCACGATCTTCTCGCGAAGCAGTGCGCCCCCGCCTCCTTTGATCAAACGCAGCTGGTCGTCGATCTCGTCGGCGCCATCCACTGTCAAATCAAGGCGCGGCGTTTCGTCCAGCGAGGTGAGCGGGATGCCGAGGCCTTCGGCCTGCACGCGAGTCAGCTCAGAGGTAGGAACGCAGACGACGCGCAAGCCTTGCGTCACCTTCTCGCCGAGCGCATCGACGAAGCGGGCGGCAGTCGAGCCGGAGCCAAGGCCGAGCTGCATACCATCCTCGACGAGATCGAGGGCTGCGCGCGCTGCACTTTCCTTGAGATCCTCAGTCTTGAGCACGGGCTCTCCCCAGATCGGCGCTGAAAGTCAGCGATCACCCGCCGCTGCATACGCCGCCGCTTGCGCACTCGCAAGGCGTGTGTGACAGAAGCGCGATGCTAAAAGGAGCCGACATCGTCTTCGATCTCGACGGCACGCTCGTCGACACCGCGCCGGATCTCACCAGCGCACTGAACCACGCGCTTACTCGCCACGGCCACTTGGCGGTCTCGGCCGCAACCGTCCGCTCGGCGGTGGGCCTCGGTATACGCGTGATGATCGAGGAAACCTTGCGCCGACTTGGCGCCAGCGACGATGGCGATGAGATGCTCGCTAAATTTCTCGCATATTACGAGGCGAATATCGCACGGGAGAGCTGGCCTTTCCCTGGCGTCGTCGTCGTGCTTGAGCGCCTCGCCGCCGAAGGCGCAACGCTCGCGGTCTGCACCAACAAGCAGGAACGTCCCAGCCGCCTACTTCTCCAAGAACTTGATCTCGAAGACTATTTCTCTGCGATCTCGGGACGTGACACTTTCCCAGTGTCAAAACCGAATCCCAGTCATCTCATCGGCACCATCGCGCTTGCCGGCGGCGATCCGTCCAACGCAATCATGATCGGCGACAGCGACGTCGATGTGATGACAGCCAAAGCGGCTCACGTACCGATCATTCTGGTAAGCTTCGGCTATGCAACGACACCGCTCGCCGAGCTGAAGGCGGAAGCGACCATCGATCATTTCGACCAACTCGATGTATGCGCTGCAACGCTGCTCGGTACCGCAATGAAGCGGCATGCCCGTTCCTGATACGCCCTAATACCGCCTAATATCAGCCCTATTTCCACCCGGCAGCTCTCAACGAAGAGCCATAGTCAAAGCACACTTTGACGCCTGTAAGTGAGAGGGACTTCAGGAACTTAGAGGGAGAGAGGGAAATGTTGAGGCGTGTCGTGATCGGCGTCGCAATGCTCTGCCTTATGGGGGGGACTGCTTATGCCATTGACGAAGAGCCGGCCGATAATGAGTGCAGCGATCAGGTCGCCAGCACTGACGAAGCCGTGCAAACCAAGATCGACGCAAATGCCTTGAGCGATGCCGATCAACAAAGCGTCAATCAGCTTCTCGACGAGGCTGACGCGCTCTGCACCGAGGGGAAATTTCAGGAAGCAACCGCGAAGCTCACGACCATCAACGGCATGATCAACAAGAAATAGACACGGGTTTCGCCAAGGCCGGCGGCAGCATACGCTGCTTGTCGGCTTTCGTCCCTGCCCAGTTGGGAGCGAGGCAGTGCACAGAGCGTTGCCCATTGCCGCCATCGTGTTGGCCACGGCTCTTTGCGGCGCGCCTCGTGAGGCTTCGGCTCAGGACGAACAGCCTCAAGCGGGCGCGACAGAGGCTCAGCCGGAAAGCGGAAAATCGGATCGCGAGCAACCCGCGGCGGCGGATAGCAAGCAAGAGGAAGACTCTCCCGAAATCGTTTGTGTCCGAGAGCTTGCTACTTCGGAGGAGGCCTTTCAGAGCAAGCTCGACGCCAAGGCGCTGAACGAGGCCGATGCCGAGAAGCTCAGCCAGCTCCTCGATGACGCCGACGCGGCCTGCAGCGAAGGGGATGTCAGGAACGCAAGGGAAAAGCTCGAGACCGTCAATGAAACGGTCGCTAAGGCGAAATGAGGCGCAGTTCCTTGACTTACGAGAGGCGCAATCGCTAAATCCGGGCTGACACCTGGAGCGGGCGGTTAGCTCAGCTGGTAGAGCACTGTGTTCACATCGCAGGGGTCACTGGTTCGAGTCCAGTACCGCCCACCACCCTGCGCCTCTCGGGTGGCGCAACCACCAAAACCGACGTCCGGCGCAGAAGTGTCCCCGCAGATCCAAGCTCGGGGTGACTCCTCTCATAAGTTAGCGCTCGAGCTTAACGGCATTGCTGAACAGCGTGTCGCCCCACGCATAAAGTGGCCGCTGGAAGTCAGACTCGGTGTGGATGCCCTTGCCTTTGCGCTCCGTCCATTTCCGCCCGTAAGTGTCGAACGGGAAATGGTTGATGTAGTAGTCGCAAGTCTCCTCCCAATGGTCGAGCGAGAGCGACTTGCCGTAATGCTGGCAGTAAAGATCGGTTCGGATGTTCTTTAGGCTGCCCGGTTCTCGCGCGTGATGCGCGGCGAAATGGATCTCGGGCCGGTTCCGCCACAGCATGAGGATGTCTCTCCGCTCAGGGCCAAAATAGCGCCGGAAGTCCAGGAGCTCCCGGTCGGAGCGGTAAGGCGCGTAGTCGTCGGGAGTCATGTAGGCGTCGAACAGCTGCACGCGAATGCCGTCGCACGTCTCATCGTCAAGTGCTTGCAGAGAACCCCGAAGATCGCCGGTCACGCGCTCGTCGGGATCGAAGCAAAGCATCCATTGATAGCCAAGCTCGGCGCGGGCGACCTGCAAAAGAAGTCCGCGGTGACGGCCCTCGGCAAGCTTTCGCGCCTTGACGTCCTGCTCCCAGGCGCCGTTGGCGATGACGAGCGCGACCTTCGGGTGACTGCGCAGCATTTCCACGCTCTCGTCGGTGCTTGCATCATCATAGGCGATGATAGCGTCGACATGGTTGCCGAGATAGTCGAGCGTGTCGGGGAGGATTAGCGACTCATTGCGGATGCGCGTCGTGCCGATGATGAAGTGCTCGCCGCCGACCAAGGCTCTGTTTCCGGGAACGATGTGCTCAGAGTCGCGGAGCTGCCAGTAGTCGGTCCCGCTCATGGAGAGATTCCTCAAGCCGAGCGAGGAGCGAACTCCCGCGCCGTCGAAACGGCGAGGTCGTCAGGCCCTCGCCGTTTTGAAGGTAACGAGCGGCTGCTCCTCTTGGCCCGCATACATCGACAGCATGGGCTCGTCCGTCAGCATTACTTCATCGTACTCGCCGAACCCATTGAAACGATTAGCAAGCACTCGGCCATAGGCGCCGATCTGCCCGATCTCGACATAGTCCCCTTCACGCACGCATTCCGGCAAA
>Ga0157380_10002575_pt1 | contig 12257 bp, 10 predicted proteins | sample S35metaG_FD_119757 | JGI IMG/M metagenome (GOLD analysis project Ga0157380, IMG submission 119757) | Switchgrass rhizosphere microbial communities from Kellogg Biological Station, Michigan, USA - S3-5 metaG | ecosystem: Host-associated > Plants > Roots > Rhizosphere > Soil | place: USA...
GCTCCAATATCAATCAATACATGGGCGTAGTTTTGAACGACGAAGTGAAATCCATCGCCTACATCAAGTCCCAGATTTTCGACCAGGGCGAGATCACCGGGCGGTTTACCAAACAGTCCGCTGAAGACCTCGCGCTTACGCTGAGGTCGGGAGCATTGCCGGCGAAGATCGAATACCAGGAAGAACGCACGGTCGGTCCGAGTCTCGGTGCGGATTCGATTCGTGCGGGTGTTCGCGCTTCGGTTTTTGGTCTGCTATTCGTCGTGGCGTTCATGCTCTTCTATTACAGAGGGGCGGGCATCAACGCTGTAGTGGCACTCCTGCTCAACATGATCCTGATGTTGGCGGCTCTGATCGTTTTTGAAGCCACATTAACCTTGCCCGGTATCGCCGGAATAATCCTGACGATTGGCATGGCGGTCGATTCAAACGTTCTCGTGTTCGAGCGAATTCGAGAAGAGCTTCTTTCAGGGAAGACTGTAGCTTCAGCAGTCGACCAGGGATTCAAGCGAGCGATAGTCACGATCATTGACACCCACGTGACAACCGTCATCTCGTCGTTGTTTCTTTTTGTGTTTGGTACGGGTCCGCTGCGAGGATTTGCTGTAACGCTGATTATCGGTTTGGTGATCAACCTCTTCTCAGCCGTTTACGTTTCGCGAACAATCTTCATGTGGCTCTTGAGCCGCAAACGTCGCGCGGAGACGTTGAGTATCTAGTAAGGTAACGAAGCTCTCTTAATGTTCATCTGTTGTTCTGGATTTTATGATTCAAGTATTTACTAACGTTAAGCTGGACTGGTTGGCGAAACGCCGCGTTTTCATTGGCGCATCTGTCCTCATTATGCTTGTGGGACTCGGTTCCGCAATTGTTCGCCAAGTGGTTCCCGGAGGCACGGAAGCTTTCAACCTCGGCGTCGATTTCAAGGGCGGAACGGTCGTTACTACTAAGTTCAATCAGTCGACCACTGCCGAGACGATCCGTCAGGCGCTAGCAAGTCATGGCGCTCCGGACGCTATTATCCAGCCGGTTACTGACAAGCCTGATACGTTCTTAATCAAGCTTCCTCTTGCCGGAGCCGGTGGTGAACAGTCGCAGGCGCAGGTTGAGCAGGGCCGCGAGCAAGTTCGAGCGGCGTTGAATAGCATCGGCGCTGAAGGAGCGGCCTACGAGATTCTTGGGACTGATGCCGTGGGGGCAATCGCCGGAGCTCAACTTCGTAATAAGGCAATCGCCGCGACTCTTGCGGCCCTGGTGGGAATTCTCATCTATATAGCCTTCCGTTTTGAGTGGACTTACGGAGCGGCTGCTGTCATCGCCGTCTTTCACGACGTGCTGGTGACCCTGGGGTTCTTCTCAATCTTTCAATGGGAAATCAGCCTTACGGTAATTGCGGCACTGCTTACGCTCGTCGGGTTTTCGGTTAACGACACCATAGTTGTGTTCGATCGCATCCGAGAGAATCGCCGCCTGCACCGGCGCGAGTCCCTTTATAAGATCACCAACGATTCAATCAATCAAACCCTCTCGCGTACGACGATCACCAACGGCCTGGTGTTCCTCTCAGTGTTGGCAATGGTGATCTTTGGCGGTGAGGTGCTGCGCGGTTTCTCTCTTGCGCTTACGGTCGGCGTAATTTTTGGCACGTATTCTTCCATTGCGGTTGCCAGTCCAATAATGGTTTGGTGGGAACAACGTCTTGAAGCCGCTGAGCGCGCCGCTATGGTTGCGCCTGCACGAACTGCTTCGACGCGTCCGAGCGATGCTGTTTCGAGTGCCAAACGAGAAGTAATTTCCCCTCAGGTTAAGAAGCGATCGCGCGGCGCCGTGTAGTTAAGGATCATGCTTACTTGCAAGCCTTTCGCACGCATTGATAGCCCTCAAAAACATCAATTTTGCCCTTGACTTACTGCTGTATGCGGCTTAGACTGCGGCCGTTGCTGGCCAATTAAATACTCAAGTCTCGACCGCGCGTTTTGTTAGGTTGGATGCGCGGCTGTCTGTTGAGGGGGCCAGCGAGTTTTTTTCTCGCGCAGCGGCTTTTCAGTATCTTTAGTGCTCAATCGCTGAGTTGCTGTTTCCCCTTCATTTTGTCGCAAAGCTCAAGCGGACATCGATATGACGTTTGAGAGCCGGGCTTTTTAGTTATCGCACCCCGATCCATTTGGCACCGGAAGTAGGGAGGAGAAATCATGTTCGACAATCTGGTGGAGTCCAATTCGCATAAAGGTGACATCTCGCGAAAGGGCTCATTTATTCTCGTGACCAGCGTTGTCTACGCTGTACTGGGCCTGGCATTCTTCGTCGCCGGCATCTATTGGTACGATGCCCATCTTGAGAACCAGAGTCTCGATTTGATTACCCTCGTGGCGCCGGTGCCTGTGCCTCCACAGCAGAATCAACCTGAGAAGCAGGACGCTGCCAAGCCCCAGAAGGTCGAGAACGTCGATGTGAGAAGAGAACTGATCGCAGACGTTTCGCGGACGGAACTGGTTCCGAAGGAAATATCAGCCAAGGCCAGTGACGTTCCACCAGTTAGACGTGGGGTCATAACGCAGGTTGGTACGTCGGACACAAACGCTGCCGCGCCAATGGCCGCCGGCCCGGGAAGCGGAACCGGTATCGTCTCGGGACCAACGAAAGTTGATATCTCCGAGCCGCCACCGCCGCCAGCGCCAACCCCCCCTCGCGCGCCGATATCTGGCGGCGTACTCAACGGAAAAGCGATCAGTCTTCCAAAACCGGCCTATCCGGCAATCGCCCGTCAGGCGCACGCCTCCGGAACTGTCGTGGTCCAGGTCACCATCGACGAGAACGGTAACGTGATTTCAGCACGACCGGTGTCCGGACATCCGTTGCTCACTGCTGTGGCGGTAAACGCTGCTCGCAGTGCCCGGTTCTCGCCCACAAAGCTCTCAGGGCAACCGGTGAAGGTTACAGGGGTCATCACGTACAACTTCGTGGCTCAATAAATCAGAGATTTACCGTGGAGCGCGGATCAATGGGTCCTTCTGCGGTGTCCCTGCACGCTATCAATGTAAGTAAAAACTCTTTGGAGGGGTTACCGTGACTATTCTAACCAGTCTTCTTGGGACAAAAGCTTTTAGCTTCCTGATTTTCATGTGGCAAGCCGCAGGTGCGAGTCCTGCTGCGGATGCCGGTGCGGCTGCCGATCACTTTTCGATTACCTCGATGCTCAAGAGCATGGGTGGAGTAGCCATCGCGGTTGTGATCGTGTTGTTGATCATGTCGGTCTATTCAATCGCGATCATGGTTGAGCGTTATCTGACTTACTCGGCTGCTAAAAAGCAATCGCGTGAGTTTGCTCCCCGCGTGGCGCAGGCGTTGAAGAACGACCGCATTGAAGAAGCCATCAACATCAGCGATAAGCACCGCAAGTCGCATCTGGCAATGGTGGTCAGCAGCGGGTTGCAGGAGTTCCGGGCCCACGAGGGTTCTTCAGACATTTCCGGAGACGAAATCGAAGCGTCCAAGCGGGCCCTACAACGTGCGATTGCCATCAAGACCGCCGAGTTCAAACGCGGCCTGTCAGGTCTGGCGACGATTGGTTCAACTGCCCCGTTCGTGGGTCTCTTCGGAACAGTGTTCGGAATCATCAACGCTTTCCGCGGTATGAAGAACGCCGAAACGGCAGGTATCGGTGCGGTCGCTGGCGGAATTTCCGAAGCGCTCTTTACAACCGCCCTTGGTTTGCTGGTGGCTGTTCCGGCCGTCTGGCTGTTCAACTACTTTACTGGCAAGGTTGATGGCTTCGTGGTGGAGATGGACAATTCGGCTTCCGAGTTGGTCGACTACTTCATCAAGAACCGCACCAAGCAGTTGAAGCCGTAGCTGAATTTGGACGTGGGTTTGCAAGGTGCGATTCGTCTGGTTGCGCGTCGCACTTGGAGTTTGAATTAGTTTTCGAAAGGGGAATCGGCTATGGGAATGTCAGGCGGCGGCTCGAGCGGATTTGCATCCGAGATTAACGTCACACCGATGGTTGACATCATGCTGGTGCTGCTAATCATCTTCATGGTGGTTACTCCACTTCTCCAACACGGCATCACAGTAGCGCTCCCGCAGAACACCCTTAACCCGGACGAGGATCCGCGGATCATCAAAGAGTCTTCAGTTGTAATTTCGATTCCAGCGAACGGTGAGTACTACCTGGGTAAGATTCGTGTCCCTCAAGAGGATATCAAAACTAAGGTGGGCCCGATGTTGGAGAAAATGAAAACCGACGAAGACCGGATTGTTTACATCAAGAGCGGCGTGAACGTTTCCTACGGAGATGTTGTCAATGTAATCAATGAGGTGAGAGCGCTCGGTGTAGACAAGATTGGTCTTGTGGCCGACAAGAAGAAGGGCGGGGCGTCGGCGCCCGCGCCTGCACCGGCGGGTTAGCGTGCGAGCGGTGAAAAAGATCCTGTCCTTGCTAATTTAGAGAAGTTGTAGAGGAGCACATTATGGGAATGGGAAGTGCAAAAAAAGGCGGCACGAAAGCTGAACCGTATATCAATGTGACGCCCTTGATTGACGTGCTTTTGGTCTTGCTGATCATTTTCATGGTCATCACGCCGCTGAAACCTAGTAGATTTCAGGCGGATATTCCTACTCAGCGCGATCCCAATGAGGATCTAAGTCAGCTTAAGCCCAACCCACTTACCCTCGTCGTCTCGATTTCCAATGATCTACAATTGAAGCTTAATCAGGATGCGATGGGTTCGGTGAACGACACTGCGATCCTTTCGCAGAAGCTTCGTCAGGTATTTCAACAGCGCAAAGAGCAACGCGCCTACAAACCCGGAATGGAAACTCGAGTCGAGGTTCCTGAGGAAGAGCGCATCGAGAAAACCGTCTTTATCAAAGCGCCCCGTGGAATGAGATACGAAGATGTTGTGAAAGTAATCGATGCTATCAAAGGCGCTGGCGCGAATCCCGTCGGACTTCAGGTAGACGATCTACCTCAGTAGGCGCAATCAATATCAAGCTTCTATCTCCGGCCAGCGGCGCCCGCAGCCAGCTCAAATATTGGAGCCTCGGATAAATGAAACCATCTCAAGCTAGGATCGCAATCGCCCTGGCAGTTATTGTTGTCACGGCCTCCGGCTGTAGCGTAATCAACCGAATCAGATCAAAGAACGAACTAAACGAAGCGGCGCGCAGCTACCGCGAAGGCCGCTACGTCGAGGCTGAGGAACATTCACGCAAGGCTTTGGAACTCGATCCTGACAGCAAGGCTGCTCCCCTCTTTATTGCCCGCACAATTCACGCCCAGTATCGGCCAGGTGTAGCGGCCCCGGAAAATATTGCTAAGGCGCGCGAGGCGATTGAAGCTTACCGGCAGATCCTGCAGAACGACCCTCAGAATGAGGAAGCCTACAGGGCGATCGCCTTTCTCTACGAACGAATCAAGGAAGACGGCAAGCTTAGGGAATGGATCATCGCGCGCGCAAACGATTCAGGGGCCGAGCCTGAAAAGCGCGCCGAAGCCTATATCGTCCTTGCCAGCAAAGATTGGAATTGCTCCTTCCAGATAACTGACCTCCCGACCAACAAGATCACAACTGTTTCCGAAGGCAAGGCGACCGTGTCCTACAAAAAGCCTAAGGAACAGAAGGACTTTGACTCCGCTCAGATGTGCGTCAAGCGCGGCCTGGAGGAAGTTGAAAACGCTATTAAATTTGATCCGAATAGCGAACCAGCCTGGTCTTACAAGACCAACCTCCTGATCGAAGCTTCCAAACTCGCTGAGATGGACGGGAAGACCGATCAGAAAGCGGAGTTGGATAAGCAACGCGAGGCAGCTCAGAAGCGCACTGACCAGCTAAGCGAGGCCAATCGCAAGAAACAAGCGGAAGAGGAAGCTAAGAAGGCGGCTTCACCTCCGAGTAGTTAAGCTAACGAAACTTAAGAATCTCCTTCCAGGGTAGGTGATGCTCGATTCGAGTCGGGCATCACCTCTTTTGTTATAATCACGGCAGTTTCCGCCGGCATCACTTGGTGTTGAAGTTACATGATTCGCATTGAGGACATTGTCCAGAAGGTAGCCAATACTCACCCGCAAGCAGATCTCGATCTGCTCCGTCGCGCTTATCTTTTCTCCGCGCGCGAGCACAAGGGGCAGAAGCGGGCCTCCGGCGAATCCTACCTCGTACACCCACTCGAAGTAGCCGACATACTCGCCGACATGAAACTCGACGAAGTGTCCGTTGCCACCGGCCTGTTGCACGATGTTGTTGAAGACACTCTTGTAGATCTGGAAACGATTAGGGAGTACTTCGGCGACGAGATTGCCCACCTCGTTGATGGACTTACAAAGATTGCTCACATCAGCAACATCTCGCGCGAGGAACAACAGGGCGAGAACGTTCGCAAAATGTTATTGGCGATGGTCGACGATGTACGTGTGGTGCTCGTCAAGCTAGCCGATCGACTACACAACATGCGTACGCTTCAATACCTTAATCCCGAGAAGCGCAAACGCATTGCTGAAGAGACAATGGACATCTTTGCACCAATTGCCCATCGATTAGGCATGGGTAAATTGCGCGGAGAGTTGGAGGATCTGGCGTTTCGTCACTTGCATCCAGAAGACTATCGCGAACTGGCCGAACAACTCGAGAAGCGCCGTGCGGAGAACGAAGCATTTCTGAAAGGCGTTACGGCGCGCATCGAAGAGAAATTGCGCGAAGCCGATGTTCCGTTTGTCAGTGTCGATGGAAGGGTCAAGCGCCTCTATTCAATCTGGAAAAAGCTCCGCCGGCAAAAGATCAGCCTGGATCAGGTTTACGATCTCGTCGCGGCCCGAGTCATTACTCCGAACGAGATTCGGCATTGTTACGCTGCTCTGGGAGTGATTCACAACGCCTGGAAGCCAGTGCCCGGTCGCATCAAAGATTGGATCGCTACGCCGCGAGACAATCTTTACCAGTCGTTACACACTTCGGTGATCGGGACTAATAGCCAGTCCTTCGAGGTGCAGATTCGAACTGAGGATATGCATCACATAGCCGAAGAAGGAGTCGCCGCTCACTGGAAGTACAAGGAAGGGAAGCGCGGTTCTCGCGACGACGACAAAGCTTTGCAAGCACTCAGATCGCTGGTTGAGTGGACGCAGGAGGTTAAGGATTCCCGCGACTTCATCGACTCTCTGAAACTCGATCTCTACCCCAAAGATGTCTACGCCTTTACGCCGATGGGCAAGGTGATTCAATTGCCAAGGGGTGCCACACCGGTCGACTTTGCTTACATGATTCACTCCGAGGTTGGAAACACCTGCACGGGCGCACGGATTAATAACCGAATGGCCCCGCTCCGGACGAAGATTCAAAACGGCGACGTAGTAGAAATCCTTACCTCTTCCACATCCCATCCGTCTCGCGACTGGTTGAACTTCATCGTTACCTCCCGTGCGCGCAATCGTGTGCGCCACTGGGTATCTGAACAGCAGCGAGCGGAATCGATGGAGATTGGTCGCAAGCTGTTTGAAAAGGAGGCCGCGCGATTTCAACTCTCCGTCAAGAAGATGCTGAACGACAGTGATGGAGGGATGAAAAGGGTTGCGAGCGAGTATGGCTATGGGCGCGTGGACGATCTTCTGGCAGCCATCGGGTATGGCAAGCTTGTGCCCCGCAACGTTATTTCCAAGTATCTCGGCCCGGAACAGTTTGAACAGCTCGACAATCAAAAGGAATCGCGACTGCGCAGCGGTGTCCGCGCGGTAAAGCGTTTGATCAGATTGGGCGACGATTCGATCGTCGTGCGTGGCGTGGACGATCTGATGGTGACACGAGCGCGTTGCTGCAATCCTCTGCATGGTGAAGAGATCATTGGCTACGTCACTCGCGGCAAGGGTGTGGCCGTTCACACTCGCAGTTGCAAGAACGTCATGCAGTTGATGGTAAACCGGGAACGAATAGTCGAAGTTGAATGGGCCGGTCAGCAGGACAAGACGGCGTACGCCGTAAAACTTCTGGCTGTGACTGAGAATCGAACTGGGATGATCGCCGGAATCACGGGAGCGATCTCAGACATGAAGACCGGAATTAGGGATGCGCGTGCTTCAGTCGCTCCCGACGAAAAGGGCCACATCGAAGTTACTGTTGAAGTCTTTGACGTAAAGCACCTCGACAAAGTTATTAACTCCATTAAAGGAGTTCCAGGAGTGCTTGATGTCGAGCGCATGCAAGGAATCGCCTAGAATCACGCCTCTTTGCTCTTCTTCAAACCTTTCTGTTAGAATCACGCCTTTGTTCGGGCGGTCAAATTTGAGGCGGTTCAAACTGTGAAGCAGATTGTTAAGACTGGGCTCGCTCCCCAAGCCATCGGACCTTATTCGCAGGCAGTTAAGGCGGGTGGTTTTGTCTTTGCCTCGGGCCAAATTCCGATTGATCCCGAAACTGGTGAGTTTGTTTCCGGCGGTATTGCCGAGCAAACCAGACAGGTAATGAAGAATCTTTCAGCGGTGCTTGAAGCGGCTGGGAGTGATTTGCAGCTCGTAGTCAAGACCACGGTATTTCTGGCTGATATGTCTGAATTCACCGCCATGAATGAGGTCTACGGCACATTTTTTAGCGATGAACCGCCGGCCAGGGCCACCGTTCAGGCCGCGCGTTTGCCGCGTGATGCAAGGGTCGAGATCGAAGCGATTGCGCAGTTGCGGGAATAGGAAAACCGGCGAGACGATGTGATCGCCGCACCGGTTCTTTGAGAGTTTTTGATTTTGCTAGGCGGCCTTGAGGACCTTTCCGGCCTTGATGCAGTTGGTACAAACCTTCATACGCTGAGCACCACCCTTCGGCAGCTGCACGCGAATCGATTGCAGGTTTGGGTTAAACCGCCGGGGTGTCCGGTTGTTCGCATGGGATACGTTATTTCCAAATTGAGGGCCTTTGCCACAAACTTCGCAACGCTTAGCCATTATCTTAAAACCTCCAGAGTACTGACTTAACCCGAATTAATGCTGGACCGTACAGTCCAGAAAATGAGTAGGATCCGAAACCAAGATTTATAACAAAGGCATTTCTACATCGTCAAGGGGCCACAACCTCCCCGGATCGTTGGTTCGACTTTAAAGGAGCAGATACAAAGTGCACAAAACGGCAAAATTAATTATCACAGTCACACTGCTGACGCTTTTCGCGTTAGCTATGGGGGCGTGTGGCTCGGGCGGAGGCTCCGACGCCAAAGACAGTATGGTAGCGGCTACCGTTAACGGAAAGAACATCATGCTTGCAGACGTTGAGCGAGCGATTAGCCAGCAGGCTGGCGGCAAGCAGTCGCAGCTCTCGCAACTTGAACTCGCACAGGCTCGCCTTCAGGTTCTCGGTTCTTTAATGCAGAGAGAGGTCCTTTTCCAAAGGGCCGAGAGGGAGAAACAACTTCCGACTGACGATCAGATCACCGCCGCGATTAATCAACAGAAGCAACAAAGTGGCGTTACTGATGACGACTTCCAAAAGAGCCTGAAAGAACAGAATCTGACTCTCGAGTCTCTTCGCGAAGAAGCGCGCAAGGATATTGCGATCAAAAACCTTCAGGACAAGTACACGGCAAAGATCACAATCAACGATAAGGAAGTCGAAGAGTTCTACAACGGCAATAAGAACCAGTTTGTCAGCGCGCGCGGCGTGGCCCTAGCGGTGATTATCGTGGATCCCGTGGACAACACTGCCCAGGGTATCCTGCCGCAGAACGACGCGAAGAACGAAGCAGAAGCAAAACTGAAAATCGACAACCTGTACCAGCAACTCAAGGGCGGAGCTGATTTTGCCACTGTCGCTCGTTCCAAGAGCGAAGATGCCAACAGTCTCGTGCGCGGCGGCGATATCGGGTTCTTCAGTGAAGATGGTTTGAAGCAGGCTGGTCTGCCAAAAGAGATCATCGACCTCTTCATGGGATCCATGCAGGTTGGCAGCTTCAGCGAACCAAAGCTCGTTAACAATCGCTGGTACATCTTCAAGCTGGCGGAAAAGCGTCTCCAAACTGAAAACCTGACGCTTGAAAGTCCTGGTGTGCGAACCCAGATTACTCAGGCCTTGATTAACCAGCGAAAGGAAATTCTTAACGCCGCTTTGCTTGAAGTCGCAATGAACGAAGCGAAGATCAGCAACAACCTGGCCGCGAACATGTTGACCAATCCTGGCAACCTTGGATTGCGACCAGCTTCACCGGGCGCTCCTGCAGCTCCGGCAGCAACGCAGCAAGGGGCTCCGAGTCCGACGCTGGCTCCAAGTCCGGCTGCTAGCCCCCAAGCCAGCAGTTCGCCGAAGTAAGGGAGATTCACCGATCTCCAGGCGGGTGCAGGAGGCTGTTTCGGCTCCGCACCCGCTTTGTCTTGTATCGATAGTTCGCAAGGTCGCTAGTTAACGAATGCTGTTCCGTCTTTCAGATGTGCAAAAGTCCTACGGCACTCACGACATTCTTCGTGGCGTCTCCCTGCAGGTGAATCCAGGTGAGCATGTTGGCTTGGTGGGACGCAACGGTGCGGGGAAGACGACAATTTTTCGACTCGTCAGTGGCGAGGAGACTCCGGATGGTGGAGATGTGGTGCGCGCTCGCGGCGTCGGTCTGGGTCTTTTGGCCCAGCATGTTCACTTTGAACCTGGGTCGACAGTGCACGAGTCCGCGCTGGCAGCGTTTGGCCACTTGCAGCAGATCGAACACGAGATGCACGTCCTCGAGCATCGGATGGCGGAGACTCCAGACGACCTCGACAAGATTCTCGAACGTTATAGCGATCTGCAGCATGAATTCGAACGCGAAGGCGGCTTCGAATATGCGGCGAAGGCCGAAGCAATTCTCCTGGGCCTGGGATTTGAGCGCGCGACGTGGTCGCTGGAAACTGAAAAGCTTTCGGGCGGACAGCAAAACCGCCTCGGACTCGTGCGGCTCCTTCTTGCTGAGCCTGACGTTCTCCTGTTAGACGAACCGACAAACCATCTTGATGTAACCGGTGTTGAATGGCTGGAAGAGTTTCTGCAATCCTATGCAGCTGCGTATGTGATCGTCAGCCACGATCGGTATTTTCTCGATCGCGTCTGCCGTCGCATCGTTGATCTGGAGAACGGGAAAGCCGCGAGCTACACCGGGAACTACTCCGACTATTTAGTTGAACGTGAAGAGCGTCGAGAATCGCAGCGCCGGGCCTACGACAACCAGCAGCAGTTGATCGCAAAGACGGAAGAGTTTATCCGTCGCAACCTGGCCGGCCAGAAAACAAAGCAGGCTAAGTCTCGCCGGACGATGCTTCAGAAGCTCGAGCGTATTGATGCGGTCAAGGGAGATCAGTCGTCAGGCGATTTCCGGCTGCAATCGATCGAGCGCACTGGCAATCACGTCCTCACGGTGACCGAGGCAACCATTGGCTACACCGACAAGGTTCTTGCCCGCGATATCTCGTTCATCCTGCGACGTGGAGAATGTTTGGGCATCATTGGTCCCAATGGTTCCGGAAAAACTACATTCCTAAAGACCATTCTGAAAAAGATTCCGGCGCTGTCAGGAGAGATTGCCTGGGGTTCGAAAGTTAATATTGGCTACTACGCGCAGCAGCTCGACGATCTTGATGATCGCAATGAGATCATCATGGAACTTCGCCGTGTCGCGCCCTCAAGCGCCACTGCGGGTGAGCTTCGTTCCTTTCTCGCGAAGTTCCTTTTCACTGGAGACGACGTCTACAAGCATGTTCGCGATCTCTCCGGTGGTGAGAAAGGACGTCTTGCTCTCGCGAAACTCATCTACTCGCGAGTCAACGTCCTGGTTCTTGACGAGCCTACTAACCATCTCGACATTCCTTCGCGCGAAGCATTGGAAGAAGCACTCGACGCATACCAGGGAACGATCATCACGATCAGCCACGATCGTTACTTTCTCGATCGCGTAGCGACACAGATTCTGGCGCTAGATGGTGAGGAGCATGCGGAACATTATGATGGCGACTACACGGAGTATCACGATTGGAAGGCAGGTTTAGCAGGAACCACGCCGTCGAAGCACCAGGATGTCCTGCTGGACGATCGTTATATCTCGACTGAGTCGGGTGGCGGTGCAGAGCCTGTGGAACCGAAGCTTAAGCCCGCGAAGTCAGGAGCGGACACTGGCAGCAAGCGCAGTAGGAAAGCCAAGTCAGCGGAGCAGACTTCAACTCGCGTAAAGGTGATCAAGAAAGCGCGCAGTCCGGAGCTGATCGAAGCTGAAATTGCCGAGGTTGAGCGCCGCTTGAGCGCATTGTCGGAGGAAATGTCGAAGCC
>Ga0157380_10002577_pt1 | contig 12254 bp, 12 predicted proteins | sample S35metaG_FD_119757 | JGI IMG/M metagenome (GOLD analysis project Ga0157380, IMG submission 119757) | Switchgrass rhizosphere microbial communities from Kellogg Biological Station, Michigan, USA - S3-5 metaG | ecosystem: Host-associated > Plants > Roots > Rhizosphere > Soil | place: USA...
AACCGGCGCCTGACCGCAGCAGAGGCCCTCGACTGGGGCCTCGTCTCGGAGGTGGTCCCCGACGCGTCGTTCCCAGAGCGCGTGGCCGAGCTAGCCGGGGCCTGGGCCGAGCGCCCGACGCTCGCGGTGGGCCGCACGAAGCACCTGTTCGAGCACGCCGCCACTGCCGCGTTGGAGGAGCAGCTCGCGCTGGAGGCCGCGCTCCAGCAGGAGTCGGTGGGAACCGGGGACTTCGCGGAAGGCGTGACCGCGTTCCTCGACAAGCGGCCGCCTCGCTTCACCGGCAGCTGACGCCGTGAGCCGGCCGGTCGTCTCGGTCGTCGACTACCACACGGGCGGTGAGCCGTTCCGTATCGTCACCGGCGGCGTCCCGCCGCTCGAGGGGGCGACGATCCTCGACCGCCGCCGCTTCGCGCGCGCGGAGCTCGATGCGTTCCGGCGGCTGCTCGTGTACGAGCCCCGCGGCCACGCCGACATGTACGGCTGCCACGTCGTCCCGCCCGACGACGAGGGTGCCGACCTCGGGGTCGTGTTCTTCCACAACGAGGGCTACTCGACGGCATGCGGGCACGGGACGATCGCGCTCGTCACGTGGGCGCTGGACGAAGGCGTCGTCGAACGGCGCGAGGGGGAGACACGCGTCGTCGTCGATGTTCCGTCCGGCCGGCTCGAGACGTGGGCGGCGGTGGAGGACGGTCGCGTCCGCTCGGTGCGGTTCCGCAACGTACCCTCGTTCGTCCGGGCGGAGCGGATCGAGGCCGCCGGCCGCGTCGTCGACCTCGCGTTCGGCGGCGCGTTCTACGCATCGCTCGAGGAGCGGGTCGAGCCGGGCGAGCTGCCACGCCTGATCACGCTCGGCAGAGAGCTGAAGGCCGCGCTCGAGGCTGCACACGACGTCGTCCACCCGCTCGAGCCCGAGCTCCGCGACGTGTACGGGGTCATCTTCTGGCAGGAGGAGGGCGAAGGGCCGCTGACGCAGCGGAACGTGACGGTGTTCGCCGACGGGGAGGTCGACCGCTCGCCGTGCGGCTCGGGCACCTCCGCGCGGCTCGCGCTGCTCGATGCACAGGGCCGGCTGCCGCGGGGCGAGGCGCTGCGGCACCGCTCGATCGTCGGCTCGGAGTTCACCGGCCGCGTCGTGGGAGAGGCCGAGGTCGGAGGGATCCCGGCGGTGATCACGGAGGTCGAGGGCTCTGCCTTCCGGACTGGCCGCGCCGTGCTCGAGCTCGACCCGGCCGATCCGATCCGCGAGGGGTTCCTGCTGCGCTGACGCGTCGTGCTCAGCCGAGGTCGAACCCGCCGCGCAGCACCCTGTCGAGGTGTCCGGTGCGGTAGCCGCGCACGGAGTCGCGGACGAGAGGCGAGGTCCCGGTGCGGTATCGGCGCACCACGACGTTCACGGCGGGCGCATCCGCGATCGCCTCGCTCGCGACCTCGTCCAGAGCGATCCCTTCCCGCAGCACGCCGGGGATGCGTGCCGCGATCCGGACCCTGACCGTCGCCCGATCGAGAGCCCGGACGCCCTCGGCGGCCCCCTCGCCTTCCTCGTGGACGTGCAGGCCGGCCTCGGGAGCCAGGATCCGCCAGCACCCGAGCCCGGACACGGCGAGCACCTGTCTGCCGGGATGCGACGAGAGGCGCTCGACGTCCATCCCGCGCTTCTTCCCCCAGGCGAGGTACATCGCCGCGATCCTCTCGGCGAACGACGACTCGGCCGCGCCTGTCCCGGACGCGCTGGCATCGAGGAACAGCTCGAACGGGTCGCCGGCCTCGATCCCGGCGACCGCGCTGTCCAGGACGTGCAGCCGGCTTGCGAGCAGCTGCACCAGATCGGCGCCCCCGCGCCCGCGGGCGCTCGTGCTTCGCTCCAGCCGTGCGGCAAGGCGCTCGGCGGTCTTCGTCGCCGTCTCGAGCCGGTCGAGGTACTCCGCCTTCGCGAGCACCCCGAACCGGCCAGGCGTCTCCCAGAACATCGGCTCGCCGAGCGCGGCGAGGGCACCCGACTTCGCGGGCTCGAGCGCCGCGACGGCCGCGGCGATCCGTCGCGTCTCCGCGAGCGCCAACCGCACCGACGCCGCGTCGCCGCGCCCGGACCGCGCGAGCGCGAGGATGTCGAGCTCGGCCGTCTCCGCTACGTCCGAGGGCTCCGACTCCTGCTCGTCTGCGTCCGGATCGACAAACTTGACCGTGATCGCCTCGCCTCCGGGAGCGCTGACGAACAGGAACTGATCGCCCTCGGGGATAGTCTGCTCGACGATCGCAGCCGCCAGCGGAGCCAGGAGATGCCGCTCGATCGAGCGGCGGAGCGGCCGGGCCCCCAGCTCCGAGCTGAAGCCCTTCTCGACGAGAAAGGCATAGGCCGACTCGTCGACCTCGACTGCCCATGGGCGCTCCCGTAGACCGCGCCTGGCCAGGGCCTCGCGCAGCTCCTTGTCCAGCAGCGAGCGCATCGCCCCGCGCTCGAACGGCCGGAACATCACCACGCGGTCGATCCGGTTGAGGAACTCGGGTCTGAAGGTCGTGCGCAGGGCGCGCTCGGCCGCGTTCTCGTCGAAGCCCCGCAACCCGGGGTCGAAGCCAAGTCCGGGGCCGGCGGCGATTGCCGAGCCGACATTCGACGTGAGGATCATCACGCACCGCCGGAAGTCGACGAGGCGTCCGTGCGAGTCGGTGAGCCGCCCGTCGTCGAAGACCTGAAGGAAGACGTCCCAGACCGGCTCCGCGGCCTTCTCGAACTCGTCGAGCAGCACCACGCTGAAGGGGTTGCTCCGAACCGCGGAGACGAGGCCGGCGCCGTGCCCGTCGAGTGTCGTGTCCGCCAGCAGCCGCTCCAGCGACTCGGGTGTCTGGAACTCGCTCATGTCGAGGCGGACGAGCCGATCGGGCGACCCGAACAGGAACTCGGCGAAGGCCTTCGCGATCTCGGTCTTGCCGGTGCCGGTCGGCCCGAGGAAGAGGAAGACCCCGAGCGGCCGCGTCGGGTCCGTCAGCCCCGCCTTGATCATCGCGACGCGGTCGACGACACAGCCGACCGCGTCGGGCTGCTCGAGGATGCGCGCCTCGAAGAACGCCTGCACATCCTCGAGACGCAGGGGCAGGTTGCCGTCGAGAAGTGCGAGCGGCAGGCCCGACGCCGAGGCGAGCGTCGCGAGGACGTCGCTCGAGTCGAACCGCTCCTGTCCCGCGTCCTCGGCATCGAGCGCGGCCGCACGGATCAGGCGGAGCATGCCGCCCGGCGGCGAGACGCCGGGCAGGAACTGTTGGGCGAGGTCGTACGTGCGGACCAGCGTGTCGTCGTCGGTCGTGACGCCGAGACCGTCGTGCTCGAGTGCATGTCGGGCGACCCCGACGGACTCGGGCTGGTCGAGTGCCCGGAGCTGGATCACGTCGAATGCGCTCGTCACCCGCGGCCGGGATGTCCGCAGCAGCTCGAGCGCGGTCGGCGAGACCTCGGCGACGACCGTGATCGCGCCGGACTCGATGTTGGGCAGCAACGCGTCGAGCAGCCCGTGCGGGCTGCGGCTGTGCTGCCCCGCGAACAGCGCCTCCTGGAGCTCGGGCAGAACCCAGATCATGTCGCGTCCCCTCATCGCTCGGGCGAGCTCCTTCACCCGGGTTTCCAGCTCCCCGATGAACACCGCGCCCGCAAGCACCTGCGCCGCGGTCGCCTCGAACACGACCGCTCCGTCGAGGCGGTCGAGCGCGGCGCGGAGGACGGCCGTCTTGCCCGTGCCGTGCTCGCCGACGATCAGCACGGACCGTCGGGGCGTCTCGTTGAGCGCGGCCAGCGCGTGCTCGACGATCTCGGACCGGCGGCCGACCAGGAGCGCCGGAGGCACGTCATAGGGGCGCTTCCAGACATGTCCGACGCCACCGAGCAGCTCGAGCGCCCGCCACTCCTCGAACGCTTCCCGCACCTCGTCGCCCATGTCGGGTCCCCACCGGTCGAGGTACCCCGCGAGGGCGTCGGCCTGCCCGATCGTCAGATGCCCGTGGAACGTGCCCGCATCCACGGTCTCCCCGTCTGCGATCCGGCGCCGGACGAACTCGACGACGTACTCGGGCTTGATCCCGTCGGTGCGCGCCAGGATCCGGCCGATCGCCGGTGGCGGAGCGTGCCTGGCGAGAGCCCGCAGCTGGAAGGCGTCCTCGCAGTTGGAGTCGCGCGGAAGGCTGCGGAAGCCCGCATCGGCCCATTCGGCCGGGACGTCGTCGCGGCGTGCCAGCGCCACCAGGGCGATCGATGCGGTCCAGCCGTCGGGATGGCGCGCGAGATCGACCACCTCCGAGACTGGAGTCCCCTCGCCCGCGAGGCCCTCGACAGCGGCCGCGAACCGCGGATCGAGCTCCAGCGTGTCAGGCGTCATCATCATCCACTCGCGGCTCTCCTCGAGCGCCTCGGCGTATGCGTGCGTGCGCTCGACGGCGTTCTCCGGCAGGTCGTCGTCCTCCCACGGAGCCTCGGCCTCTCCGTCGCCGCGATACCGTGTCGCGAGCGCCTCCGCGGCGGACCACGCGAGGAGGACCACGCTGAGCAGCCCGATGAGTGCCAGGGCGCCGACGATCAGGTCGAAGACGTTCATCCGCCGCGTACCGTCCCGCTCGCGCCGCCCACCGTCAAGGGCTCGTCCGTCCTCCGGTCAGGTGGTCAGGGAACATCCATCCGCGTCAGCTTCCGCACGGTCAGAGCGGTGAACGCTGCGAGGACGACGGCCGTGCCGACGAGCGCGCCCGCGGCGGAGAGCGGGTTGTCGAGCGTGGCGAGCCGCGCGCCGTCGAGCGCGTGGATGAGCGACAGCGTGTAGCGGCGGATGCTGAGAAAGCGGATGCCGTCGAGATAGGCGGCGAGTGTCGCCTCCCAGACGAAGACGTAGACGAGCCCGAGAAGGAGCGCGTGTCTCGTCACGAGGCCGGCCCAGGTGAAGAGCGCGGCGTACGCGGCCGCGCCGGCGAGGAGGCCGAGCCCCGTCGCGGCCGCCCCCTTCATGCCGTCGCCGTCGACGACGGCCACCGTGACGAACCCGCTGAGCGCGATGGGGACGCCGCCGACGACGAAGGCGGCCGCGAGCTTCGAGACGACGATGCGCCACCGCGCGATCGGCTTGAGGGCGAGGTACCCGAGCGTCCGGTCGACGAGCTCGTTCCCGAACGCCGAGGTCGCGAAGAGGAGCATGACGAGCGGCAGGATCGCGGATGCGATGAGCGTCCGCGTGACGTTGTCGGCGAAGCGGTCGCTGGTCGTGGTCGAGTCGCCGACGCGGAAGACGACGGCGGCCAGGACGGGGAGGCTGACGAGCCCGAGCACGAGCCACAGCCGGCGGCTCCCCGCCAGCTGACGGACCGTGAGGACGAAGACGGCCGTCATGCGCCCGTCCCGGTTGCGAGATACTCGAAGACGCTCTCGAGCGAGTCGTCGAGCGGCTCGACGCGCGTGAGGCGCACTCCGAGCTCGCGCGCGACGACGGGCAGCGACCGCTGGAGCGAGGCCACGTCGCGGCTCCGTACGCGGAGGCCGACGGTACCGGTGATCTCGACCGACTCGACGGCCTCGATGCCTACGAGCCCGGCTGCGAGCCGGCGCGGGTCGGCGCAGTCGACGCGGACGACGAACGGCCGGTCGTCGAGCTTCTGTCGGATCGCGCGGTAGTCCCCGCTCGCCGCGAGCTTGCCGCTGACCATCAGGTGGATGCGATCGGCGAGCTCGTCGACCTCCTCGAGGATGTGCGACGAGACGAGGATCGTGCGGCCCTCCGCGGCGAGCCCGCGGACCACATCGCGCAGGTGGAGGCGCTGGGCGGGATCGGTGCCGGACAGCGGCTCGTCGAGCACGAGGAGCTCCGGCTCGTGGACGAGCGTCGCCGCCAGGCGCATCCGCTGCCGCATGCCGCGCGAGTAGGTCTTGAGGCGCCGGTCCTGGTCGGCGTCGAGGTCGACGATCTCGATCGCGCGGCGGACGGCGCGATCGCGGTCGTCGAGTCCCTGGAGCCGCGCGGCGAGCTCGACGAACTCGCGGCCGGTGAGGAAGTCGTAGACCGACTCGTGCTCGGGCATGTAGCCGATCCGCCGATAGAGGCCGGGGTTCCGCCTCACGTTCTCGCCGAACACGGTGACCGTGCCCTGCGACGGCGCGGTCAGGCCGCCGATCGCCCGAAGGAGCGTCGTCTTGCCGGCCCCGTTCGGCCCGAGGAGCGCCGTGACGCCGGGCTCGATCACGAGCGAGACGTCGCTCACCGCGACGACACCCGCGAACCACTTCGAGACGCCGTCGACGACGACGGTCGGCCTCGCGACGCCGGTCATCCCCGGAGCAGCCGCTTCGCGCGGCGCACGAGCCACGCGGCGAGGACGATGGTCAGCCCGACGAGGAAGGCGAACGACACGCCGCCGGGCACGGGCCGGTCTCCCTCGTCCCCGAAGATCCAGTGGACGGCGTCGTCGAGGGTCTGGGGAAGGCTCACGAGCGACACGGCGTCGGCGACCCCGCCCGAGAAGTCGTCCTCCGCGATGCCGCCGAGCGCCGAGCCGATGAAGAGCACGGCGAGCATCGCCACCGTCGCGTACGCGCGCCGCGTCGCGAAGGTCGCCACGAGCAGCCCGAGGGTCGCGAGCACCGACGCGAGCAGCGCGCCCGCCAGCAGGATGCGTGGGACGACGTCCCAGTTGTGGACGAGAAACGTCCCGGGGCTCCTCGCGTCGAGGACGTTCCACACGAAGAGAACGGCCTCGGGGAGCCACACGGCCCCGAGCGCGACGGTGAGAAAGGCGGCCCACCGTGCTCCGATGTAGTCGGTCGGGGTGATCGGCCGTGCGGCATAGAGCGTGAGCACCCCGTCGCGGCGGTCGGGGCAGATCAGGAGAGGCGCCACGACGGCTGCGAAGAGCCCGAGCGGCACCATCGCCCAGCCGTGGTAGTCGGCGTACGACGGCAGCTCGAAGTCGTTCGGGTCGGTCGCCGGGCCGACGAACGCCGCGACGACGACGAGGACGACCATCGGGATGAGGACGAGGCCGAGCAGGAGCCACGGCGCCACCTTCCCGCCGACGCCCCGACCGAGGCCGAGCGACGCGCGAATGCCGTCTCGCCAGATCGCGTCGCGCCGGCTCCAGCGGCCGGCACGATGGCCCTCGTAGCCGCGGTAGCCGAGGTCGAAGACCTCGCCGGCATCCGCGCTCACCCGGACGTCTCCCTCGCGGTGTCCGGGGAATCGTCGCCCTTCGCCTCGCCGGCGAACACGTCCGCCAGCGAGTGCCGCGCCGGGGCGAGGCGGTAGAGCAGCGCCCCGACGTCGACGACGGCGTCGCGCACGACGTCGTATTCGTGGCCGGACACGTCCTCGAGCAGCAGACGCCTGCCGTCGAGCCGCGGGGCGAGGCCCCGGCGGCGGAGCTCCGCCGCCACCTGGTCCGCTCCCTCCACGAGCTCGAGCTCGAGCGTCTCGGTCTCCTCGGTGAACCCCGACACCCGGCCCGTACGGAGCAGTCGCCCGGCGTCGAGGACGACGACCGAGTCACAGGCGCGCTCGACGTCGCCCATGAGGTGCGTCGAGATCACGATGCTGATGCCGAACTCGCCGCCGACGCGGCGGATCAGCTCGAGCATCTCGCGCCGCCCGAGCGGGTCGAGGCCGGCGGTCGGCTCGTCGAGGAACGCGACGAGCGGGTCGTGGACGAGCGCCTGCGCAAGCTTCACGCGCTGCTTCATCCCCGTCTAGTACGTGCCCATCGACCGGTAGCGCTCCTCGAAGAGCCCCACGTGGCGCAGCACGTCGGATGCCCGCAGCCGCGCCGCCGTCGCCGGGAGGCCGCTGATCCGGGCCATGTACGCGAGGAACTCCGCCGCCGACACGTTGCGCGGGAGGCAGTCGTGCTCCGGCGCGTAGCCGACGCGCGCGCGGTACTCGGGCGAGCGCCGCGGATCCTCGCCGAGCACTTCCGCCGACCCGCCGTCCGGCTCGATGAGGCCGAGGAACAGCTTGAGAGACGTGCTCTTGCCGGCGCCGTTCGACCCGAGCAGGCCCGTGATCCCCTCGTCGATCTCGAAGCTGACCCGATCGAGCGCCCGGAGCGAGCCGTAGGTCTTCGTGAGCTCGCGTGCCCGGAGGAGCGCCATTGTGCCGTGAGGCTATCGGGGGCTCAGTCGCCCGGCGTGATCAGGGCGAGGATCTCGTCGTCCTCCGGGAAGCGGCCCTGGCGCTGCTTCGAGAAGACGACCGCCCCGTCCGCCACGACGTCGTACTGGCTCTTCTCGCCCTCGAGCGCGGCGGCCTCGTGGCCCGCTCGCTGCAACACGGCCGCGAGACCCGCGGCCCGGCGGTCGTAGCCGTTTCAGACCGGGCAGTAGAAGATCTCGACGCGCACGCCTGGACGGTACCCCATGGGAGAGGCGCCGTCAGATCGTCTTGAACTGCTCGAAGGGCTGGCGGCAGTCGTCGCAGTACCGGAGCGAGCGGCACGGGGTCGGGCCGAAGACGTTCTCGAGTCGCGTTGCAGCCGATCCGCACCACGGGCACCGGAACGTGCCGCGCTCCAGCTGGACGAGGGTCGGGGCCCCGGCGCCGCGAGGCGCGGGCGGGGCCAGCCCGGCGGCGCGGAGCTTCTCGCGTCCCTCGACGCTGATCAGGTCGGTCGACCACGAGTCGTCGAGGAGGACCCGTACGTCGGGCTCGGCCCCGAGCCCTCGGACGGCGTCCTCCATCCGCTCACGCATCACCTCCAGCGCCGGGCAGCCCATGAACGTCGGTGCGAAGTCGATTTGGACGCGCTCACCGTCGATCCGGACGTCCCGGACGACGCCGAGGTCGACGATCGAGATCACGGGGATCTCCGGGTCGGCGACCTCTCCGAGCGCCCTCCAGACCGCGGCCGCCGAAAGGCCTCGGGTCGATTCGACACAAGGGTTGCTCGCCCTCGGCGGAACGGGCTTCGGCCCCGTGCTCACCAGCGCGCCCCCGGCGGCGCAGACCGACGCACCATCGTCATCTCCTCGAGCAGGTCGGCCAGCTCTGCCTCGTGGCGCCCACGCGGGACGGGCTCGACGACGGGAAGCGGCCGCCCGAACTTCGCCTCGGCGCGCCGGACGAGCTCGGGCCGCAGCGCCTCGTCGAGCACGCCGAGGGCGTAGGGCCAGAGCTCCTCGAGCGCCTCCTCCAGCCGCGGCCGCCCCTCCTCCGAGCCGAGCAGGCGGTCGACCCACATCTCGGCGTGGATGCGGTGGTACGCCTCCTCGCGGTCCATCTTCGCGGCGATCCCCGCGACGTCCCGGTCGCCCGAGCCGCGCAGGGACTCGAGCCGGATCGCGTCGGCCGTCTCGTAGAGCCAGTGGCGCGCAATCGTCCGCGCCCACTCGAGGCGGCGCAGCTCGACGAGCGGCGCCGAGAGGTACTCCTCGGGTGCGCGGTCGAACGCGAGCGCGTCGGCATCGGTACCCAGCTCGCGCGCAGCGAGCTCGTAGAGCGCCCGCGCGTGCCCGATCTCGTTCTGGGCGATCGACGAGAACGCGACGTCCTCCTCGAGGAACGGCGCGATGCCGGTCCACTCCGAGTTCCGCCAGCCGAGGATCAGCTCGTCGTCAGCCAGCGTGAGCAGGAGTCGTGCCCGCTCGTTCACGCGCCTCCTTCAGCCGCTCCTTGATCGAGTAGCCGTCGACCCGGCGGTACTTGAGGTCGAACTCGTCGACGAAGCCGTCGACCTGGTCGACGGCCTCGCGCGGGACGAGCCACAGCGCGTCCGACTCTCCCCGCCTCCCGTACTGCTCCCGTGCGTAGATCTCGGCGAACCGTGCGTCCGGAGCGACGAGCGAGCCGGCGTGCTGCATCGGCGCGCCTGCCCGCTCGCGCCGGAAGACCTCGAAGACGCGCGCGCTCACGCCGCCTCGGCGAGCACGGTACGGGCAACCCAGTCGACGTCGGCGCGCGAGAGCCGACGAAAGGCGATTCGCTCCTCCGACGCCGGGCCATTGCCGGACACGACGGCCATCAGCTTCTCCCAGTCGGGCTCCGTGTACGACCACGTGCCGTCGTCGAGACGGCGGAGCTTCGGGTCGGGAAGCGTGAGGCCGAGCTCCCACACCTGCGGCACGTAGCCCTCGAGGAACTGCTGCCGGGCGTCCTCGTTCGCCTGGCTCTTGATCCGCCAGCCGATCATCGGGTCCTCGTCGGCCGGGATCGGGTTGCCGTGGAACATCATGAGCGGCTCCCACCAGCGGTCGAGCGCCTCCTGGACGAGCGCGCGCTGCTCCGGAGTGCCCGTGACGAGGGTCAGCACCACGTCCCGGCCGTGGAGGATGTGGAACGACTCCTCCCAGCAGATCTTCCGCATGATCCGCGCGTACGGCGCATACGAGCACTTGAGCAGCGCCTTCTGCGAGATGATCGCCGCCGCGTCGACCAGCCATGCGATGACACCCACGTCGCCCCAGCTGCGAGTCGGGTAGTGGAACACGTTGTGGAACTTCGACCGGCCCGCGACGAGATCGTCGAGGGCTGCCTCCCGCGGCTTGCCGAGATCCTCGACGATGCGGTAGAGAAGCTGCGCGTGACCCGCCTCGTCCTGGATCTTCGCGGTGAGGGCGAGCTTTCGCTGGAGCGTCGGTGCCCGGAGGATCCAGTCCCGCTCCGGCAGGATCCCCATGAGCTCGGAGTTGGCGTGCATCTCGACGAACTTCAGGAGCCTTGCGCGGTACTCGTCCGGCATCCAGTCGCCCGCCTCGACGAGCCCTCCCGACTGGACGTGCTCGAGGAACTCCGCGGTCCGGGTGTCCATGCCCACGATGCTACCGAACGATCGGTAGCATCGCGAGATGGCGGCGAGCGGCTCGAGGCGCGACGAGCTGGTGCAGGTTGCGGCCCGGCTCTTCGCCGAGCGGGGCTACCACGGGACCTCGATGGCCGACCTCGCGGCAGCCATGGGCGTGCAGAAGGGGTCGCTCTACTCGCTGACCGGCTCCAAGCAGGACCTCCTCGTCGTGATCACCTGTGACGGAGCGGCATCGTTCCACGTGGCGCTCGACGAGGTGCCCGAGGAGGCCGAGCCGCTCGAGCGGATCAGGCTCGCGCTGCGCGCGCATCTCGGCGTCGTCTCGGCGCAGGTCAGCGCGGCGACGGTCTTCACGCGCGAATGGCGCTTCCTCGAGGAGCCCGAGCGGTCGCGCTTCCGGGCCGAGCGGCGGCGCTACGAGGACCGCTGGGGCGAGCTGTTACGGGAGGCCGCCGAGCGCGGGGCGCTTCGCTCCGACCTCGACGTCGAGGCAGCCGTCCTGCTCCTCCTCTCGGCCGCGAACTGGGCGTACACGTGGATCCGCCCTGGTGTGGCGACCGACGAGCTCGCGGATCGCTTCTTCGCCACGCTGATCGACGGGATCAGGGGGTACGCGACCCGGCCGACGTAGGGTTGCCGCCGTGCGGACTGTCCTGATCGTCAACCCGCGGGCGAGCAAGGTCTCCGCCGACGTCGTCGACCGCGTGACGGCCGTCATTCCCGGGGATGTCGTCGTGGTCCGGACGGGCGCCCCGGGCGAGGCGACGGCGATCGCACGCGAGCACGAGGCCTCCGCGGACGCGATGTACGTCCTGGGCGGCGACGGGACGTACAACGAGGTGCTGAACGGTGTCAGCGGCTCGGTGCCGCTCGGGTTCCTGCCGGGAGGGGGCACGAGCGTGTTGCCGCGCGCGCTCGGCCTCGGCCGGGATCCGGTCGCTGCCGCGCGCGCTGCTGCGGGCGGCGTTGCGCGGCCGATCGGACTCGGAAGGGTCGACGGACGACGCTTCTCGTTCAACGCCGGGATCGGCTTCGATGCCGAGCTCGTGCGGCGGATCGACGCGCACGGCCGGGCGGCCGACGGGAGGCGACCGGGGGACGCCGCCTTCGTGCGCGCCGCGGTCGGCATCGTCGCGGCGCGCCGCGGCAGATTTGCCGAGGCGCTCGAGCTCGAGGGAGTGGGACGGGCGGCGTTCGTCCTCGTGGCGAACTGCGACCCGTACACGTACGCCGGCCGCCTGCCGGTCCGCATCGCCCGCAGCGCCTCCTTCGATGCGGGACTCGACGTCGTAGCGCCCGAGGCCGTTCGACCGATCGGGCTGCCGCGACTCCTGCTCTCGCTCGTGCGCGGCGCCGGGGGGCGGCCGGGCCTGAGGGTGCTCCACGACGTCGATCGGCTGGTGGTGCGCTGCGATCGGCCGATGCCGCTCCAGGTCGACGGCGAGGACCTCGGGGACGTGGAGCAGGTCGAGCTCGCATCGGAGCCGCGCGCCGTGATC
>Ga0157380_10002578_pt1 | contig 12250 bp, 15 predicted proteins | sample S35metaG_FD_119757 | JGI IMG/M metagenome (GOLD analysis project Ga0157380, IMG submission 119757) | Switchgrass rhizosphere microbial communities from Kellogg Biological Station, Michigan, USA - S3-5 metaG | ecosystem: Host-associated > Plants > Roots > Rhizosphere > Soil | place: USA...
CGTGCGGTCGTTCCCGGGCTCGTCCGCCTGCGCGGTCGTGCCCGGCTTGCGTCGCCCGCTTCCCCCGCGACTCCCGCGGCGCCTGCGCTTGCGCGCGGCAGCCGCGTCGGTCGGGGTCGTTTCTTCCTGCTCTTCGGCCTCCTCGGCGGCGAGCTCCTCAGGTGGAGCCGCCGTCTCCTCCGGTGCCGCGACGGCTTCCGCCGCCTGTTCGTCCTTGCGTCGTCGAAATCGAAACCAGGGCAATCCTCGTGTCTCCTCGTGTAAGCGCGCGCGGGCGCACGACCGCAGGAGCGGAGCGCCTCGCGCAGCGTCGGATGGCAAAATCCACGGCCATGGCCTGACGCAAGGCTATCAGCGCTCCCGGTGGAGGAAGGTCAAGCAGCGGCGGGACGCAGACGGGCACGTCGCGCCCGCACCGCCCGCAGGCGCTGGGAGAGCCGCGCCCACGCCCAGGGCTCGAGCTCCTGGTAGCGACCGTCCCCCTGCCCACGGGTCGACTCGAGGTACTCGAACCAGGCGTCCGCCTCCTCGATCTGCAGCAGTTCCTCTGCGAGCTCCGTATCGGGCACCTTCGACCTCCGCGTCGGTGAGACCGTGATCGGGTGCGATCCTAGGACCCGGACCGGACGGAGCCGCTACCGGCGGCGGAACGCGCGGTCGAGACGGCGAAACGATGCTGCCAAGCCGAGCGTCGCGCCCGCGGCAACCGCGCCATCGAGGACGCGTGCGCGCATCGGCAGGTGGCGGACGAGCGTCCGGGCGGCAAGCCCCGTCGCGAGCGAGGCGGCCAGAGCGCTCCCGACTGCCTCCGCCGTGGCGCGCGGGCTCTCCGGCGCCGGGCGCCCGTCCGCTACCGAGACCTCCGACAGCATGCGGGCCTGGGCGAGCGCAAGGAGCGGCAGATGCGGCTCCTCCTTTCCCATCGCCAGCGCACCTGCGGCGAGCGCGCCGTCGACCACGCGGCGGTTCTGCACTGCGTCGCGCAGGACGGGAAGCGACGCCGAGAGGCCTGCGGCGTCGCGTCCGAGCGCAGCGGAGAGCGCGCGCGCGATGCCGGGGACCGGGAAACCCCGACCGGGCTCGCAGTCGACGACGTCCGTCGCGAGGACGTACGGGAGGCTTACGGAGCTATCGCGGGTCTGGACGGCGATCACCGGGACGAGCGCGCGTGTCGCCGACCGGAAGTCGGCCTCGTCCGCGGGCGTCGCGGGGCCGGCGACGACACAGACGAGCGCCACCGCGTCCGCCGGATCGCCGTGCGTCTGCACGAGCGACGCGCCCCCCTGATCGGCACCCGCCCGCAGCTCTGCGGCGAGCTTGTCGGCGAGGATGCCGCGCACGAGGATCGGCCCGGTGGCGGTGCCGGTCGTCCGCGAGTGGCGCGCGAGCGAGACGACGTCGCGAGGCCCGATCCCGACCGGCGTCACCGCAGGTGCGCCTCCGGCCGGCCGCGGACGTGGATCGCCTGGAGGATCCCGATCGCCAGGAGGTTCGCGACCATCGACGACCCGCCGACCGTGACGTAGGGCAGCGGAATCCCGGTGACCGGCGCGATCCCCATCGTCATGCCGACGTTCACGAAGACCTGGAAGAGGAAGGCGAAGACGATTCCGCCGGCCACGACGGCGCCGTACAGGTCGCCGGCGACGGTGACCACCCGCAGACCCCGCCAGACGACCAGGAGGTAGAGCAGCAGGAGGATCGCGGTGCCGAAGAAGCCGCGCTGCTCGGCGAACGAGGCGAACACGAAGTCGGTCGCGTGCTCGGGGAGGTAGTCGAAGCGTGTCTGGCTGGCCTCGTCGACGCCGCGGCCGTCGATCCCCCCGGAGCCGACCGCGGTGATCGACTGCGTGACGTTGTACGTCAGCCCGCTCGGATCGGCGGCGGGATTTGCGAAGCCCGTGAGGCGCGCCGTCTGGTACGGCTTCAGCACCTCGACCCCGGCCGACGGGAGGAACCAGAGAACGCCGAGGACGAGCGTGGCGGCGAGCGTCCCGAGAATCGCGAGATGGATCCAGCGGACACCGGCGACGAAGAGCACGGCGGAGAACGCCGCGGCGTAGACGAGTGCGGTCCCGAGGTCGGGCTGGAGGAACACGAGGAGCATCGGCAGCGCACCGAGCGCGAGCGCGGTGGCGACGGTTCGCAACCGCCCGAGCTCGCGCTGCCTCTCGACGAGGAAGCCCGCGATCGCGAGGACGAACAGCACCTTGCCGAACTCGGAGGGCTGGAACTGGAGCGGGCCGATGTCGATCCAGCGCTTCGAGCCGCGAACCGCCTCGGCGAACCCGAAGACGAACACCATCAGCCCGATCGAGATCGCGTACACGACACGCCAGTGGCGCCGATAGAGGCTCGGCGGGACGAGGACGGCGACGACGAGCCCGACGCCGCCGAGCGCCGCGGCAATCGCCTGACGCGTCACGAAGTACCCCGGGTCGCCGGCCACGTCGAAGCGTGTGATGCCGGCCACCGCCCAGAGGCCGTACCCCACGAGCGCGGCCGCAGCGAGCAGGAGCACGACGTCGAGGCGGCGGACGAGCGACGCGACGTCGACCGCGTCGCGGCGGAGCGGCAGACGCTGGCGCCCGGCGTGGACGATCATCAGTCCGTGCTCACGAGGGTCTGGTCGCCGCCCGTGACGCCGAAGAACTTCTCGAAGACGCGGAGCGCTGCCGGCGGGGCCGCCGTCGAGCCGTGGCCGCCGTTCTCGATCACCGCGCACACGACGATCCGCGGCGCTTCGGCGAGCGCCGGCCCGTAGCCGCACCACCACGACTGGTCCTCGGTGTGACCCGCCGGGTACCCGGGCACCTGCACGACCTTCTCCGCGGTGCCGGTCTTGCCCGCGATCGGGATGGGGAAGCTCGCGAACACGCCCGACGACGTCCCGTAGGTCGAGTGGGCGGCCGAGTACAGGCCGTCGCGGATCACCTGGAGCGCCGCGGGGTCGACGCCGACCGGCTTCGGGGGGTCCGGAGCGAAGCGGCGCTCGACGACCGGGGACTGCCCGTTCGGAGCCGCTGTCTCGACCTGGGAGACGATGTAGGGCGTGACGAGCTTGCCGCCGTTCGCGATCATCGCGTAGAACCGAGCCATCTGGAGCGGCGTCACCTGGACGTCCTGCTGGCCGATCGACAGCTGGATCGAGTTCCCTGGGTTCCAGGCGCGATCCCAGTCGCTCTTGAATGCCTTCTTCCGCCAGGCGGGCGTCGGCACGAGACCGGTCTGCTCGGCGCCGAGGTCGAAGCCCGTCGGGACGCCGAAGCCGAACTTCCGTGCCCATTGCTGCATGCGATTCCGGCCGCGATCTCCCTCGAGGTAGAACTGGTAGCCCAGCTGGTAGAAGTACGTGTCGCACGAGCGAGCGAGCGCCTCCACCAGCGTCATGGGCTGGTTGACGTACGGATCCCAGTTGCGGAACTCCTGCTTGTCGAGGCCGTACGTCGCGGTTGGCGTGCACTGGAGCGCCTGGTAGGGCTGCAGGACGTGCTCCTGCATCGCCGCGAGCGCGGTCACCGGCTTCCAGGTCGACCCGGGCGGATAGATGCCGCTCGTAACGCGGTTGATGCCCGGGTAGTTCTTCTCCTTCGCGACCTTGTCGTTCACGAGGGGCTCGATCTTCTTCGGGTCTACGCGGCCCACGTAGACCGAGGGCTTGTACGTGGGGCTCGATGCCATGGCGAGCACCGCTCCGTCGCTCGGGTCGATCGCGACGATCGCGCCGCCGTCCGCGGAGTAGGACTTGTTGGCGATCGCCGTGCGGATCCCGTAGCGGAGCGCCTGCTCGGCCGCGCGCTGGAGACCCATGTCGATCGTCAGCCGCACCGCCTTCCCCGGCCTCGCCTCGCGCCGGAGCTGGAGCGGGCCCTGCGGACGGCCCATCGAGTCCACCCGGATCTCCGCCTGCCCTGCGTCGCCTCGCAGGTACTCGTCCTCGCGCGACTCGACGCCGGTCTTCCCGACCTTGTCGCCCGGCTTGTAGACACTCGGGCGACGGTCGAGCTCGCCCTGTGACACCTCGCCGACGTAGCCCAGCACCTGGGCGGCGAGCGCCTGGTACGGGTAGTGACGCAGGTAGGTCTGCTGGATCTGGACGCCCGGGAACTCGGGCGCGTGCTCGTAGAGGTACGCGACCTGGTCCTCCCCGACCGCCGTCCTGACGGTGATCGGGTTGAGTGGGTCGCCGATCCGCTCGTCGACCTCCTTCGCGAGCCGTAGCGGCGGGACACGGAGCACGGTCGCGAGGTGCTTGATCACCGCGTAGCGACGGTTCGCCGGGAGGTCGCCGACCCAGAGCTTCACCGCCGTCCCGGCGACGTTGTCGACGATCATGCGGCCGTGTCGGTCGAGGATCGTCCCGCGCGGGGCCTCCAGACGGATCGTCCGCAGCTGGTTGCCCTGCGCCTCGGCGAGGTACCTCTCGCCTGAGAGGACCTGGAGCGACCAGAGGCGGAAGAAGAGCACCGCGAAGATGGCGAGCGCGACGACACCGAGGACACCGACCCGGAAGGCGAGCCCCGGCGTGAGGCGGTAGGGCGCCTCGACGCCGGGGTCCGGCGGGAGGAATCGGCTCGAGGGAGCGCGCGGCTCGCCGTAGGGCGTATGCGTGCTCACACGAGCTCCACCTGGCGCGCACGCTCGAGACCCTGCGGGGCGGAGAGCATCGCGTCGGTGAGGCGGATCACGCCGAGCGCGAGCACCGCGGCGAGGATCGCGCTCGGGACGGCGGTCACGAGCGCGTCGCGCGCAGCGACCGGCTCACCGAGCAGGAAGTGGAGCGCCACCTCGCCGAGGCCGGCGAGGATCGAGATCGCGAAGGCGGCGAGGGCGGGTGCGTAGCGTCGCCCGCGGCCCGTGGTCTCGCCGTAGCGCCCGGCCCAGTATCCCGCGAGCGTGAGCACGATGGAGGTCGTCCCAAGTGTCCCGAGGGTCATGACGTCGACGAGGATGCCCCCCGCGAAGCCCGCGAACGCGCCGGGGATCGAGCCGGCGGAGAGCGCGATGCACACCACGGTGACGAGCAGCAGGTCGGGCTCGGCCCACAGGAGCCGCGTGCCACCGAGCACCGTCACCTGGACGACGGCCGCGACGAGCAGGAGCGGCGCGATCCGCAAGGCGAGCCTCACGGCGCGGTTGCCCCGCGGTCGACCGGGATCAGGACGAGGACGGCCTCGAGGGCCGAGAGGTCGGCGAAGGGAGTCACCTGCACCTGTGTGTAGAGGTCCGTGTCCGTCCGCCCCACGCTCGTGATCTGTCCGATCCGGACGCCGCGCGGGTAGAGGGACGAGAGGCGCGGGGAGCTCCAGCCGGAGGTCGCGACGGTGTCGCCCACCCGGACCCGGGCCTCCTTGGGCACGCGGTCGAGGCGAAGCGGCGCGCGCGGCCCGTCGCCCGAGCGGACGATGCCGAAGGCCTGCGTCTCGACGTCGAGTGCCGAGGCCGCGCTCGCGTCGTCCGTGAGGAGCGTCACGCGCGCTGTCCGCGAGCTGACGCGACTCACTTTCCCGACGAGGCCGTCCTGCGTGACGACCGGGTCGTCGACGCGAATCCCGTCCTTCCGGCCGGCCGCGACCACGATCGCCTGGGCGTACGCACCGGCCGGCCGCGAGATCACCGCCGCCGCAAGGCCGGAGTACCCCTCGGGGAACCGCGGGCCGTTGCGGTACTGCAGCAGCCGGCGGAGCGTGGCGTTCTCGCGGAGCGCGAGGCGGCGCTCGGCGACCTGCTGGCGCAGGAGCTCGTTCTCCCGTTCCAGGCGCGCAGCGTCCGAGCGCGCGTCGACGAGGCTGCTTGTCCACCCGTACGCGTCGCGGAACGGCTTCGCGACGCGGTCCGCCGCGACCTGGAACGGCCGGAGCACCGCGGCGCCGGCGCTCTGCGCTCCCGCGAGGGGCCCGTCGCCGTTCTCGCGGAACGAGACGGTCACGAGGACGAGCGAGAGCAGCACGAGACCGCCCACGACGAGCCGGCGCCGGAGCGACGCCGTGGTTCGTGTCGAGAGCTTGCCGTCGGTGTGGCGCCGGACGCTCACGCCCAGCACCGCGGTCCGTGCGGTGCGGTTCCGGGGCACCGGGGAAGAGTACCGGCCCTCGCCGACGCCCTTATTGCGTTACGCCTGCGGCGAGACGCCTGAGGAATCCGCGTCTCCGGCCGATGAGCGGGCGGCTAGCGGCGCGAGCCGTTTCGGCGGGCGCGCGCGCGGTTGGAGCGGTGGATCGCCTCGAACTCCTCCAGGCTGCGACCCGAGCCGACTGCGACGCAGGTGAGCGGGCTCTCGGCGAGGTGGACGGGCATCTGCGTCTCGTGGCGGAGCCGCTGGTCGAGGCCCTGGAGCAGCGCGCCGCCGCCGGCGAGCACGATGCCGCGGTCCATGATGTCCGCCGCGAGCTCGGGCGGGGTCTTGTCGAGCGTCGACTTGATCGCGTCGACGATCTGCGACACCGGCTCGTCGAGCGCCCGGCGGACCTCCTCGGAGGTGATGACCACCGTCTTCGGGAGGCCGGTGAGCATGTCGCGTCCGCGCACCTCCGCCTGCACCTCCTCGGCCATCGGATGCGCCGAGCCGATCTCGAGCTTGATCTCCTCGGCCGTCTGCTGGCCGACGAGGAGCTTGTAGTCCTTCTTGATGTGGTTGACGATCGCCTCGTCCATCTCGTCGCCGCCGACGCGCAGCGACTGCGAGACGACGATCCCCCCGAGCGAGATGACGGCGACCTCCGTGGTGCCGCCGCCGATGTCGACGATCATGTTCCCGGTCGGCTCGGCGACCGGTAGGCCGGCTCCGATCGCGGCGGCCATCGGCTCCTCGATGAGGTACGCCTGGCGGGCGCCTGCCGAGAGCGTCGCCTCCTCGACCGCGCGCTTCTCGACGCCCGTGACGCCCGACGGTACGCAGACGACCACGCGCGGGTGCGCGAAGCGGTGCTGGTGAACCTTCTGGATGAAGTGGCGAAGCATCTGCTCGGTGACGTCGAAGTCCGCGATGACGCCGTCCTTCAGCGGGCGGATCGCGGAGATCGAGCCCGGCGTGCGGCCGAGCATCCGCTTCGCCTCGACGCCGACGGCGTGAACGTCGCCCGTCCGCTGGTCGATCGCCACGACCGACGGCTCGGACAGCACGATCCCGCGCCCGCGGACGTAGACGAGCGTGTTGGCGGTGCCGAGGTCGACGGCCATGTCGCGGCCGCCGAAGCCGGTCATCGAGCGGAAGAGGCCCACGGAGGGCGAGTGTAGCGACCCGCCCTTTGCAGGGACGTTCCGCGAGAGGCGTAGGAGATGTGAGAATCGCGGCGATGACGGTGACGAGGCCCGAGGAGATGAACGCCGCGTTCGCCGAGGCGGTCGGCTCGGGCGACGTCGAGCGCGTCCTCGCGCTGTACGAGCCCGGCGCGCTCCTCGCGCCGCGTCCCGGCGCGCGCGCACGAGGGATCGACGAGATCCGCACGGCCCTCGACGAGCTTCTGGCACTCCGCGGCACGATGCGGTCCCGCAACCTCTGGTGCATGGAGGTCGGCGAGCTCGCGCTGGTTCGGGGCGAGTGGCACCTCGAGGGAACTGCGGCGGACGGCTCCCCGGTCGAGCTCTCGTCACGGACGGCCGAGGTCGTGCGCCGCCAGGAGGACGGCAGCTGGCTGTACGTGCTCGACCACGCCTTCGGCGACGACGACTGAGCGCTCACCCCCCGAGGAGATGAGGTGCGCGCAGCTCCAGCAGGCCGAGGAGCAGGGCTGCGGGGAGGCCGACGACATTGAGGTAGTCGCCGTCGATCCGCTCGACGAGCCGTCCGCCGAGGCCCTGGATCGCATAGCCGCCGGCGCGCCCCCGCCACTCCCCGCTTGCGACGTAGCGGTCGAGCTCGGGCTCGGCGAGGAGGCGGAAGGCGACCCGGGTTCCTGCGTGCTGGACCGTCTCGCCTTCCGGCGTGATCAGGCACACGCCGGAGACGACCTCGTGCGTGCGCCCGGCGAGGTCCCGGAGCATGGCGCGCGCGTCGTCCTCGCCGGACGGCTTCGCGTACACGCGCTGTCCGAGGTGGACGGTCGTGTCGACGCCGAGCGTGATGCGGCCTGCCTCGTGGACGGAACGCGCCTTGCCGAGCGCGTGCTCGCGCACGAGGGAGACGGGGTCGGCGTCGGGCGGGTCGTGCTCGACGTAGCGGGGCTCCGCGAGCTCGAAGGGGATCCGGAGCTGCTCGAGGATCGCCCGCCGCTGCGGCGACGTCGAGGCGAGCACGAGCGTCGATGTCACGACGGCTTCGCCGCGACCCAGATCTCCTCCACCGGCCATCGCCGCGACCACTCTGCCGAGAAAGTCACGTAGTACTCGTGGTCGGTCGCGTCGTCGGGGGCGTAGAGCTCGACGAGATCGACGACGTCGAACCCCGTCCTCCGGAGCAGGCGAAAGAGCTCGCCGTGCGGCAGGTGCCACTCGACGCCCACCTCGTCCGGCCATTCCATCCGGCCGAGCCCGCGCTGAGGCCGGACGAGCGCCTCGGCGGGCGGCACCTCCTCGTCGGGCGCGCACAGGATCGAGAGGGTCGAGTTGCGAAGGAACCACAACCGCCCCCCGGGACGCAGGAGGCGGTACGCCTCGGGGAGCCAGCGGTGCGGGTCGCACCAGATGCTCGCGCCGTACTCCGAGATCGCGAGGTCGAAGCTCTCGGACGACAGTGGGACGTCCTCGGCGCTCGCCTCGACGAGCGGGAACACGATTCCCGTCTCCTCCTGGCAGCGACGCGCCGTCGCGAGCTGCGCCGGCGTCACGTCGACGCCGACCGGCCGCGCGCCGCGCCGCGCCAGCCACGCGGACAGATACGCCGTCCCGCAGCCGAGCTCGACGACGTCGAGCCCTTCGACCTCGCCGAGAGTCTCGACCGACGCCTCGGGAAGGCCGAACACGCCCCAGGTGATGTCGTCGCGCGACCACTTGTCGCGCGCGCTGCGGTCGGTGTACTCGGCGTTTGCCTGCGTCCACTCGTCGCGATTGCGCCGCGCGTCGTCCGAGATCCCGGACATCGGGCGCTAGAGCAGGCCGTCGGGGAAGAACAGCCCGAGCTCACGCCGGGCGCTCGCCCGCGAGTCGGAGCCGTGCACGACGTTCTCGGAGAGCAGCGTCGCGAGGTCGCCGCGGATCGTCCCGGGCGCCGAGTCGGCGGGGTTGGTCGCCCCCATCAGGCCGCGGATGCCTGCGATCGCGCCCTCGCCGCGGACGGCAAGCGCGAGCACGGGCCCGGAGGTTATGAAGTCCACGAGGTCGGCGAAGAACGGCTTGCCGCGGTGCTCGGCGTAGTGCTCCCGGCCGAGCGCCCGGGACACCTTGAGCAGGCGCGCGCCGCGCAGCTCGTAGCCGCGGCGCTCGAAGCGGGCGACGATCTCGCCGCAGAGACCGCGGCGGACGCCGTCCGGCTTCACGAGCACGAGCGTGGTCTCGACGGCCATGGACGCGCGACTCTAGTCGGTTCGCCGCGGACGGCGCAGGCGAAGCGGCTGCAAGACGTCCTCGCCGGTGACCACCCCTGGGGGGACGGGCGTCGCGCAGTAGGGGCACACCTGCCAGATCGGCTCGAGCGGTGAGCCGCATTCCTCGCACGCCTGCTTGAGGCGCGTGGTGCAGACCGGGCAGACGAGAAAGGACGTGTCGACGACGCCGCGGCAGACGGGGCACCGGAGGTCGCGCTCGGCCAGCTGCTCCTCGATCGCGAGAAGCTCGAGCTCGCGCTCGCGGACGTCCTCGAGGTACTCCGGCGGCCGGAAGAGCATGTAGATGAGCGGACCGAGGAAGGGAGGGATCGCTCCGAGGAGCGTGGCGATCCCGACGAGCCACGGGTCCTCGATCCGCCGGCGCGCATCCTTGAAGACCCAGTACGCCGTCGCGGCCCAGAAGACGACTACGAGGACGAGCCCGACGTTGCGCGACACGGTCCACGCGCTCGAGTCGAAGAGGCTGTCGGCGGCGACGGTCATCAGAGGAGGAGCTTTCCGAGGATATACCCGACCGCAAAGGCGGTTCCGACGATCACCAGCAAGACCGCCAGCGCGAAGGTCAGCACCGTCATCCGCTCGCGCATGCCGCTCCTCACTCCTCCGCCGCGAGCTCCGCGAGGAGGTACAGCGATCCCGTCACCAGCACGGGCTCGCCGACGGCGTGCGCCAGGGCGAGCGCCTCGTGGGGGTCGTCGCGCACCTCGACCCGCTCGAAGTGGGCGGCGGCGCGCGCGCCCAGCTCGTCCGCGCCCAGCGCGCGCGGGCTCGACGAGCGGCACGCCACGAACCGTCGTCCGACGGCGGCCAGTGCCGCGAGCATCGCGTCCACGTCCTTGTCGGCGAGCATCGAGGCCATCACGGTGTAGTCGTCCGGCGGCAGATGCTCCACGAGCCACCGGACGCCGCCCGGGTTGTGCGCCCCGTCCCGGACCTCGCCCGGGCGCGGCTCGAGCCGGCCTGGAAGCGTGACGCGCTCCGCGGCGGCGCCGTCGACCGGCTCGCCGAGGAAGGCGCCCGCCGCGGCGCGTGCGACCGCGAGCGACCAGACGTCTCGACGAGCACGCGCCCTGCGCCCGCGGCGTGCGCGAGCGCCTCCCACTCCGGCTCCCCGAGCACGACCGTGCAGCCGGGCCGGGTCACGGCGAGCTTCTCCGCCGCGATCGCCTCGCGCGTCGTCCCGAGCACCTCGGTGTGCTCGAGCGAGACGTTCGTCAGCACGACGACCCGGGTGGCGTCGAGGACATTGGTCGCGTCGTGGCGCCCGCCGAGGCCGGCTTCGATCGCCGCCGCTTCGACGCGGGCCGTGCGGAAGGCGACGAGCGCCGCCGCGGTGAGGACCTCGAACTGCGTCGCGGCGGGGCGTTCGGCAGCGGGACGAACGGCGCCGAGCGCAGCCTCGAGGTCGGCCTCCCGGCCGTCGACGCGGATGCGCTCCGCCCACGAGCGGACGTGCGGCGACAGGTACGCCCCCACCCGGAGCCCGCGGTCGCGCAGGACCTCCTCGACCATCCGCGTCGTCGTCGACTTGCCGTTTGTCCCGACGATGTGCACAGCGGCCAGGCCCGCCTGCGGCTCGCCGAGCCCGGCGAGCAGCGCGTGCATCCGCTCCAGGCCGAAGCCGTCCTCGGGCCACGGCGACAGCGCCTCCAGCCACGCGACGTGGCCCATCAGCGCTAGACGCCGAGCAGGCCGAGCTCGCGCCGGTAGCGCTCGAGCTTCGCCCGCTCGCCGTCGACGACGTCGGCCGGAGCGTTCGCGACGAAGCGCTCGTTTGCGAGCATCCCCTCCGCGCGCGCGATCTCCTTCGCCAGCCGCGCGCGCTCCGCCTCGACGTCGCCGGCCGCCTGCCGGCGCTCGGGCCGGACGACCGCCGCGAAGATCCTCCGCTCCTCGTCCGAGCCGAGCTCCACCTGCACGCCGCTGCGGCGGAACACCTGGGCTGCCTCCTGGACGCGATCGAGCGCGCCCAGGGCCTCGGCGTGCGTCGAGTCCGGCTCGGGCCACGGCGCCACGATCAGCCGGCCTTCCCGCGCAGGGAGGTGCGACCAGATCTCCTCGGTGACATGCGGCATCAGCGGGTGGAGCAGCGAGAGCAGGGCCTCGAGCGCGGCCAGGGCGGTCGCGCGGCAGTCCTCGTCGCCGTCGTACAGGCGCGGCTTGACGGCCTCGGCGTACCAGTCGCAGAAGTCGTCGAACGTGAGGTGATAGAGGATGCCGGTCGCGGCGGCGAAGTCGAACCGCGCCCAGTCGTCCTCGAGCGCCGCCCGCGCCGCGTCGAGGCGCGCGAGGATCCAGCGCTCTTCCAGCGAGGCCGGCCGCCGGGCGGGCTCGATCCCCTCGGCCTGCTGGAGGACGAGGCGCCCGACGTTCCACAGCTTGTTCGCGAGCTTGCGGCCCTCCTCGATGGCGCCGATCGCGTAGCGCACGTCCTGGGTCGACGAGATCTTGAGGAGCCCGTAGCGGGTCGCGTCCGCGCCGTGCGCGTCGATCGGCTGCATCGGGTCGACGCCCGTGCCGAGGCTCTTCGACATGCGCCGGCCATCGGCGGCCAGCACGGTCGAGTGGATGAGCACGTCGGTGAACGGGATCTCGCCGAGGAGGAAGAGACCCGAGAAGATCATCCGGTTCTCCCAGAGGCGGATGATCTCGCGCGCGGTCGAGTTGACGTCGCCGGGGTAGTAGCGCTCGAGCTCCGGCGTCTGCTCCGGCCAGCCGAGCGTCGCGTACGGCCAGAGCGCCGACGAGAACCAGGTGTCGAGCACGTC
>Ga0157380_10002579_pt1 | contig 12249 bp, 13 predicted proteins | sample S35metaG_FD_119757 | JGI IMG/M metagenome (GOLD analysis project Ga0157380, IMG submission 119757) | Switchgrass rhizosphere microbial communities from Kellogg Biological Station, Michigan, USA - S3-5 metaG | ecosystem: Host-associated > Plants > Roots > Rhizosphere > Soil | place: USA...
ACGGCTGTGGCCCATGCGCTCGTAGAGGTTGAGGCGGCCGCTCTTGGCGAGGCGAATACCGTCCGACATCAGGATGCGAAACAGCTTCTGCTCGCGCGGTTCGACATAGCCGTCGAGCGTGGCGTAGGCGAGCCGCAACAACAGGGCGTGGCCGTCGCCAATCGACCCATCGGCGAGCGGCGCCAGCCGCTCGACTTTCGAGTCCTGGTGGGCGGCGAGGATCGCCTCGAAAAGCGCGTCCTTGCCGGCGAAGTAGTTGTAGAGCGCGCTCTCGCGGACCCCGACCGTCGTCGCCACGTCGCGGAGGCTGGTGCCGAAAAAGCCTTTTTCGGCGAAGAGGTCGAGCGCCGCGTCCAGGATGGCCTGGCGGGTGCGCTGCCCGTCGGCGTTCCTGGGGCGTGCCATATAAATTAATGGTCGTTCATTTAATTGTCCTTGTCAAACCCCGGCCACGGACCCGACGGCCGGGGGCGGCGGCGGCAGGGTTGCCCATCGACCTGACATCAATCGCGCGTTGACGCGCGAGTTGTCATACCATTTCAACCCACGGGAGGCTTGATGCAAGAGCGTCGTAGGTCAGCGTGGATCGGCGGCATGGTCGTCGTCAGAGGGACGGTAGTCGCGACGGAGGATCTGGTCATCGACGGACAGGTGCACGGCACCATCGAGCTCGGCGATCACAATCTGACGATCGGCGATGTTGCGGTGGTGGTCGCGGACCTCATGGCCAAGTCCATCGTGATCAGCGGTAACGTCACGGGCAACGTGATCGGCAGCACCAGCGTCGAATTGAAGTCGACGGCGAAGGTGGAGGGCGATATCACCGCGCCAAAGTTCGTGCTGGCCGAAGGCGCCAGCCTCAGCGGGAAGGTGGATACGGGAACGAAGAAGAAGGCTTAGGGTCCTAGGGTCCTAAGGCCTGGGCCGCAAGACCTCCGTTAAGACCCTAAGTCCCTAGGACCCTAAGACCTACTTCTGTTCAGCGAGCATCTTCTTGATCTGCGCGACGGTCGCGTCGACGCCGATCCGCTGAATGTCCTTGCCGATCTCCTTCGTCGAGGGATGCGGATCGCCCGACAAGCCGTTGTTGACGCGCGCCGGCGCATTCGGATCCTGCGGACGTCCGCCGCCACCGCCACGCTGCGGCGCGGGAGGATTCTCACCGCGCGCGATCGCGGCCTCGCGCGCCAGACGCGCATCGCGTGCCGCCTTCCACTGCTCCGGTGTCTGCCCGGTCGGATCGAACGGCACCGTCTTGTAGATCGGGCGCACGTATGAGCCCGGTGTCGGCTCGAGGAACAGCATCTTCGACGTTTCCATCATCGCGCCGTGCCCGCCAATCGGCAGTTTGTGATCGTAGAAGTACAGCTGCACTTCGTCCTGATACTTCTGGTAGAAATCAGGCACGTAGTAGACGTGCACGCCGCGCGAGGCGTACTTCGTGTGCATTTCTTCGGAGGCTTCCTTCATCATCTGCTGGCCGCCGCCGTGATCGCCCATGACGAAGATGTTCTTGAAGCCGTTCCAGACCTGGCTTTCGATCTCGGCGAGCTTCAGACCCTTGAAAATCTCGCGCGACACGGTGATGCCGCCGGGGATATTCGAGCCGTCGCTGACGCCCGTGGCGCCGACGTCGATCGGCATCACGGGCGCGACCAGCGTGTGCCCGATGATCTTGGCCGCATCGATCGCCGTGTGCTTCGACATGATGGTATGGCCGGCAAGGATGTTCTGCGGGCCGCGCGCCTCGGTGCCGCCATTGGCGATGATGACGTTGATGAAGCCGGCCTTCTGCTTCTCGACGAGCTCGCTCGAAGTCAGCAGCTCCATCTCGATGATCTCGCCGACGGGCCGCCCGGACTGCACCAATTGGGCGAATGCGGGCGCGCTGAGAAACAACGCCGCCATGAATACCGTGAATGTTTTCATAAGTCCCCCACGCCCGCGTTGGTCACGAGCGTGAGGGATTTTACTTCACTATTTCTTCGGGACGAGCCTGGGCAGGCGTTTCTCGGCTAATCGGTGGCACTACACACTCGACACCGACGCCGGTAAGCCGAGGAATTCGCCGTAACAATCGGCCGCATTTGAAACGGCGCGCGCCTGCGCCGGCGCCAGCTTCTTATAGGGCGCGACCTCGATGAGCACGGCGTTCCCCTTGATCGTGCGCGACCACCCGCCGGCCAGGCGTCCATCGATCATCAGGTGATTTGCGAACGCGCCGCCGCTCCGTGCCACGACGTTGGCGGCACGCGCCTGATCGACAAACGCCGCGCGCTCTTTGTAGGCGATCAGATACTCGTCGTAATTCGGCAGCAACATCGCGACGTGGCCTTTCGAGGCGCCGCGCGAGTCTTCAGCGCTCCAATGCGTCAGCCCGCTGATCGTCGACGATTCCAGGGCCGGCCGCACCGATCCAATCGCTTGCTGCGCCGTCTTCGTCGTGAGCCCTGACCACCACGCGAAATCGCGAACGGTCGCCGGGCCATGGCTCGCAAAATATCGCATGGCTAGTTCAGCAAGCGCGTCTTCGGGGGTCTTGGGCTTCGTCTTCGGCGCGCGCTCGTCGAGCAGCGCATACGTGAACTGCTTGCCCCGGCGCGGTCCGCTGCAGATCACGCCTTCGAGCTCGGCCTGCATCACGAGGTAGGCGAGCTTCAAGCCGTCCGCGGGTATCTTCGCGCGCGTCAGGTGCGCCGCGATTTCCATTCGCGTCAGCGTTTTCCTGCCTTCGAGCATGCGATGGATCATCGCGCAGCTCTTGTTCAGGATCTTCGCGTCGAGCCCGGCCTGGCGGTAGAAATGCGTGTTGAGGGCATGCACGCGCGGTCCGCTCAGCGCCAGCATCCAGCGGATGTCCTCGGGTGCGACGAAGTGCCACGTCGGACGCAGCACGTGCGTCCGCAGGATCTGGCCGTCATTGAAAGCCTGCTCGACGTCGGCATCCTGGATCCCGGGCGCGCGCAGCCCGATCGCCCACTTGGCCGCGGGAAAATCCTGCGCCTGCATCGCACACAACCACGACACCACCTGCGCCGGCTTGCGGCGAGTTGATCCGATCAGCTGTTGATTGCGAAGCCGCGCGCTTAGTAATTCTGCTGGGGTTGCGGCCATCGGAAAGTCGGAGATAAAGCCGGAGTCCTACCGGACTCCGGCCTCACTAACCTTGAGATCAGTAACCCAGGGGAACTGGGCTGTCAAAGCGAACACGAAGAACGGTGCCTTCCGGGAGATGGACGTCCTTGCCTTCGGTCGCCGCGATGACGCCGCCGCCGCCGATGAGAATGCCGGCGATCGCACCCTTCACGCCGCCGAGGATGCCGCCAATGATGGCGCCCACCGCGGAGCCCGCGCCGATGCGGGCCGTTTCGCCCTTGATGCCTTCGCTCTCGAGCGCTTGCGTCACGTAAGCGCGCACGTCATAGCTCCGGTTGTTCACCTTGAGCCGGTTGAATTCGAGCGTCAGGCTGCCCTTGCGATCGGTTCGGCTCGCGCGATCGACCGAGGTCACCCAGCCGGTCAGCGTGGAGCCCGCGGGCACGAGCAGATCATTGCCGTTATACAGATCGATCAGCGTCGTCGCTTCGACGCGATCCTCGATCTGCGCGGTGTCGGACGTCAGCGCCGTCAGCAGCCGCACATCAACTTCGCTGCCGCTTGGAATTTCGAGGCGGCCTCGGCTTTGATTGGTGCCGTTGCGATCGTCGCGGTTGGTCCTATCGTAGACACCGGTCGAGGACGATGCGCGTCCGTTCATCCGGCCAAGGAACCGATCGACGCGGTCGCTCAAGCGCAGCCGGTCGGTGCGCGTCACGGCCTCGCCGCGACGCTGCTTCACGCGCATGTATCCCAGCTCGTCGCGGATGTCGGACATTTCCTGCCGGTCCGCACTACCCTGGTTACGGTCGTAGGCCGCCTGTGCGTCCTCAACTTTTCTCTCGAGCGTCGCCATGTCGATCGCCACTTGCGCGAAAGCCACGTTCGAGGCAAGAACGATGGCGCCTAACGTCAATCCGATCTTCATCTGTCACCCCCAGGCTCGCCAAAGCTCGCGATGGTGCGAGCGGAAGCCTCCACCAGGTGCTTGAGCAAGTGTCGTGCCGCGGAATAGGTGACGCAAACGAGCCCAAGAAGGCGATTAAGCTCGTCCGTCTGCTCTTTATGTGGAGCTAATCGCCCACAGAGGACAGTCAGAGGCGGCGCGGTTCTTGAAAAGGAGATGTGTGAGGATACGAGCTATGAAATTGTTGAGCCGCCTGGCGCTCATCGTCACGCTGACTACGACCAGCGTCTTCGCGCAGACGAAGGTGACGCCGCCCAAGAACAAGTACACGCCGCAGCAGGACGTCGAGATCGGCCGTGAAGCGGCCGCCGAAGTTCGGAAGCAGTACCCGATCATCACCGACTCGCAGATTCGCGCCTACGTCGAGCGCCTTGGCGATCGCCTTGTAGAAGCCGCGCCGCGCGAGCTCAATAACCCGGTGTTCGAGTACTCATTCACGCCGGTCAATCTGAAGGACATCAATGCGTTCGCGCTGCCCGGCGGCCCGATGTTCGTCAACCGCGGCATGATCGAAGCGGCGGCGACCGAAGGCGAAGTGGCCGGCGTGATGGCGCACGAGCTCGCGCACGTGCTGCTGCGTCACGGCACGGCCAACGCCACGAAAGCGCAGGGCTTCCAGATCGGCGCACTGGCCGGCGCAATCGCCGGCGCGGTGATCGGTGGCGGTTTGGGTGAAGTGATCTCACAGGGATCGCAGTTCGGTCTCGGCACGTGGCTGATGAAATACGGCCGCGAGTACGAACGGCAGGCCGACATCGTTGGCGTGCAGATCATGGCCCGCGCCGGATACGACCCGCGCGATCTCGCGCACATGTTCGAGACGATTCAACGCCAGGGCGGTAACGGCGGCCCGGAGTGGCTGAGCAGCCACCCGAACCCGGGTAACCGCACGCAGTACATCAACCAGGAAGCGTCGCAGCTTCGCATTGCATCGCGTCCGAACGATTCAGGGTTCCAGCAGACGAAGTCGAGACTTACCCAATTGGGCCCGGCGCGCACGATGGCGGAAATCGAGCGCAACGGAGGTGCGGGGACCGGCGGCGGCCGCTCGGGTGGTGGATCGGTGGGACGCGTCGGCGAAGCAGTGCCGCCGCCTTCCCGTCAGTATCGAACCGTGCAAGGCGGACAGCTGTTCACGGCGAGCGTGCCCTCGAACTGGCAGGCAGTGTCGTCGAACAACTCGATCAAGTACGTTCCGCTCAATGCCTACGGCGACTATCAGGGACAATCGACGCTGACGCACGGCGTTGAACTAGGCGTCGCGCGCGCATCGTCACGCGATCTCAACCAGGCGACCGAGACGCTGATCGACGGCTTCGTCCGCGGTAACGACGGCATGCGCGTCGGCGGCCGCGGGGAGTATTTTCAGCTCTCGGGCCGCGAGGCGCTCGTGACACCCCTCGAAGGCCGCTCGGCACTCGGCGGCGTCGAACGTGTCGACGTGCATACGACGCTTCTCAGCAACGGCGATCTGTTCTACGTGCTGACCGTGGCTCCGGACCGTGAGATGGGAACGTATGGTCCGGCATTCGATCGGGTGGTCAAGACGGTGAGGATTAACGATCGATAAAGGTCTTAGGGTCTTAGGGTCTTAGGGTCTTAGGCCCTAAGACCTCCTCTAAGACCCTAGGCCCCTAAGACCGATCGTCGTCAGCGATCAACGTCTCGGTATTGGTCGACAGCGCCGCCATATCCGCCTTCGCTTCCTGGCGCGCGCGCTGCACTTCGGATCGCGCATCGATATCCGGCTTCGATGCGGTGATCGCTTCCTCGAGCGACTGCCCCTCGACCAGCACGCGATGCTTCAACAGGATGAACGGCACCTGAGTGTTGCGCGCCGCATGGGCGATCGTCGCGAACTGCTCTGCGCTCGTGAAACCCTCGACCGCGAGCGGCATCTTGGTGCCGCGCGCCAGCACGGGCTTCATGCGGGCATGGAGCTCAGGCGCCGACACCGGAATCGTCATCACCAGTCTGGGAGTCGATTCGGGCGTCGGCGCCCCGACGGCGCTGGCGGCCGCGCGGGCGACACGGTTCACGCGCGTCACGCGCTTCGGCTTGGCGGGCGCCGCCGCCGCGGGCGACTCTTGAACAGCCTCTGTCGTGACTGCGGGCGGCTCAGGGGCGCTCACGCGGCTCGTCATCAACTCCGAGCCGATCCACGCCCCGAGCACCACGCCGCCGACCAGGCCGAGGGTCGCCGCTGAGGTTCTGCCGGTCTTCATGTCTCACCTCCAAGTCCTCTGGCGAGAGACTCCAAGTTCCGTACCGCGCGTTTTGCTGGGGTATTTGTGATCTTCGCTCGTTGATCCCCGGCGTTTTTACACGGTCGCGGATAAGATTCGACTCGAGGTTGATGAAGCTCATGAGCATCGCGCGCATCCTTTCCGTGGCCATCATGATTAACGGCGCAACTGTTTGGATCGCAGCACAGCAGCCGGCGCCGCGCCCGGTGCCGACCACCGTCTGGGCGGCAAAGCCGATCAAGACGCCGCCCTACAAGACCGGGTTGAAGCCGTGGGTGAAGCTCATGGATCTAAAAGCGCGGCACAAAGGCCAGACCAGCTGGCGCGAAGTGGTCGTTGACGACGGCCGATTGACCGGCGAATACGTCGCCGAGGCTCCCGGGTCGACGCTATCGCGGCGTTTCCATCCCGATACGCGCGAATGGTTTGCAGTCGTCGAAGGCGACGTGCGGGTGGAGATCGAGGGGCAGGAGCCGTTCACGGCGACGCGTGGATCGCTCATCAACATTCCGCGGCAAACGATCTACTCGCTCGAGACAATCGGCGCCGTGCCCAGTCTGCGATTCACGCTCAACGTTTCGGGCGCGAAGACCGTCTACCCGCGCGACACAGAGCCGCCACAACCGCCGCCCCCTGGCACAGCGTGGATCGAGTCGCGGATCAATCGCACTCCCGGTAGGTACGATGAATTCAACCAGCCGCACCTGAACATTCATGCGGCCGCGGCGAAGGACGAGAAGTATTCGGGCGGCCGATTCGTCCGCGACGACAAGTCGGAAATGCTCGTCATCTACGGCCACGAGAAGAACATGCCGCCGCTCGATCCGAACGACAAAGGACACTTCCACGCGGAGAGCGCGGAGATGTGGCTGGTGTTCTCAGGGAAGATTCGCTACTCGTTCGAAGGCCAGCAGCCATTCATCGCCAGTGAGGGCGACGTCGTTTACGTTCCTTCGAACACCTGGCATGCCACGCGATTCATCGGCGACAACGCGTGCCGCTTGTCAATCACCGAGTACGTCGGCAACGGCTTGATGTTGCCGCCGCAGTAATTTGTAACGGGGACTGACCCCCTGACACGCCGTTTTGCCTCAGTTTCTGCGTCTGTCAGAAATCGAGATTGGCAGTAATTCGCGTTCCGTCCACACGGAAGGTTTCAGCAAGTAGCCTGATGCGACGTTTCGCTTCGTTCAGGTCGTGGTTGCCGAGCGTGATGTTCAATAGATCGATGTACCACGGCAGCTTGGTCTCATCGAGCAGATAGGTTTCGACGATCTCGCGCGCGATCGGCAGCGTCGTCTGCTTGGAATCGTCGTGCACGTCGCGATTTCCCGCCTTCTGCAGCTTGTCATATTCCTCTCGCAGCAGATGCATGCAGAGATCGCGAGTGAAAGTGTCCCCTTCTTTCACGCCGGTTTCGGCGTCGGCCGCCGTCAGCTTCGCGGCTTTGTGCAGCCATTCCCACAGGATGCTCAACCTGATCTCGCCGGTCGCCATGTCCTCCATGAGGTAGAGCACGTCGTCATTGCCGAAGAAATCGGCGGGCTTGAGCGCGGCCGCCTGCATGCCCTGGCCGAACGCGTTGCCGTACTGGATCGCGACGCTCAGGAGATCGCGCGCGCCTCTGATGGTTCGCGGCGCCGGTTCGAGCTCGTTGAGATCGGCGGCGTCCTTGTCGGTGTAGGTGAGTTTCGGAAACGATCGCCCCAGTTGATTCGCGTTGCCGACGTTCTCCCATACGGGCCTGACGATGTGCACCATCTTCCAGTGGGCGACCCACTTGCCGCTGGCGCCTTCACGCTGTTCGCGCTCGGCGCCTGCGGTGGCGCGCTTCATGCCCGCGGCGACACCCGCTTCGGATCCCACCGGAATGTTCGGCTCCATCCCGCCCTGCCACAACGCGAATTGGCCCTTGAGGTCGGGCGTGTTGACCGCGCGGCGCACGCGGTCTTCGTACGTGCGCATGTAGCCGTAGGTCATCGTGATGGCGTCGATATTTGGGTTGATGAAACCCGGATCCCACGCGACGGCATCCGACACGCTGTTGATGTAGTCCCACCGCCCGGTGTTGAAACCGACAAAGTGAAGGCCGAGCGCGGCGCGAATTTCCATCAACTGGTAGCACGCCTCGATCTGCTCGACGAGCACGTAGGCCTTGATTGCGCCTGTGGCGAGACCCAGCTGCTGCTCGAGCGAGGCCAGGATGTCATTCCACAGCGCCGCTTCTTCAGCGGTCTGGATCTTCGGCAGATACAACACGATCGACGCGCCGGAATCGATCAGGCGCCGGTGGTTGTTGACGACGTAGAGCGTCGCGTCGACGATCGACGCCGAAAAACCCGACCCGTCGGCGTTACGCACGTGCCGGTCGTCGAGATGAAGGCCGCGGGCACGGTAGATCTTCGTGGTGAAGTCCAGCTGCTTGCGCCAGTCGGCAATGAACGCCTTGCCGAAAAAGCCCGTTGCCCATTTGTTCATCTCGCCGGCAACCTGCTCGGCGACCGCGATGAACTTGGGGTCGCGATGAATCGCGAGCTTGAGGTTGCGCTGGTTGTCGAGCGACATCGTCGACACCTGGCCAAGCGCATCCTCGCCATCGAACATCCAGCCGTCGGCGCCGCTAAGGAGCGCATAGGCGACATTGCGGAGACCGATTTCGATCGAGGTCCCTGGCCGGGCGGCCGGGCCGGTTCCCTGGATCCACTGCCGCTGCAGGTCGCGCGGGATCTCGGGGCCGACGAAGTTGCCCTCGCGCGCGTCAATGACCTTGATCGAGGTGCGGGCGATGACGCCATTTGAATCGAGGAAGCCGATGCGTTCGTGCTTGCGGGCGCGATCCGCCCGGCGCGCGATGCGCGCGGCCATGACTTGCTTGCGCGCTGTATCGAAACGCGCCAGGCCCTCCATCACGCGCACGGCATCGTCGGTGATGACGTCTGCGTAGTCAGCTCGTACGGTCTTGCGGAACTCAAGCGGCATCGCTACTGCCCACTCCCCATTCCCCACTCTCAACTCTTTGGAACAATCCACAACAATAATTCAGATTCATCGACCTCGAGCTTTTTGTCAGGGAGCCATCGCGGCATGGCAAATTCATGCGAGACGATTCGCGTGCCGGGTTTGAGCGCGCGCAGCTTCGGCTCCAGGATCTTCATGATGCTCGGCGAGAGATACATTGTCACGACGGTCGCCTTGCTCAGGTCGGCCTCGAACAGGTCGCCCACGATGAAGGAGACACGGTTGGCGACCTCCGCCTCATTGGCGATCCGCCAGGAGAGCTCGACGAGGCGTGGATCGATCTCGATGCCGATGCCCCTCGCGCCGTATTTCTGCGCCGCGATGATCGGCAGCCGCCCATCGCCCGATCCGAGGTCGTAAACGACATCGTCGGCCGTCACGTTCGCGAGTCGCAGCATTGCATCGGCGATGTTATGGCGTGTCGGCGTGAAATGGATGTCGGGCGTGCGCGCTGGCAGCTGGATCGACAGCACCGCCGCCAGCAGGACGCCTGCAGAACACGGCATAGGCGAAGGCTATCTGATCTGCCCGGACCCGACGCTATACTTCGCGGATGCTGCGCACCCTCATTCTGTCCGCCTTGATTGCCGCCGGTTTCGGGTCACCCATTTTCGCTCAGGCGATTGGCGGCCCTGAGAAAGGACGGCCCGTGCAGGGCGATCCCGGCATCTCCTCGATGGTCGTAATGGATCGGCCTGACTTCCGAGTCCTTCGCGATTGGGCGGAGCCAGGCGCCGTGCGCCGCATGCACAACCACGCCGACGCGACCTATCACGTCTTCACCCTCCTCACAGGCCAGCTGACCCTGACTGTCGACGGACAGGAGCCCGTCGACGTGAAGGCCGGCGATGTCATGGAGCTCAAGGGCGGCGTGATGCACACGTTCAAGAACACCGGAACGGTGACCGCGACGATCGTGGAGGTATTCGGAAAAGCGGTAAAGCCGCCGCAGTGATTACTGCTGATCGCCTGGACCGATAAACTCGGCCAGGTTGCCGCGGATGCCGGTGCGTCGCCACACCTTCTCGTAAACCGGCTCGAACGCGGATCGGCTAATCACGCGCATCGCAATGTCGTTGGCCATGCGCTCGGTCTGCAAGTATGGATGATGCGTGTAAATCCACACGTGGCCAAGCTCGTGCGCCAGCGCGGCTTCGATTTCGTCGTGGCCGAGCTCACCTACGAACTCGCGATCCACGGTGATCACAAAGGGGCCGACGCGCCCTCCAAGGGTCTCGACTGACATCACGAGCGGATTGTGATCGACGAGAACGACCTGAACGCGCTGATTGATTTCGAGCCGAGTCCGCAGGCCGTCCGTGATTTCCTGAAGAGCCGCGATCTCGGATTTCTCGCCGGCTGGGCCAATCGCAGCGATACCGGCTGCGATCACTGGATCGGAGCGCAGAGGTAGAGACCATAGCATCAGCACGAAACCAAGCTGGTTCATAGGCGACGCAACCGTTTCTTTTGAGACGCGATAGTGTAGCAATGAATTCACGCGCGCAAATGTAATTCTTCGGTACACGCCGCGAAGTTTTTGCCCACCGCCGCACGCTCAATGTCCGGAATCATTCGGATCTCCGCGATCACGTTTTCGACCCGTTTCTTGCAGCCTCAACGCCGGAGGTTTTCATGAAAGTAGTTCGTACGTGTCTCGCAGTCGCGATCGCCGGCCTGATTTCGATCGGCTCGGTTGCGGCTCAACAATCAGCGCCGCCGCCGAGTGAGCAAGAGCGCGCCAAGACGCCTGAGCCAGTAAGCGGCGAGCTTGTCTCAATCGCCGCTGACACCAAGACACTCGTCGTCAAGACCATGGGCGACAAGGAAATGACGTTCGCCTACACCGACCAGACCGAGATCGTCGGCGCCGACAAGGGCGCAGCGGGTCTGGCGACCATGACGGGCTCCCCGGTCACCGTGCACTACACGGTGCGCGGCACGTCGAATGTTGCGGCGAAGATCGAAGTGAGGCCGAAGAAGTAGGCTGCCGTCGGCGCGCAGAGCATCCACGGAATCGGTCCGTGCGGCTCTGCGTGCCGTTGCTTTTTCTGGCTACTGGCTACCGGATACTGCGTATCAACTACTGTCCCGGCCAGGCTTTGTCGATCGGTTTTGCCGGATCAGCGGTGATCTTGATATCGGCGCAATGATGGTAGGTGTAACCGCCGTCCTTGTTGTAGCCGTGATCCTCCATGAACTGGACGATCTGCAGCGTGCACTTCTCGCAGTTGACGTTCGGCAGCTGCACGTCGGTTTCGTTTGGTGGCAGCTGCGTTCCCGCCGCCGGCCGAGAGTGGTGCACGAACAACCCGTCGGCGAGCACCGGCATCTGCGGATTGCTCTGCATCGCGCCGGAGATCGACCACGGTCCCTTTTCGGTCTCACGCGTCACGGCCACCGGATCCGGCGGCAGCTCGTCGAGTGATTTCACGGCAAGCGAGACGCGATAGAAGCCGGGGTGATAGATCGTTTCCTGCACCTTGATGTGTAGCTTCGACCCGCCAACGGCGCTATTGACGATGCCGGTCGGCGTCCCCGCATTCGCGGATGTGCCGCCGCACGGTCCGAGCTTTTGCGGATCGCCGCGCTGATCCTCAACGAGCCGCGACGACGGCTCCAGGAGCTTGAAGTGGTCGTCCGCCATCACCGGCACGGTGCCGATTAGCAGCACCGCGGCACAAGACAATCGAATCAGTTTCATTGATCTTCCCCCCGCCTCCGCCGAGGCTACGGCGAGGCAAGCTCAGATTATCGCCGATTGGCTAGGCCGATGGGAGCGTCAACACCGCGCGAAGACCGCCGAGCGGGGACGATACCAGCGCGATCGATCCGCCGTACAACTCGACGAGATCGGCGACGATCGCGAGCCCTAAACCTGATCCCGGCGCCGCTTCATCAGCGCGAACGCCTCGCTTCAGC
>Ga0157380_10002581_pt1 | contig 12247 bp, 6 predicted proteins | sample S35metaG_FD_119757 | JGI IMG/M metagenome (GOLD analysis project Ga0157380, IMG submission 119757) | Switchgrass rhizosphere microbial communities from Kellogg Biological Station, Michigan, USA - S3-5 metaG | ecosystem: Host-associated > Plants > Roots > Rhizosphere > Soil | place: USA: Michigan...
GCAACATGTTGCAGCTGCATAGAGGTTTTACAGCCGACAGCCTGCCTGTTTTTTCCGAGATCGGGCAGCTTGCAGGAATATCGAATACAGACTGGAGCTGGGCTTCTTTATTCGCCGACTTTGACAATGATGGTTTAAAAGACCTCTTTGTTACCAATGGCTATTTGCGTGAATCCACCAACCTGGATTTTATGAGGTATGAAGTGGCGGAAGCATTGCAACAGGTAAAAAATAACGGCCTGGATGTTTCTACCCCCCAAGGTTATGCAACGAATATGCCCTTGTATGACCTGGTAAAAAAAATGCCATCTACCAGGATCAGTAACTACATGTTTAGTAATAGAGGAGATCTAAGTTTTTCCGATCAAACGAAACAATGGGGATTAGATGAAGAAGGAGTGAGCAGCGGTGCTACTTATGCGGATCTAGATAATGACGGAGACCTTGATATACTTGTTTGCAATAACAACGATCCTTTGTGGGTGTACAAGAATAATACGAACGAAATCTATAAAAATAATTTTATTAAAATAAAACTTGTAGGAGATCAAAAAAATATTTTCGGATTAGGTGCAAGAGTAATTATTACAACAGATAGCAGTGAACAATTGCAGGAAATGAATCCGGTTCGCGGCTATCAATCATCAGTGGATTACGTACTCAATTTCGGCATAGGCACACAAAAGCAAATAAAAGAAATAAAAGTTTTTTGGTCCGCGGATTCGGTAACGATTATCAAAAATCCCTCAATTAACAAATTAGTAGAAGTAAAAAAGGAGTTTGCAATTCCTGTTATAGATGCTAATACTAATCCAAAACCTTCGCCACTATTTACAGATATCACTAATGAAAGCGGAATAGATTTTATTCATAAAGAAAACAGTTATGTTGATTTCAAACGGGAGTATTTGATGCCCTACCAACTATCGCGGCAGGGGCCGAAGATGGCAAAAGCTGATGTAAATAGCGACGGTCTTGAGGATGTTTATATTGGCGGTGCTGCCGGTCAGAGCGGGATACTTTACCTGCAGGTTCCGAACAATAAATTCAAAAAAGCCGGTTCTCAACCATGGCGCAGCGATTCATTATCAGAAGATGTTGGTTGTCTGTTTTTTGATGCTGACAATGATGGAGACATGGATCTATATGTAGCAAGTGGAAGCAACGAATGGTTGATGCCCGGACCAGAATTACAAGACCGGTTGTATGTGAATGATGGCAAAGGAAGTTTCAACAAAAGGAATGATGCATTGCCTCGCGAAGTTTATAGCGGCAGCTGTGTTACGGCATCTGATTTTGATAAGGATGGCGACATGGATTTATTTGTAGGAGCAAGAACTTTTCCTGGCTATTATCCACTAAGTGCCGGCAATATATTATTAAGAAATGATTTTGATAAAGCAACAGGCCAGTTGCATTTTACTGATATAACCAAAAATATTTCGGGGGATGAGTTATTTAAAGTGGGTATGGTGACCGATGCAACATGGAGTGATGTAGACAAGGATGGTTGGCCAGACCTGGTAGTAGTAGGGGATTGGATGCCTCTTGTAATTTTTCATAATGATGCAGGGAAAAGGTTTAGCAATTATTCGGAGACAGCAGGCCTGCAAAAAACAAATGGATGGTGGTGCAAAATTTTGCCTGAAGATATTGACGGAGATGGAGACATGGATTTTATAGCTGGCAATCTTGGCACTAATACACAGTTTAAGGTAAGCAAAGAAGAGCCCTTAATAACTTATACAGAAGACTTTGATAACAATGGGACAATTGATCCTTTGATGACAAGATATATTCAGCATGTAAGCTATCCTTATAATTCGCGAGATGAAGTAACCGGGCAGCTCCCCGCACTGAACAAAAAATTTTTACACTATTCAGATTATGGTAGAGCAAGCATTGGCGATATACTCACAGAAGAACAGATTAAAAAAGCAAGAAAGTTTTTTATATACGAAACCCAAACTTCTTTATTCATTAATGAAGGTGGCAAATTCAGACAAAGGGTTCTTCCCTTAGAAGTTCAGTTCAGCATGATGAATGGAATATTATTTAAGGATTATGATGGGGATGGTAAAGAAGATATTTTATTGTCAGGGAATTTTTATCCCTTTCGTGTGCAGGAAGGTCAGTGTGATGCCAGTATTGGTTCTTTTTTGAAAGGCGATGGAAACGGGATTTTTAAATTAAAAGATTACAAAGAGACCGGGCTATATGTACCGGGAGACGTGAGAGATATAGTTGAAGTGAAATCAAACCAGGGAAGTGTGATTATTATTTCGAAGAATAATAGTGCGGTCCAGGTGTTAAAAATAAATAAGCAGAATTGATAGAGAATATGTGTATGAATAAAATAAAAAAGGTTACAATTTTTTTGTTGTTTGTTATACTTACAGGTTGCAGCAAAGGACAAAAAAACTCCGGGAACGAAACAATTCCTAAACTTTCGTTTGAAGATATTTCTGTCGCAGAAGGAACCAATGCTGCAAACAATGCAGAAATAAAACTGGTGTTGGATCATGCTTACTCAAAACAAGTAACCATCAGCTATACTACAATAGAAGGAACTGCAAAAGCCGGGCAGGATTTTTTAGCAGCTACAAACCAGTCAATCAGTTTTCAGCCGAATGAAACGGAGAAAAAGATAGTGGTTGCTATTATTACTGATGATTTAAAAGAAGGTGATGAAGTTTTCCAGGTTCGCGTCGAGAATCCCGTGAACGTTGTTCTTTTAAAAACTACGGCTGCTGTCACCTTACGTAATGATGATACAAAAATCAGTTTCAATAATGCCGGTTTCGATGCCCCCACGTCCTATCCGGGTTACACTCTTGCATGGAGCGATGAATTTAATGGCAATACATTAGATGGAACTTCCTGGTCAGCAGAGACTGGTGATGGATGTCCCGGAGTATGTGGATGGGGCAACAATGAATTGCAATACTATTTGGCTCCTCCTAATAATCTTTTTTTCCAGGATGGAAAGATGATTATTGAAGCAAAATCAGAAAGCTATGGTGGTAAGAATTATACTTCATCAAGAATAAAGACACAGAGCAAAAAAACATTTAAATATGGAAGAGTAGATATTAGAGCCATATTGCCAAAAGGCAAAGGAATATGGCCTGCGTTCTGGATGTTGCCCCAGGAGAACGTATTTGGGGGATGGCCGAGAAGCGGTGAAATTGATATAATGGAACTTGTAGGTAGTGAGCCATCAAAAGCAGCAGCTACGGTTCATTATGGGCCAGGTCCAGGCAGTATCTACATCAACAAAAGTTATACTCTTTCCGGTTCCACTTTTAATGATGCATTCCATGTATTTTCTATGGAGTGGCAACAAGACATCATGAAATTTTATGTCGACAACATTTTATATGCTACTATTAATAAAGCGGATCTCGGGAGCAATAATTATCCTTTCAATGAAAGCTTTTATTTTCTAATCAACATGGCTGTGGGAGGTAATCTTCCGGGTTCTCCAGATGCAACAACAATATTTCCGCAGTGGTTGATAGTAGATTATATCAGGATGTACCAGCAATAATTTTTTGAATCTGTACTTTTTATAAAACCGTATTTTTTTATGATCCACAACAAATTCACAGGCTCAATTTTTCTTTTCTTTTTTTTGTGTACTATTTTATTTATAAAATGCTCCCCATCAAAAAATAGTACAGCCGCTAATAACAATAATAAAGAAATAATTTTTTTTGATGATTTTTCCGGTGCTGCTCTTGATACATCTAAATGGAATGTGATTGTTACCGGCAGCACAGTTAATAATGAACAACAGGCCTATGTGGATTCTTCTTTAACAATATTCATGGCTAAAGAAAATGATTTGGACGGTGCTGTTAATGGTGCACTTGTTTTGCAGCCTCGATTTTCGCCTGGCTTTGTTACTAAAGAAGGGAAAAATTTTGATTTTATATCTGGGCGAATAGATTCAAGAGACAAAGTTGAGTTTACCTATGGTACAGTCGAGGCAAGAATTAAATTAACCGACGGCCCGGGATTGTGGCCCGCCTGGTGGCTGTTAGGTAAAGGCCGTTGGCCTAATTCGGGTGAAATTGATATAATGGAATATATAGGAGAAAAAGATTGGGCTAGTGCGGCTGTTCATGGCCCTGGTTATAGCGGCGAAACGCCTTTCGTAAACCGGATGTATTTTCCAAAAAACAATGATGTTACTGATTGGCATATTTATGCTGTTGACTGGACGCAGGATAGCATGGTATTTAAATATGACAATGTTCCAATGTTTCGCGTTACTAGACCCATGGTGGAACATTTTGGAAAATGGGCATTTGATAATTCCAATTTTCTCATTTTAAATTTTGCATTGGGTGGTGCATTTCCCGTAAAAATAAACGGTGTAAAGCAGCCTTACAACGGTCTTCCATCTTCTACCGTTGAACTAATAAAAAGGAATCAAAGCAAAATGCTTGTTGATTGGGTACGAATAACAAAAAACTAAGAAATTTTTTCTCAATTATTATACGGCATAGTATGAAAAAATACAAATTATTAATACCCACAATTGTTTTTCTAATTTCCATTACTTCAAGTGCGCAAAATTCTAACAGGCAAAATACCCCTGTTAAAGTAGAAATAAGAAAAACGGATAGCACCTATCAATTGATTAGAGAAGGCAAGCCATATTTTGTAAGAGGCGCGGGAGGTACGGCTTATCCTGATCGAATAAAAGCCTTTGGAGGCAATTCTATTAGAACATGGGGAACCAGGGATGCGCAACGAGTGCTTGATACAGCTTCTAAATATGGATTAACGGTATTGATGGGACTTGATGTTGCCCGGGAGCGCCATGGCTTTAATTATGATGACACTGCAGCAGTACGAAAACAACTAAATAAAATTCGTGAAGAAGTATTAAAATATAAAGACCACCCTGCCTTATTAGGTTGGGGAATTGGTAACGAATTGAATCTTCAGTATAAAAACCCAAAAGTTTGGAATGCGGTAAATGATATTTCCAGGATGATTCACGAGGTGGACAAAAATCATTTTACAACTACTGTTTTTGCTGGCATCAACAAGGGATTGGTTGATTATATTAAAGAAAGAACTCCTGATATTGATTTACTCTGTATTAATACTTATGGAGGACTGGCTACTTTGCCCAGAACAATTCGTCAGGCAGGATGGGATGGTGCTTATTTAGTTACCGAATGGGGGCCAACAGGGCATTGGGAAGGATTGCAGACAATTTGGAAGTCCCCGATTGAAGAAACGAGTAGTGAAAAAGCGGCGGTATATAAAAGCCGTTACGAATATGGCATAGAAAACGATCGTCAAAAATGCCTGGGATCTTATGTTTTTCTGTGGGGTCAAAAACAGGAGCGTACGCCAACATGGTATGGCGTGTTCACAGAAAAAGGCGAGGAGTCGGAAGTAGTTGACGTGATGCAATTTTTATGGTCAGGAAGTTGGCCAAAAAATAAAGCTCCTCATTTATATTCTCTGCAACTAGATAACAAAAGGGCAGTTGATAATATTAATTTGCAACCTGGAAGTAGTTATAGTGCTGTTGCCGTGGTAAGTGACCCGGATGATGATGATAGCATTAGTTACCGTTGGGAATTATTGCCTGAGCCAACAAAACTGAGTGAAGGAGGAGATTTTGAAGCCAGGCCCAAACCTATTGAAGGCCTGGTAACATCACCTGGTCTGGATGGAAAAATTCAAATAAAAGCACCCACCTCAGAAGGAGCATATCGCTTGTTTGTGTACGTAACTGACGGCAATAATAATGTAGCCACAGCAAACATTCCTTTTTTTGTGGGCAAATAGATTCTTATAAAGCATGCTTCTTCAATCATCGCTTAGCGAATCAAGTAAGAAGAAGTAACTGGCAAAAGCTAAGTCATAAAAGCTATCCCCTAATTAAGTTTTGACCGAAACCTTTTTTTCGGATAGATTTGGTATACGATTGTTGGCCTATGGCTGCTGCTGGAAACCAAGAAGCTTTAAAGGGACTCATCGCCCTTGATGATGGACAGGCTTATAAAGAACTGTTTGTTCTTTATTATCCCAGGTTGTTACAGTTTTCTTATTCATTTACTCACTGCAAAGAGTCGGCTGAAGAAATTGTTTCCGATGTTTTTTTAAAAATTTGGCTGAGGAGAAAATCGTTACCAGAGGTTGAAAACCTTCACCTTTACCTGTACGTGTCTACAAAAAATCTTTCTCTTAATTGCGTTTTAAAGCAAAAACGAATCAAAACATTTTCGCTGGAAGAAGTAAAGGTTGAGTTTAATAGCATTTATTTCAATCCGGAACAACTGTATATATCAGGTGAAATGTTTCAACGAATACATTCTGCAATCAAGCAACTCCCACCAAAATGCCAATTAATTTTTAAACTGGTTAAAGAAGATGGCTTAAAGTATAAACAGGTAGCAGTACTTCTTGGATTATCAGTAAAAACAGTTGAATGTCAAATGGGCATAGCTCTTAGAAAGATGAGTCTTGGTATTCAATTCGACCTTGCGAGAATATCTCCTCATTAAAAACTTTTTTCTTTTTTTAGGGGTAACACCAATAAGTATTGTCCTTATAGATACATCTTTCACTCACTCTCATGACGCAAGACAGATTTTGGATTTTGCTGGCAAAGAAATTTTCCACTGAAGCCACAAAATCAGAATTAATTGAACTGGAGGAACTAATGCGTTTATATCCTGAATTGATCAGTTCTGCCCAACATATTCAAAACATATGGGAAATTCCTGCAAAAGACAACAACCAGGAGGCGAAAGAAGCATTTATCAACCATATAAGTAGAATCAGCAATGCCGCGATCGATATTAGCGCCTGGCAAAAACAAAAAACTGATAATAGCATAGAAATAAAATCAGAAGAACCATTCTATAAAAAAAGATGGTTCTCCTGGTTGACTGCGGCCTGCATCGTTGCGATTATAGCTACCCTTTTTACTAAAAATATTTTTACAAAGCAGCAAATAACAGGAGACTCACTAGTCAATGAAGTAACAACTCACAATGGTTCTAAATCAAAGATTGTTTTACCCGATGGATCGACAGTATGGTTGAATGCGGACAGTAAGCTCACTTATGAAAAAGATTTTGGTGAGGTCGGTCGTCATGTAACGCTGGAAGGTGAGGCTTTTTTTGATGTAAAAAAAATACCCGGAGTTCCATTCATAATACAAACAAAAGTGATTCATGTAAAAGTATTGGGCACGGCTTTTAATATAAAATCCTACAGTAATGAACCAACAACAGAAACCAGCCTTGTCAGGGGCCAGGTAGAAATAACCGTTAATAAAAGACCGGGGGACAAATATATTTTGCTACCTAATAACAAATTGGTTGTTGCCAATGAGACTGAAGAAGAGAAAAAAAACTCGATAAAAAAGGAGGGGAAAAAAATTCCTTTGGTGAGTTTACAAGAACTAACATATTATGAAAGAGACAGCACTATCATTGAAACATCATGGAAAGAAAACCGCTTGGTTTTCCAGGATGAATCTTTTGCAGATATAGCCAGTAAATTAGAAAGATGGTATAATGTAAAACTTGTATTTAGCGATAAAAGTTTAGAAGCAGAACGCCTGACAGGATCATTTACTGATGAAACAATTTTCCAGGCTTTAGAAGCACTGCAAATTACTACAGACTTTCATTTTAAGATAGAACAAAATAAAATCTTATTAACCCGGTAAACAATTAGGACATGCTTATCAATTCAACTTAATCAAAATAAAAAAAATGCGGGGTTCTGCTGTAACAGGCCCCCGCAGGTTAAAACAATTACGGCCAAGGACATTGACTTCATTATCTAACCTTTCAAACGTAAAGTATGAAAAAAAGGGAAAAACTGCTTCCTTTTCTAACCCATCCGGCTTACCAAAAGATTGCGAAAATTATGAAACTTACGTGTGCCTTTATGCTTCTTGCCTGCATTCATGTTTCGGCAGGCACTTATTCCCAGGACAGGGTATCACTGAAATTAAATGGGACTGAAATAAAACAAGCATTGAATACAATAGAACGAAAGACAAGTTACCGGTTTCTCTATAATGAAATGCTTCTACTTAATAAACCCAGGGTCAGTATTAATGTAATTAATGCGGAAGTGATGGACGTACTGAACCAGATATTAAATGGTAGCGGTATCGGGTTTCGGCTATTGAACAACAAATTGGTGGTGCTAAAGCCGCTCAATGGTAACAACCAAATTCAACTACAGGAAGTGAGAGTAACAGGTAAGGTTTTAGGTGCTGGTGGGGAGCCCTTGCCAGGGGTATCTGTTTCTGTTAAAGGAATGACTTTGGGTACAACCACGGATGCCACAGGCAATTTTTCTATTACTGTGCCCGATGAAAATTCTGTGCTGGTATTTAGTTATGTAGGATATGAAACACAGGAAACTGTTGTTGGTGCAAGAACAACCATTGACATTTCATTGGTGTCCGCAGCTTCAACGCAAATGGAACAAGTAGTGGTGATTGGATATGGTACACAGAAAAAAAGAGACCTTACCGGTTCTGTATCTTCTGTAAAAGGTGAAGAGTTAGCACGGATGCCTTCTACCAATCCTGTTTCTTCATTACAAGGAAAGGTAGCCGGCTTAACAGTAGTAAATAGTGGCCGTGCAGGGTCTTCACCTACTGTCAGGATAAGAGGAGTAAATAGTACAAGCAATACCAATCCACTCTACGTGGTAGACGGAGTTTTCCAGACGAATATTGATTATCTAAATCCTGCCGATATCGAATCAATCGAAGTGTTGCGGGATCCGTCTTCTATTGCCATCTTTGGTTTACAAGGTGGTAACGGTGTAATTATTGTTACTACAAAAAGAGCCGTCAAAGGCCAGACACGAGTTTCATTTCAGAGCCTGGTTGGTGTTCAAAAAGTAATAGACAAAATAGATGTAACGGATGCGGCAGGATTCAAGAGTTTGTATGACCAACAATTAAAGAATTTAAATGCAGCTCCTTTCGATTATTCAAAATATACAGATGAGAGTGATTGGCAGGATGTAATTTTCCGTGACGCACTTATCAACAACAATACCATTAGTATTTCTAACAGCAATGAAAAAACAACCACGCTTTTTAGCCTTGGCTATAATGTGCAGGAAGGTGTTCTGAAATACGATAAATACCAGAAGTACATTGCACGTTTAAACCAGGAACTAAAAATTAGTGACAGGGTAAAAATAGGAGGCGATCTTACCGGTTTTCATTTTATAGAGCAAGATCCTGGCGCAGATTTAAATAATGCATTATGGGCGGCACCTATCATTGGGGGCAAAGCCGGGGAAGGATTGTACTATAGCACACCATCGTTTCAAAGAGCACAGGTTAGCAATCCTCTATCAAGGCTTGATCTTGCAACGGGCAACTCAAAGGAAAAAGGTTATCGCGTAATTGGTAGCATCTTCGGCGAAATTAAATTGATGAAGGAACTCACTTTCCGATCTTCCTTTTATGCAGACTTGCGCTTCAATAACTCCCGTGTTTATTCGCCGCTGCCATTCCATTTCATCAATTTAGGTAACGCTACTACGCCTACCGATACTACGTTTAATTCAACCGTTAAAACAAGTGTAAGCCAAACACAAGAAGAGTTTCGGAAATTTCAACAAGACCATATTCTTACTTATACAAAGACCTTTAATTCAGTGCACCAGCTAACAGCTTTAGCCGGGTTCACTACGTTGTTCCAGGGGAACTCAAATGTAACGGGTAACCGAAGAGATACCTCGCTGAATATTCCTGACAATCCTGCGTTCTGGTATCTGAATATTGCCAACGCAAATAATCCAACAACCAATGGCGGCGAGGGCGGAGAAGAATCATACATGTCTTTTTTAGGAAGGGTTAATTATTCTTTCAGAAACAAGTACCTCGTAAACATGTCGTTGCGTAGAGATGGTAGTTCAAAATTTTCACCTGACAACAGGTGGGGCACATTTGGAAGTGTTGGGTTGGGTTGGGTCATAAGCAGTGAAGATTTTTTTAATGATGTGCAAACCATTAATTTCTTAAAACTCCGCGGTGCGTGGGGAACCGTCGGAAGCGGTCTTGGACTGCCGACTAATTTATATTTACCCGGGCTTAATACTGCGGGTGTCAGTGTATTTGGAGATAATATTTATGGTTCTGTTACACCGGCGTATGTACCCGATCCAAATCTACATTGGGAAGTAGTAAGAGGGATAGATATTGGTATAGATGCAAGGGCATTTAAAAGCAGGCTGAATACTGAAATCACTTTTTATGATAGAACAACGAAAGATATTCTTACAACACTTACACTACCCGGCACAGCAGGAAACTATTCTTACAGAACTAACCTGGGAACAATCACCAATAAGGGTATTGAAGTTAGCCTGGGATGGAATGATCGAATGGGCAATGAGTTAACGTATGGACTTAGTGCAAATTTTAGTTACAATAAAAACGAAGTAGAGTCTATCGGCGATAATATCAACTTTGAAATACTAGGAAATGGTGGTGTGAATAAAACTGTAACTAAAGAATCAATCGGTTACTTCTACGGCTATCGCCAAATAGGAATTTACCAGACAGTTGCGGATCTTGATAAAACACCAGGACTGTCAAATTCACTGCCCGGCGATGTGGCTTATGCAGATATAAATGCTGATGGCATTATTGACTCCAAAGACAGGACTTACCTCGGAACACCATTTCCCGTCTACAATTTTGGAGCTAATCTTTCATTAGGCTATAAAGGATTTGATTTCATCCTTGAAGGACAGGGCGTTGCAGGCAATAAAGTTTATACGCAGAGACGAACACAAACTTTTGCTGTTTTAAATTATGAAGCTAATCGACTTAATGCCTGGACAAGTGCAGGGAGTACTAATGTGGAGCCGATATTAGACAACACCCGTGGTAATAACTTTTTGTTTAGCTCCTATTACCTTGAACCGGGTGACTATTTTCGAATTCGGACGTTACAGTTGGGTTATAATTTTCCGCAACGGACGTTGGGTAAAACCGGCATCAAACAATTCAGGGTGTATATAAGTGGACAAAACATAGCCACCTTTAGTGAAACTACAGGTTACACTCCCGAAGCTTCGCTGAGTGATCCCATAGCAAGTGGTGCTGACAATGGAACATATCCCGTTCCCGCCGTTTATTCATTTGGTGTTAACCTCACATTTTGATTCTTAAAATTTAATTCATGAAAATGAAACTAAATAAATTCAACCCAGGCAATTCGCAACTAATTTGTAGTTTATTTATTACAGTTGCTTTGTTTGCAGGTTGTAAAAAAGATTTTCTAGATAGAGAACCCCAGGGTTCTTATACGCAGGACACATACCCATACCCGTTGGGGTCAGGTCCTTATGACACATATCTATTTGGCGCATACTCTGAATTAAGACAATTTAATGTACACAGCCAGTTTTTTATTTTTGCTACCAGTGTGCGTAGTGATGACGCAGATAGGGGAAGTACCGCAACTGATGGCGTTCCCAATTCAAGTGATTTTGATGATTTCCCTGTTTCAGCGGCTAGTACTTGGAATAACGGTTTATGGCTAGGCTATTTCAGTCTAATAAACAAAGCCAATATTGCATTGGACCAGATAAAAAAGAATACTACTATTGTTGCCACACCAGAAGTAAAAATTCAGTCCGAGGCTGAAGCAAGGTTTTTAAGAGGCTATGCTTATTTCATGCTCGTTCGTTTATATGGGAGGGTTCCTCTAATTGATAGCGTTGCAACCGACGCCGCATCTCAAAGCAACATTCCGCAAAGCCCACCCGCTGCTGTTTATACTTTTATAGAAAATGATTTGCAATTTGCAGTCGCTAATTTACCCTTGAGTTGGGATCCTAAATTCGTTGGCCGTGCAACGAAGGGAGCCGCTAATGGTTTGCTGGCAAAAGTATATTTAACCCAGAGCAAATGGGCTCCCGCAATGGCCGCTGCTCAGGCGGTTATTAACTCTGGGCAATATGATCTCTCAACTTCCTATGATAAAATATTTCGTGAAGAAGGAGAAAATAGTAAGGAGTCTGTTTTTGAGGTGCAGGCTACGGCTAATGCTACCACTCCTACGGCAAACGGTGTACAGTATGCGCAAATTCAAGGAATCAGGGGCGCTGGTATATGGAACCTTGGTATAGGATGGAATGTTCCCAGTACCTTTCTCGAAGCTGCTTATGAAACTGGTGATCCACGTAAGAACAGGACTATTCTTTATATGAGTAC
>Ga0157380_10002583_pt1 | contig 12242 bp, 11 predicted proteins | sample S35metaG_FD_119757 | JGI IMG/M metagenome (GOLD analysis project Ga0157380, IMG submission 119757) | Switchgrass rhizosphere microbial communities from Kellogg Biological Station, Michigan, USA - S3-5 metaG | ecosystem: Host-associated > Plants > Roots > Rhizosphere > Soil | place: USA...
AGTGGGCCGGCTACATCGAGAACGCGCGCGGCGGCGCCGGCGATGATGTGATTACCGGCAACGACCGGGACAACGTGCTGGCCGGCAGCGGCGGCCAAGATTTTCTTTACGGCCTCGACGGCGACGACGAGCTGCGCGGTGATGGCGGTAACGATTGGCTGGTCGGCGGCTTCGGCCTCGATTCGTTCGATGGCGGAGCGGGTGTCGACACCGTGGACTACACCTACAGCGCCGGCAATTGGACGGTCAGCCTTGCCATTTTTCTCGATGATCCCAATGACATCGGCATCCTGGGATCGGCGAGCACCGGTGGCGATTACGAGTCAATCCGCGATGTCGAGAGCGTGAGGATGGGCTCGGGCGATGACCACGTCACCGGGTCGAGCCGGGCCAACACGCTGTCCGGCAATGATGGTAACGATACCCTCGAGGGCCGCGCGGGCGACGACATCCTGTATGGCGGCGAAGGGGGCGACACCCTCGATGGCGGCGACGACGCCGACCGGTTGTACGGCGAATCGGGCAACGACACGCTCATCGGCGGCGCCGGCATCGACCAGCTGTATGGCGGCATCGGCCACGACACGATCGATGGCGAAGACGGGAACGACGTTATCCATGGCCAGGATGGCAACGACATCATCAGCGGCGGCAACGGTAACGACAGCATCTGGGGCGAGGACGGCAACGACACGATCAAGGGCGGAGGCGGAGACGACACCATTGTCGGCGGCGACGGCGCGGACAACATCGAGGGCGGCGACGGAAACGACGTCATCGCCGGCGGCGACGGTGACGATACGATCTCCGGCGGCCTCGGTAGCGACGATCTCGAAGGCGGCGATGGAAACGACATCGTCGACTATACCTTCAGCGACGCCGACTGGACCGTCAGCCTCACCTTCGAGACAGCCAGGTTAGTGGACGGTGGCTTCATATTCGTAAACGAGTCGGTACGCAATTTCGAAGGCGCCCGCCTGGGCGGCGGCAACGACTACGTACGTGGCACGGCGGTAGCCAACTCACTCTACGGCGGCGCGGGCGATGACGAGCTGTTCGGTCTCGGCGGCGACGACTGGCTGGAAGGGGAAGGCGGCGACGATCTGCTCAACGGGGGCGCCGGCGACGACTTTCTCCTCGGTGGCAGCGGCTACGACATCGCCAGCTATGCCGATGAGTTCGCCGGTGTTCTGGTCGACCTGAGCGTGGTCGGGATTCAGGATACCGCCGGTTCGGGCAATGATCTGTTGCAAAGCATCGAGGGCTTGATCGGCTCGCAGCACGACGACTGGCTGATCGGCAATGCCGTCAACAACCAGCTGTACGGTGGGCTCGGACAGGATCAGTTGTTCGGCGGCGCCGGCGCGGACATCCTCGTTGGCGAAGACGGGAACGACAATCTGTTCGGGGGCAGCGGCAACGACGTGTTGAGCGGGGGTGATGGGATCGACTGGGCCAACTACATGCTCGAGACGTCGGGTGTGCACGTCAACCTGACGACAGAAAATGGGCAGAACACCATCGGTGCCGGCCTCGATACGCTGATCGGCATCGAGAATGTCGCCGGCACTTCCTTCAACGACGTGCTGATTGGCAATTCAGGCGCCAACCGGCTGGAAAGCTACGCCGGCAACGATGTCCTCTCGGGCGGCACCGGCGCCGATGTGCTGATGGCTGGGGCCGGCAATGACAGCCTCAACGGTGGCCTCGGCAACGACGTGCTGGAAGGCGGCACCGGGGTCGATTGGGCGCTCTACAACACCGGGCTCAACGCCGGGGTGACAATCGATCTCTTCACCGAGACGCAGAATACCGGCGCGGGCGGCATCGACACCCTGCGTGATATCGAGAATGTCATGGGCACGATCTATGGCGACTCCCTCACCGGTAACGACGCCGCCAACGAATTGCGCGGCGAAGGCGGCAGCGATTGGATCTGGGGCAACGGCGGTAACGACGTCGTCAACGGCGGCTCCGGCGACGATGCGATCGCCGGCGGGGCCGGCGCCGATGACATTATCGGCGGCTCGGGCAACGATCACATGTGGGGTGGGACGAGTGCCGATGATTTCAAGTTCAGCAACGGCTGGGGCAACGACTGGATCTGGGATTTCCAGTCCGGTTCCGACCAGATCGACCTGTCCGGTGTCAGCGGATTGAATAGTCTAAACCAACTTGATGTCACGAACACCGAGAACGGCGCCCTCTATAGCTACGGCGGCCAGTCGATCCTGCTCGTCGGTGTGTCCGCCTTGTCCGTCCAGACCACCGATTTCACCATTTGATCCTGGCGCGGCCGGCATGTTGCGTGCAATTGTTCATCGCGAATTGGTCATCGGGCTAGCGGCGCAGCACCACAGGCATTTGGCTAATCGAGGTGTTTCCAATGATCACGGCGCGTTGTACCCAGCCGCTGCAGAAAATGCCTGCGGCGGTTTTGAGCTTCGGGGTGCGGCTGCATCGCAGAACGTCCGCTGCCGCCATGCACGACCCGCAAGCCATGCTGGCGGCAAACCAGAAGCTGGTAACGCGGCTGCTGGCCCTAGGTGGCAAGGTCTATCCGCCCTACGCCCCCGTTCTGACGCAGGAGCAATGGCGGCAACATTATGGATCGACGATCTGGCAACGGTTCGCCGCCGCCAAAAAAAGATTCGATCCGAACAACGTGCTCACGCCGGGCGCGGGGCTTTTCTAAGCTACGCCTTAAGGTCCTTTTAGGGTTGACCGCGAAGGTTCATGCGCCAGCCGACATTCTTCGTCAAAAAGGATCGCCGATCCGTCCGGATTTTCGACGTACATCATGGTCACGGCGATGCCCAACGGGGCGCGCGATAGTTCAACCGTGCGTCTAAAAAACTGCGGGGCTTAAGCGCATCCCATACGCATGGCACTATCGACGAGAATGCGAACGGCTTGATCGGATGGCGACAGGCTTCTGAACTCGGCCTCCCACAGATCACGACGAAGCCATTTCTCTGCGTTCGCTCGAAGTGCCAGCCCGAGCTTCGTTTTCGGACGTTCGTCTAGGATGATATGGCCCGCCAGGGCATCAAGCGCGGACTCGTGGCTCTCGGGTGCCTGGCGCAACGTCTCGAACAATGAGCCAAAGTAGATCAGGGCAAGGTCTGGTTCAGCGGGCTTTGGCGATAGAGGCTGAGTGTTCACTTTTCCCTCCCCGATAGGGAGGGCATTTGTCGCATCAGGTTCGCGCATCACAATGTGAGCTAGTTCACACAATCCGTCGTGCTGAACCACGATTTTGGCTTGCGGCGTCACCTCTGGCGGGTTGTCGCGCATCCCGGGAACCAAGTCGGCATCGATCTTGGGCTGCCGAGCTGTGCCGGCTGCTTGGCAGCCATTTCGTCCAAACTCGCCGGAGACAGACGCGGCTTGCCAGGCAAAGGCGGTTTGTCGATATAACTCATCGCAGCATTCGTCCTGATAGTCGGGCGTGACGATCATGAGCTGATCCCAATGGATACCCTGGTGGAGCTCCACACCGTCGCGTTGCAAGACATTCCCTGCCAGGTTCTGCTCAGATCGATTTTCGGTCATGGCGTCCTCAATCTCCGACCAATAGCCCGAGGCCTCAGCCCCTACTGCCATTTGTCGCCGGAGACGGAATTTCGCCTATCCGAATTCTGCAAAGTCGCGTGTAGACTGTCCGAATCCTGCAAAGGTGACCCGCAATGGCGCCGAAGCCGTTGAATGGAGAGCCCTCCGGTCGCCGTATCGTCGAAGGTTGTTTCGACGACATCGATGCCATGGCGGCAAGCCCTCTGGCGTGGGACCAGACATACGAACAGATCGGACGCGGTCGCTTCCAAGGACGAGTCACGCAGCTTCTGTTGGATCAAGTTCAATTGGCCCGTGCCGTCTGGTCGCCCGGCGTATTGCAGCGCGGCAGCGCTCCCAAGGGCACCTGGGCGTTCGGCCTGCCGCTCGTCGCGGAAGGCTCCCTGCATGTGCGTCGCAGGCCCGCGGCTCCGGGCGAACTCATTGCGGCGACATCACGGGACGACGTGGGTTTCGCCGCGACCGGACCTACGGACCTCATGATCGTCGCGCTGCCGACTTCGTCGATCGATCGCTGGGTACAGACGCGACGCGGTATCGATCGGTTCGACCTCGATCTGCCTTCTCCGCGTTGGCAGGTGCCTGCTGACGAGATAGCTCGGCGTGCCCGCACCCTGTCAAGCTTGCTAGAGGCGCTCACGACGGAATCGGACGATCTGCTGACCGACTAGGTGCTGCCCCGGATCGAATCGCAGATTTTCGACGTGATCCTCGATATGATTCCGTCCGCCGAAATCATTGAGCCTCTGCACAACCGCGCCAGTATCGCACGGGCAGTCTTTGCCGTGCTGAATGAGCGGATCGACGATCCGCCCAGCATCACGGAGCTATGCCTCGCGGTGGGCGCCAAGGAACGCACGCTTCACTTGAGCTGCGTCGAGGCCTTTGGCCGTCCGCCTGCAAAGCTGCTCGCCGAGTTGCGGCTGAACGCGGCTCGCCGCGCACTGCTGCATCCCCGGAAGCAAACGAGCGTCGCCGCAGTCGCAATGCTCTACGGCTTCACCCATTTCGGGCGTTTCGCGGACATCTATCGGCGCCAGTTCGGAGAGTTGCCTTCTGCCACGTTTGGCAAAGCGCGCCGCGGCTAGTGGGGACATCGCAAATGCGGCCACAGGCTGAATGTCTCCTTCAGGCGCGAAGCTGCCCATGCGCCTTGTCGGTTCAAGTGCATTAACGGAGGTAAAGCGAACGGGATATGCTCGGGCTGAGTTCAATGCTGCCCTACCTTGAGGTCGCGAGCGGGTCCATCCCGCTATTCTTGATCGCCTCAGTGGCGCGCGGTGAGGCAAGAAATTCGATCAATCGTTTCGAAGCCGCGCTCTCCTTCGAGCCCGCCACGATGGCGGCCGCAAAGACCTGGACCAACTGAATCTCTGATGGAAGGGGGCCGGCATAATCAACGCCCGCCGCCACCAGGATTTCACTGACCGGCAACACCCCGATGTCTGCGTCTCCCGTGGCGACCATGTTGGTTACATCGGTGCCGCGCGGCTTCATCTCGATGCTGATCTTATCCGCAATGCCAAGCCGCGGAAAAAGATCGTTCTTGAGCCAGATGCCGCTGGTGCTTCCGGGGAGCGCGATTTTTTTGGCCCCCGCCATGGTCTGTTTGAAGGCCGCTACCGTGCTCACGTCTGGCTTGGGTGCCTTCGCCCGCACCGCAATGCCAAGGGGGACTTGTGCGAGGTTCACGTCCGTTCCGCCGGCGATCTTGTTGGCGGCGATCAGTTCGGTGAGACCCTCTCTGGACAGGATCACCACGTCGGCGGGTACGCCCTGTGCGAGCTGAGCGGAGATGGTCTGCGGACCGCTGCCCTGCGACGCGCCCGATCGGGTCGTGACCTTGATCCCACTCGTCCGCTCGAATTCCGGCAATAGCTTTTCGTATGCGCCGCCAAATCCGCCCGACATCAAAACGTTCAACTCCGCCAGCGCAACTGTCGGTGCATTCAGCATCATGGCAACCATAACGATCGTTCCTCGGACTGCCGTTGCGGTGGGCAATGAGAAGGGGATCATCGTTGGCCCTTTGTGATTGATGATGACGGGGAGTCGCCCGCCGATTGCATCAGTGCTGCCTTTGCAATGATCGGGATTTCGGCCCGTCCCGCTGACAGCTTAGAAGATTGTTAAATCAACTCGCAAGCGGGCCGGAAGGGGCGTCCACGCTTTGTTTCAGTGCATGAGTCAGGTTTTGGCACTTTTGAGACGCCCACCGATGTCCGCTGCAAGGCCGCTTTCGGGCCAATGCGGAGAACGCGAGCGCGCGAGGCGAGCGGCGATAATCGGGGTCAGTACGGCGAGAGCGCCGGAGCTTCCGGCGCGTAAGGCAGCGCCTTCGGCTTGAGGATCACCTTCTGCACGTTGCCCGGCAGCACGTAGTGGCCGATGTACCAATGCGATTCGATGTCGGCGCCGTAGGACCGGCTCATCGCGAACGACATCGTGTCCGCAACCAGTGCGCCGAACGCCCACAGGCGCAGCTCGCGCGCCCGCAGCAGGCGTGCGAACGGGCGCGCAAGGTCGTGATCCTCGATGACGATCGGCCGTGCGTTTTGCCGGAGCGCCGCCATCAACTGCGACTTGCGCGATACCCGCACGGGGATCGGCGGCGGCGGCTTCGCGGGCTCGACGTTGGTGTAGTCCCTCTCCAGCATGCCGACCTCCCTACGGCAGGAAATGGGCGCGGGTGTGGAGCGCGCGCGTAATGCGTTGTCATGGTTGAGGGAAGATTAAGCCGGGCGACGCGCGGTGCCGCAATACAGTCGGCGCGTTGCGCGCGGCACGGCGCAGAGCCAGTTGGACTGCGCCGAACTCTCGGCGGTCATTCCGGGGCGCGCCATTGCTGAAAACGGCGACCCGGACCGCGGTATCGCCTTGGCGATTCAGGCCCTCGCCGCAATGCGGGCGATCCAATCGCGTCATTTCCTGTGTTACTTGCTCGGGCTGCTGGCGGATGCGTGCACCAAGGCGGGCGCCACGCTGCAGCGATGAAAGCGGTCGAGGACTGACGCGACTCATAGTGCGCGCTATACTGCATTCGGGCTATGACGAAGCCTTCATTGACCGGGCGAGGCCGGGACTTACGGTCTCGCTAAACGGGATTGTCACAGGTAACGTTCAGGTGGCTGAACAGTCCGGCGAGGTCATTGGTGTGGTGGAGGTTTTGAGCACTGGGCTTCAAGGGATCGCAGTGCTTGGCATCTTCGTTGACCCCGCACATTGGAAGAAGGGGGTCGGCAGAGCACTCTTCGAAACAGCGATAGCGCGTGCAAGGACTCTGAAGGTCGGCGCCCTCATGATCTACGCGTCACCGTTCGCGGAAGGCTTTTACAGCCGTCTGGGCGCCATCAGGATCGGCGAGGGTCCGTTTGTTTACTCACCAGAGGTCATGCTGCCCCACTTTCTGTTTATCGTGCCTCCGGCAGAGGGCTTCGTCGCCGATGAAAATTCAAACTGAGACACTTCAGCGTCCATCATCGCTACTGCAGGAGGACCATCATGCGACTAGACGACCATTTTGGGAGCAGCTCAACTGTACAGCGCAACGAGCGAGTCAAGTTGGCGGCCTCGTTTTGGAATAATGTAGGAGCAAGTATGGTTTTTGGCGGGATGGCAGGGGCGTTCTTCTTGGAGAAGCCCCCTGGCGCCTGGCCCAAAATCGGCATTGCCTTCGCAGGATTTGTCCTTGGTTGGATTTGCTATTCCATCGCCAGCAACATTTTAACCTATTTGCACACGGCACCCGACGAGCGCCGCTAGCGCCTGGCGACCGAAGCTGCGGAGCGTCGACATGGCTCGCATCGTTCCTGCGGCAATTCTGCAACGGGGGCTCCGCCGTAGCCGCGCTTCGAGGACATGACCGGCGTTTCCCGGCAATGCCCTGCCTGCGGAACTTGGATTTCGGAGTTGCATCTTATGCGAGACGCCCTGGCGATAATCCGAGTCCTTGTTTGGTCGGGGGAGGCTACTGGGGAAGCTCTGTATGGCGGAGGGCCCGGATGCATGTGATCTCACAACGAACAATGGGAGGATCAAGATGACGCGACTCTGCGCAATTTCACGTCGCTCGATGCTGCGAGCCGCCGGAACCCTGGCTGCCGTTTGCGCAACGCCCGCATGGGCTCAACGTGCTGCGGTCTGGCCCGATCGTCCGGTGCGCCTGATCGTGCCTTATCCGGCTGGTGGCTCTACTGACGTGCTCTTCCGCATCATCGCCGAGCGGCTTCAAGACAAACTCGGTCAGCCCTTTGTTGTAGAAAACCGGCCTGGCGCCTCCGGTAATGTAGGAATTGATGCCGTCGCGAAGAGTCCCCCGGACGGTTACATGATCGGCGGGGCGACAGTTGGGCACTTTTCGATCAACCAGTTCCTCATCGCGAAAATGCCTTACGACGCGGAAAAGGATCTGGTCGCACCCTCGCTGACTTACGAACTGCCGAACGTCGCCGTGGTCGCCGCCCAGCATGTGCCGGCCAAAACGCTCAGCGATTTCATCGTATGGGCGAAGGCGCGATCGAATGGCATCTCGATCGGCAGTCCAGGGCCAGGCACTACGCCACATCTCTCCGGAGTTCTGTTCGCGGCGCGGACCGGCCTCAACGCCGTCCATGTGCCATTCCGTGGCGCGGCACAAACCATTCCGGCGATGTTGGCGGGGGATGTGACTTTCGCCATCGACAACCTGGCTTCATACATTTCTCAGATCGAGGCCGGGACAATGCGCGCCCTCGCGGTGACCTCGGCGCAGCGCTGGCCAACGTTGCCAAATGTACCGACCATGGCGGAAGTGGGGGTCCCGGATTTCGTCGTGACCTCGTGGGCAGCTTACGTCATGCCGGTCGCCACCGCGCCGGCCATCGTCGACAAGCTCGCGACGGCGCAAAAAGAGATCGCCGCCGAACAGCCGATGCAGAACCGATTTTTGGCTGCCGGGGCGCGTCTTTTTTCGAGCACCCCGACCGAGGCCGCGGCTTTCGCCGCCAAGGAAACGGTCATGTGGCGCGAGGTGGTGCGCCTCTCTGGTCTGACGCCGCAGTGACAATTTCCGCATTTGCATGTGCGCAAAAGCGAATGGCCGTCCCGTGCAAGCCGCTGTATACGTCGGTTTGAAGATAGCGAAGAAGTTCGATGCCATCTGCCCTGTGCAACCAATTTCGCTTGGCGGCGGCGTCACGGGCTACCATTTGCGCGATCTTGATGCTTGGATCGACGGGCTCAAGCTGGTGCCGCCCGACAAGCGGGCGATCTCAGTTATTGAAAATCATTCTATTGAAGCGCAAAGTAAGCGTCCAACACGCAGAATGGGGCCTGCAATGAGTATACTTTGGACCATCATAATCGGATTTGTGGCAGGCTTGATCGCAAAATTCCTTCATCCTGGAAACAAGAATGAGCCGTCCGGTTTCATCTTAACGACCCTGCTCGGAATCGCGGGAGCATTTGTTGCGACGTATCTTGGCCAAGCGCTCGGGTGGTACAAAGCTGGGGAAGGCGCTGGTTTCATTGGAGCAATCGTTGGTGCAATCATAGTGCTGGTAGTTTGGGGAATTTTTGCAAATCGTCGCGGCCAAGGAGTCTAAGGAATCGCAAAATTTCGGCAAACTAAGGCCTGACGGCGACGCCCACTGGGCGGTGTTATTCGACTGAAGAGGGAATGTCATGCGCTTAGATAACCTGCCCCAAAGCGACCGAATTGAAGACCGGCGTGGTGGACGGAGCGGTGGCCTTCCCGGAGCCCGCAGCGGCGGAATCGGGATCGGCACAGTCGTCGTGCTCGGTCTCGTCGGTTGGGCATTGGGTATCGATCCGCGCGTCCTCATTCAGGGCGCCGACATGCTGTCGAAAACCGGTCAATCCCAACAAGAGTCGACGACCAAACCGGGCACTCCGTCCGATGCTATGGGTCGGTTTGTCTCCGCGATTCTTGGTAGCACAGAGGCGGAATGGACCGACATTTTCGCTCAAGCTGGGAAAAAGTACCAACCGCCAACGCTGGTCATGTTTTCCGGCGCTACCCAGTCGGGTTGCGGGTCTGCGCAATCGGCTATGGGTCCATTCTATTGCCCCCTTGATCAGAAGGTTTACCTCGACACGAGTTTCTTTCAGGATCTCGAGCGACGCTTCCGCGCTTGCGATGTCGGCAGCAAGACATGCCAATTCTCCCAAGCCTATGTGATTGCGCACGAGATCGGACATCATGTCCAGAACCTGTTGGGGGTGCTGCCTCAGGTCCAGCAGGCGCAACGTGGAATAGGCAAGGCAGAGGCCAATAGCCTGCAAGTCCGGGTGGAGCTCCAGGCCGATTGCTTTGCCGGTATCTGGGCGAACCGGGCGCATGCTAAATGGCAATTCATCGAACCCGGGGACGTCGAAGCGGCGCTACAGACGGCTTCGGCGATCGGCGACGATCGATTGCAGAAACAAAGCCAGGGCTATGTTGTTCCAGATGCCTTCACTCACGGCTCTTCAGCACAGCGCACCCGTTGGTTCATGACTGGCTTGAAGTCGGGAAGCGTCCCGAGCTGCGACACTTTCCGTACCGAAGAGCTCTGATACAGCAACCTGCTCGGACGTGTCACCGGCAACCGATCGCGTATCCCACAGAGGATTCACATGGCCGAAATAAACAAACTCTCCGTCGGTCAAGTGCTCGATAAGCTGCGTAGCACCGATGTGCCAAAATCGAAGATCACACGGCTCGACGATAAAACTGAGGCTCTTGAACAAGAGATACAGCGCTTGAGAGCGGCAAGACGCCGCCTTGAGCGGAATCAACGAGCCGACTCGACTAAGCGCGATTGAGATATCTGTAAACTTTCTTCAAGGAGGCTAGCATGGGACTGCTCGACATCCTCAATGGAATGCAAAATGGTCCGCGCGGCCAACAACAACCCAAAAACATTGGAAGCAGTGGCGGCATGTCGCCGATCATGAAGGCTCTATTGGGGGTGCTAGCCTACAAGGCGCTCAAGGGGGGCAGCGGTCAGGCTGCCGCTCCGGAAGGCATGGGCCATCCTGTGCCGTTGCCACCACGTGGAAACATAATGCTGGCACCGCAGGAGGTGGACTTGGCGACATTCTGGGTGGGCTGCTTGGCGGCAAGCCAGGTCCAGCAGCCGCTGGTGCCAAGCCCAACGGAGGTCTGGGCGACCTGCTCGGCGGTCTGCTTGGTGGCGCCGCTGCCGGAAGCGTGCTGAGTGGGGGTCTCGGAAACCTCATAAAGGAGTTACAGGAGAGCGGACAAGGCCGCGTCGCGCAGTCATGGGTCGGAACCGGTGATAATGAGGAGATCGCGCCAAACGATCTCGCGCGTGCGTTGGGCGATGATACGCTCGCCACCCTGAGCCAGCAGATCGGCATAGGACACCAGGATCTTCTTGCGGGATTGAGCCAGCATCTGCCCGACTTGATCAATCAACTGACTCCTAACGGCCGACTGCCATCCGAAGAAGAAGCGTCAAGAATGTTATGACGCGCAGACACCTGCAGCTCGCAATCCGCAACGATCACGGGCTGCGCACCAAAACCTTGCATTTTTGTTCCCCGCGCACCCGAATCGGAACGCGCACCAAAATCTCATGCGCAGCAAGGTGCATCGAAAAATGATTTTTTAGCCCCCGCCCCAAGTAGGGAGCAGCATCGCAGCCGTGTACAATAGCACCTCAGCATGGTTGCACAGTTGGCGGAGAACTTGCATGGCAAATCCGTCCGATCTGAAACAATCTCAGCCTAACGCGCAGCCGCCGAGCTTCGTCGGAGCACTTCGATGCGTCTTCCGACCGCCATCTCGCCCGATATGACGGAGTTCCCGCTAAACCTAGCGGCGGGACTGCGGATGGTATTTGCTGACGTCGCCTGCGCGCCAATTCCGCAAGACTAAGCGGCTGAAGCTGCCCGATCTTCCGATCACGGTCGCTCCCACGCGAGCGGCACAACCTTCGTGTTCACCAAGCATCTCGCCGCGATTAATGACCTTCGCCAAGCAAGACCTGAGTCTGCAGTATTGATGATGAAGGCCGTGGAGGACAGGCTATGATGTGACGACACCGAAGCGCTCAGCAAGGCTCTCGGGGTTAACGACTGGTGTCATGGCACCCGAATATGAACAAGGAGATGGCCATGGTGGGCACATTGTCCCGATTGATCATGGCTGCGCTGCTCTGCTTGCTTCCGCTCGGTGCGCTCGCGCAGACGCCGGCCGCGGCACCGAGCCAAGCGCTGCTCAAGCCGGCGGAGCTCGACCAACTGGTGGCGCCGATCGCGCTCTATCCCGATGCGCTCCTTTCGGAGGTCCTGATCGCATCGACCTATCCACTCGAGGTGGTGCAGGCTGACCGCTGGGCGAAGTCGAACAACAGCCTCAAGGGCGAAGCATTGACGGCTGCGCTCGCCAAGCAGGGCTGGGACGACAGCGTGAAGGCGCTCGCCCAGGTCCCGAACGTGCTCACCATAATGGCCGACCAGCTCGAGTGGACGCAGAAGCTCGGCGACGCCGTGCTGGCGCAGCAGCCGGAGCTTATGGATGCGATCCAGCGACTGCGTGGACGCGCGCAGGCCAACGGCAAGCTGCAGTCGACCAAGGAGCAGACCGTCACGGTCGAGAGCGCGGCCCCGGCGCAGGTAGGCGGGGGCCAAGCACAAGAAGGACAGGCGCCGGCCCAGTA
>Ga0157380_10002584_pt1 | contig 12236 bp, 10 predicted proteins | sample S35metaG_FD_119757 | JGI IMG/M metagenome (GOLD analysis project Ga0157380, IMG submission 119757) | Switchgrass rhizosphere microbial communities from Kellogg Biological Station, Michigan, USA - S3-5 metaG | ecosystem: Host-associated > Plants > Roots > Rhizosphere > Soil | place: USA...
CTCACGTATGGTGGGCATCACAAATTCACTCCTTGCAACCGACTTTTAAGATACGCCAGTCAGGATCGCGGTTTCAAGCCGGATTGCGGCTCACTCGCAAGATTGACCTCAGTTCAGACGCTTTAACGCGGTAATGCGATGCCACGCCTGGCTTTGAAAAGGCCGATAGCCAAAAGCTTTACACGACCGTGCGGGAGGGTTGTTCCGCCAAATCACATCCCAAAGCAGATCCACAGATTACGCAGATTACACAGATTAGATTCAGGGCAGGAGCAGCAGCAGGAGCAGGAAAGGCTGAGTCGTTAGTCCTGTCCCTGCCTGCTGCTCCTGCTCCTATTATTTCTAATCTGTGTAATCTGCGTAATCTGTGGATCTGCTTTGGGAGGTTCATTGGCGACGCGCAACGACTTCATAAAGCGCGTTCTTGAAAAACACGCGCTTCAGACTGTCTCCCAGATGTCTGGCCCGCATCGTCCTGGCTCTGGCCTTTGTCTCACTCACGTTACTTCGCTCTTGAAGAATGGCTACGGGAAGGTTTGCGAATAGATGTTGCGCACGCCCGAACGTGAGGTGTGTTGTGTGATCCGCAAAGGGACCGATCTCGTACGACACTCCGAGCGCGTTCCACGTCGAGTGAGCACGGGCCGCTACGAAATACACCGGGTGATGAATGTTAACGGTGAAGTACAGCAGTCCCCCCGGTCGCAAAATGCGCACCAGCTCCTGAACAATACCCGCGGGATTCTCAGCGTGGTCGACAACATTGTCGCAGAGCACAATGTCAAAGCTCTTGTCCGCAAAAGGTAACTGTTCACCAAAGGCAGCTACTGTCGGAACTCGCTTTTGCCAGATGGGAAACAGGCGACGGTAATCGACTGCTAAGGGATCGACACCGACCACGTTTTCGTTTCCGAAGAAAAATATTAATCCGTGAGCGCCGCTTCCGACTTCAATAACCGATGCTCCAGAATCAATCGGCTGGTATTTCTCCAGAACACCTCGCACTCTTTCCGACGACAACTTCATCGCCGCCACAATGTCAGCCTCGCGTCCCGCGACTGCTAAAGCTTTATGCTGCTGATAATCGAGCTGGCGTTCCAGTGCACGATGAGCCTGACGGTGCCGCCATGAATTACTAGTGGTCATTCGAGTAATAGGTCCTATAGGCCAAATAGGTCAAATAGGTCCTATTAGGTCACATAGGTCCTATTAAAATGCGCTCAGCTTGAAGCTCACGTGCGGCGCATGACTATCCAAGGTATTGATGCTCAATAAATCAACACCGGCTTCTGCAAAGGCCGGGGCCGTCTCGATTGTCACACCACCGCCGCATTCAATCGAGATTTTGTCAGATAGCTCTCGTGCACGTTTGATTAATGGACGCGCGTCTTCAACCGATACGTTTTGAAGGATCAGATTGTCGGCTCCATTCTCGATCGCGTGAGTAACTTCTGCCTCGTCGGAAACCTCCACCGCAATCTTATACAGATGGCCCAGCTTCTCTTTTGCTGTCTTAACTGCGGCCGCAAGGCCTCCGCTCATCACCGAGTGGTTCGAAGTGATCACAACACCGTCGTCGAGTCCAAAGCGTCCATTACTCCCGCCGCCAAGCGACACCGCATATCGCTCCAACATCCTCAGACCGGGAGTGGCTTCTCGTGAATCGACAACTTGAGATCTCGTTCCGGCAACGGCCTGTACCAAATGGTTCGTCATTGTGGCGACGCCAGACAGATGTTGTATGAGATTGAGCGCAACACGCTCGCCGGCCAACAACACATCGGCGAATCCCACCACGCGTGCGATCAACTTCCCTGCTTCGACCTGCTCCCCGTCAGATACAAATGCTTCAAGTTGTTGCTGCGAATCGAGCGTGAGAAAGACTTCTTCTGCCGCTTCCAGACCGGCGACGATCATCGTTTCGCCCGCGACAAAGCGACCGCGAGCGCGCGTGTTTCGCGCGAGGATAGCCTGGCTCGTAAGATCACCGCGTCCCAGGTCTTCGCGCAGAAATAACCCGATTTGTGAATAAAGCGCGCCTTCGTCAGTCCAGTTCATTGCAAGTTTCCGATCAATTGTTGGAGTTGAGAGGTCCGTTGAGCGATTTCAGCAATTCTAGCCCTAACTTCCTCTACGCGTTCAGCAGGCGCGCGCTCAACAAAGTTCGGATTGCCGAGTTGCGTTTCGAGCTTTGCGCCTTCAGCACGAAGCTTCTCTTCTTCGCGTTCCAGACGCTGAATCTCCTGTTGGAAATCGATCAGTCCCTCGAGTGGCACCGCCAATTCCGCTCCACCAATCAGCACAGCGCGGGCAGAAGCTTTTGGTGCGTCGAGTTGTTCGGCGACCGAAACCTCGGATGCGCGAACGATTCGCGCAATCTGATCCTTGGCCGCCGTGAACACTTGCCGAAGTGTTTCGTCTGGTGCACCGATGATTACACGCACACGCTCGCCCGGTTTGATATTCATCTCCGACCGAATATTGCGAACTCGAGAAATCAAATCGATCGTCGCCGCCATCTCCGACTCGGCCCGCTCATCGATCAAAGTTTCAGATCCATGAGGAAAAGCAGCGAGCATAATCGACGGCGTGACTCCTGTGTACGCGGAATGAAGCAAGTTCTCTCCGACTCCCGGCAATCGCTGCCACAGTTCTTCCGTGATGTAAGGCATGAACGGATGCAACAAGCGAAGCGCCTGATCCAAAATTGTTAGCAAACGCGATCTCGCTTCAGTACGTTTCGCGCTGGGCTCTTCGCTGATGACATCGGCTTTGGTGAGCTCAATGTACCAATCACAAAAATCGTCCCAAAAGAAGTGATAGAGCAGTTGCACAGATTGATGGAAATCGTATTCCGCCAAAGCGCGATTCAAATCCAGCGCAGTCTTGTTCAGACGCGAAATCATCCAGCGATCGTGCAGCGCAAGACTAGCGTCGTTCGACTCAATTAATTGCGGATTGATGTTCGCGTCTTCTGAATACAACAAGGCAAATCGCGCCGCATTCCAGATCTTGTTGGCGAAGTTTCGGTACGACTCAACTTGCTTTTCATTCCAGCGCGTATCGGTGCTGCCTACCTGAGCGAGCGTCAGCCGTGTGGCATCGACACCATACTTGTCAAAAACAACGAGCGGATCGATGCCGTTCATCTTCGTCTTTGACATCCGCTGGCCCTGTGCATCGAGAACAGTGCCGGTGATGTACACGTCAGAAAAAGGCTTGCGACCCATAAACTTCATTCCCAGCATCACCATTCGTGACACCCAAAGGAAAATAATGTCGCGCGCGGTGATGAGCACCGAGGTGGGATAAAACGTCTTCAGGTCGTCAGTTTCGTCAGGCCACCCAAGCGTCGAAAAAGGCCATAGAGCTGATGAAAACCACGTGTCGAGTACGTCAGGATCCTGCGTCAGTTCGTCAGTGCCGGCTTTCTCTCGCGCCTCTTCGACGGATCGAGCAACGACTACTTCGCCGGCGGGCGTATACCACGCCGGAATCTGATGTCCCCACCAAAGCTGCCGCGAGATGGTCCAATCGCGAAGATTTTCCAACCACCCAGTGTAGACCTTTTCGTAAGGCACCTCCGGAGTAAACTGCGGCTTGTGTTCACGTCTCATTAGATCGAGCGCCAGATCGCGAAGCGGCTCCATGCGCATGAACCACTGCGTCGAGATCAAAGGCTCGATCACCGTCTTACATCGTTCGCACTTCGAGATCGAAAACTCGTAGTCGATAACCTTCTCAAGCAAACCAAGACGTTCAAACTCTTCAACCACTTTCTCGCGCGCTTTGTAACGATCAAGACCCGCAAAGCCATCGCCGGCGTCGGCGGTCATCTTCGCGTGAGGATCAATGACTACAACCTGCGGCAGATTGTGTCGCACACCCATTTCGTAATCGTTTGGATCGTGTGCGGGAGTCACCTTCACCGCGCCCGTGCCAAACTCCGGATCCACAAATTCGTCCGCGATGATGGGGATCTCGCGATTCGTCAAAGGCAAAAGGATCGTCGAGCCGAGCGCATTCGAATAACGGCTGTCACCCGGATTCACCGCAACCGCCGTATCGCCCAACATCGTTTCTGGTCGAGTGGTCGCTACTGTAACCCGCTCGTCGCTGTCTTTTATTGGATACTGTAAGTAGTAGAGCTTACCCGCCTGCGGCAACTTCTCAACTTCAAGATCTGACAAAACGGTCTGATCATTCGGACACCAATTCACGATCCGGTTGCCGCGATAGATCAATCCTTCTTCATACAGTCGGACAAACTCTTCACGAACAGCGCGCGACAGGTCCTCATCCATGGTGAACTTCTCGCGCGACCAATCAACTGACGCGCCTTCGCGTCGCATCTGCAAGGTTATTTGTCCGCCCGACTCGTTTTTCCACTGCCACACCCGCTCAACAAACTTCTCTCGGCCGAGCTCATGTCTGTTCGTTCCCTCTTTCTTCAACGCGCGAACGACCATGAGCTGCGTAGAAATGCCTGCGTGATCGATTCCCGGTAACCAAAGAGTGCGAAAGCCGCTCATGCGTTTGTAGCGCGTAAGCACGTCCATGAATGTGTGTTGCAGAGCATGGCCCATGTGCAGTGAGCCGGTAACGTTCGGCGGCGGAATGACAATACTGAAAACGGGCGCGTTTGGATCGCGATTGATCTCGGGAGTGAAATACCCACTCTTCTCCCATCGTTCGTAGTGGTGTTGTTCTGCTTGTTTAGGATCGTATTGTTTTGGGATGTCCATCAAATCTGTCCGTTGTCAGTTGTCCGTGGTCAGTTGTCCGTTGTCCGTTGTAAATCACGATCATCGTTGGAGTGTTGTACCGTACAACGGACTATGAACTACTGACAACTGACCACGGACAACTGACCCCGAACAAAACAAAAGCAGGTGGCCGTTTAGCGACCACCTGCCCCTCTTACACTTTCCGCCTGGCCTATTTGTGTTGCGATTCTTTCTCTTCCAGTTGCCGCTTGATCAACAACTCGGCGAGGCTGGGAACAACCTCCCAGGCAATCTCACGAATCACTTCGTCTGAGAGCATCTCGACGGCGCGTCGTGCGATGGCCTCGATCATCTGAGGCGACAAGTTATCAGCGGTAATGGCCGAGCCGCTCGAGGATGTTTCAGCCGAACGCTCGGAAAATACGCTGACAGGAACCGGTGCCGACGGAGCATATTCCGCGGCCGTTGATACTTCATGAACTTGATCCTCGTAAGCCACTTGCGGTTCATCGTACGTAACTGAAGCTTGATAACTCGATGAAGGGGCGCTGTACGATTCGGGTTGGTATTCAATCGCTCCGCGAGGTTCCGGCGCCGAAGTTTGCGTGATCGCTGGTTCAACAAAAGTTCGCTGCGGTGCTGGCGTGTCATAAAGTCGAGTAACGCCTTCCGACTCGTTTTGCGGTTCATCCTCCACATCGAGATCCAAAACAAAATCGTCTGAGGCCGCGGCAGTTACTGGTTCGTAGTCGCCTAGATCCAAAAGCGAGTCGGCTTCCTGCGCATCATATCGATTTGCTGTTTCCATTTTCGGTTCACCCATTGATGCCGCCGCAAATGCCGGCTCCCTGCTGGTTTCCGGTTTACCTCGCCACTCTGGTGGGAGCGGTTCGGTATCCGCTGTGGTCATCGCCAACTTGTCAGTGTCGAGCTTCGGTGTCAGAGGTAGTTCGGTGTGCGGGAGTTCAGCAGTCGGGACTTCCCTTTGGTCTGCCGGACGGCTCCCGACTAGTGAGCCGACTCTGTCGATCAACCGTCGAATCGATTGAAATGGCTTGGTCAAGATGTCATCCGCGCCAACTCTGCGCGCCTCCACTTCGTCGAACGGCTCGAAGGAGCCAACGAGGAGCATCACGGGGATGTGCTTGTGCTTCTCGCTTTGTTTAATGTGCTGGCAGACTTCAATGCCGGATTTTCCCGGCATATAAATATCTGCGAGCACGACATCAGGCGCAACCTCGTCGAGGTGTGCTATTGCCTCTTCACCGTTACCAAAAGCAACCACTCGCACGCCTTCGTCGGCGAATGTAAGTTCAATAACTTTCTGAATGGTAACCGAATCGTCGGCAAGTAGGAGTTTGCGGCCAGCTAACAACGCTATTCCCTTAGCTGAATATGAGCACCATCGGCGGGGCCAAGTGCGGTTGCACGGATGGCGCAGGCATGTCGAACAAATGGCCTCGGATGAGGCCACAAAAGAAACCTAACACCCACGGTAAGTGGCAGTCAAGACTTTAGTTTTCCCGGGGTCCTTAAGGTTCGGAGCAGGAGCAGCGGACAGGAGCAGGAAAGACCGGAAATGAGCACACGCCAGCAGCAGGACGCCTCATTTCCAAGGAAACTGGGTGGTACTTCGGCCTGCATGTCGCTCGTGCCCCCTGCTTCCTGCTCCTCCTCCTATCATTTACGGGCCGGAGAAGACTATATCGTCGCCGGTCGCCATCTTCCGGTCGGGCCCGGCGGAGCGGAGCGTAAAATGGTCGGGCTCGCCGGCATACTGGTAGGAATTACCCCATGGGTCTAAGCGAATGACGCGCCCCAGGTACCTTGGACTCAGGTGGTCGATCAACACCGGATGTTTGTCCGATAACACAAATGTTCCGCGTTCCTCCCGGAACTTCGCCAGGGCAGAAGCCAGAGTCCTCATTTCATCGCGAGCCTGCTCTGCCTTCACGGCGGCAAGTGCCCTGTCGATGTCCTCGACTCTGATCCAATCGTGCATGCCGGTCTTAAACGAGGTGGTGGACCACCCGGAACGATCTTTTCTGAAACGAACACCGAAGCGAACCAACGAAACCACCGTAGCTGAAGGCTCCGACGCTAGCGGAATTCCCAGGCCGCTGATTGATTTGATTCGGACCCAATCACTTGGAAGCTGTATTTCGAATAGTGCTGCGATCAAGCACCTCGCTTGCCTGACGCTCAGATCACTGGCCATCGGCTGCTGAAACTGATTCCTCTTTTCACAATCCGATGGGGCCAGTTCCCGACCGGCTGCGCGCGCGATTAGTTGAAGGTATTCCCAACGATCCTGGCCCACTCGGACCTCAGCGACTCGCCACGTGCCCGAAGAATCACGGCTCAGACGAAATACAAGATCGATTTCAGCAATTGCTTCTGCATAGTCTGGTTCGATCATGACAGGCTTCTGAACGCGCACGCTTCCAGATGGCAATGACATGCCGGCAGTTTTAGTGATCAACTTCTTCGCCTGGCTGGAGCTCAAATCAGCACGCGCCATGGCGGGTGCAAGCAGTATCACCAGGAGAATGAAAGATGCGTTAGCGCGAAGAGTCATGTCGATGAAGGCTTCTCGCCTGTTGGTGCGCCCTTGCCGAGAAGCATTTGCAGCATTATTTGAAATTGAGCAGTCGTGAATGGCTTTGGCAGAAAAACGACTGCACCGGCAGCAAAACTATCTTGCGATAGTTTGGGATCTTGCTCAGCAGTCATCATCATGACCGGAATGCTCATTAGAGGTTGCTCAGTTTTCATTTGTCGCACGAGTTCGGGACCGGAGATGTGCGGCATTACAACGTCGAGAATTGCAGCCGTGAAGGTTGGATTGTCCTGGAGAATTTTGTAAGCCTCACGTCCGTCGCGCGCAGTGACAACAGCGAAGCCATCTCTTTCAAGAATGGTCGCAACGAGCCGAAGGATCGCCGGATCATCGTCGGCGATAAGGATCCGGCGACTGCCGCGGTCGGTCTGCATCTTTCCTATGTCGCTTTCTGCCATACCGCTCCTTCAAATAAATATCGATCGTTTAAGCTTCAACAGGACGGCAACTCTCACCCGCCTGCGTCGATAGATCCGCGGCGAGTTTTACCGCTGCCATCATACTCGAATGTTCGGCGACTCCTTTGCCGGCGATGTCGAAAGCTGTGCCATGATCGACGGAAGTTCTAATGAACGGGAGACCCAATGTGACGTTAACCGCTTCACCGAACGACAAACACTTGACCGGAATCATCGCCTGGTCATGATAACAAGCAATTACTGCGTCGAACTCACCGCGCGACGCTCTTAAGAATACCGTATCGGCTGAAAACGGCCCATTCACATTAATGTCGTCGATGCCGCGCGCAGCTTCAATCGCAGGAACGATTTCCGACGCTTCCTCGACTCCAAACAATCCGCCTTCAGCACCGTGTGGATTTAGAGCTGCCACTGCGAGCCTGGGTCGTTCGATTCCCCACCGTTGGAGTTCGCGATGGGTAAGATTGATAACCTTCACGATACGGTCCCGTTCGACCATCCGAATTGCAACCGATAGGGGAACGTGAGTCGAAAGCAAAACAATGCGTAGATTCGCAGCCACGAACGCCATGGCATATTCCTCCGCTCCCGTTAGGTGAGCGAGGAATTCTGTGTGACCGGGAAAGCTGTAACCACCCAAAAAGAGTGCGCGCTTGTTGATCGGCGCAGTTGCGATCGCATCGATGCTGCCCGCCGCACAAAGCTCCACTGCCGCTTCAATATATCCGGCAGCAGCTTTTCCCGCTGCTCCAGATTCAATGCCAGGTTCGATGTAGCCACTGATGTTGTCGAGGTGATAGATGAGCGGTTCAGTTAGTTGTTCCGGAAAGGGTTCGTCTTCGCGAACGATGTCGTAACCCGATTGTAGATCGAGAGTGCGAGCGGTATGGGCAAGCAGTTGGGCGTCGCCGATGATTATCGGAACGCAGACTCTCCTGATTTCTTCTTCGGCAACAGCTTTGAGGACCACTTCTGGGCCGATGCCGGCCGGATCACCCATAGTGATTCCGATGCGTGGCAATACTCGCCGCGGTCGAGGTACCGGGTTTACTGGAGATTGATCTGACTGTCGCATTTGCTGAAGCGACGCGTTTCGGCGTACGCAAAGAGTAGGGATGAGGCTCTCTCTGCGCGCTGCTTATGCCGTAGTTTTTTCTACTCGCTCTTCGGCCTTGAACATGTATTTTACATTGCGCTTGAGCACGAGCAGATTCGGTGCGCCCTTGCGATTAACTTTGAGAGCGCCGCGATCGTACCACTCGATTGTGCCTTCGATTTCCTCACCATCAAGCAGAACTATAACCATCGGTGTGTGAGCGTCGATCTGTTTTTTGTAATAGAAGATCTCGGCGTTGGTTTCGTTCGGTGGTGGAATGCGCTTCTTCACTTGCACCGATGATGATTGTTGAGCGGCGCGCGGTTCTCGCGGTTCTCGCAGTTCTCGCGGTTCATTCGAGGGTCGGGAGCTGCCGTTTTGACGTTCTCTGGGCTGAGGAACCTCGCGCGCTTTGCCCTTAACTTCGGCGAGTGTGGTTCTGATGAGTTTACGATTCACTGATTATTACCTCCAAAATCTTATGTGACGGCTTTACATCCGTCGGGGCGCGTCAAATGTAAGGCAGGGAAAAACCTTCACGGACCAGCACAAACTCTCGCAGGCGACAGCCATCCGAGGAGAGGAACTGTATTTCGTTACCCGTAATGGGAAATCCTGCAAGGAATGAGTGACATGCTACACAACCAATGAAGAAAAAGCAAAGGTATGGTCGTGCAAAACACAGATGCGATTAGTGGCTGAAAAGGAGTCAAACGTCATCGAGAATTTCCCCAACGGGGTTGCGTGTAAGCGCATGACGCGATGGCGCATCCGAGCTCCGCTTCCCTCGAAAAATACTAGCTTAGCCTCATCAAGATCGATCAGACCCATCCAACTCGGCGGATGATGTTTGCGTGGTTCCGCACGTTCGAACAAACTGCTGGGCCTTCCAGTTCCATTCCAGTAGGATAACCTCATGACCGCGACGCTTAGCGACCAAACGGGCAGGCTGCTCCTGCTGCTTGCTCTGGTTGCAACTCTGGCCGCTTATCTGAACGGACTTCAGCATCCCTTTGTCTTCGATGATCCATATCAGATCGTCACCAACGACGCAGTCCACTCATGGCGGTTCATTCCGCAGTACTTCACGAGTGACGTCTGGCCGCACACAAACTCGTTAGTAGGCGGCTCTTACTATCGGCCAATATTTCAGATGTGGCTGCTGTTGAACTACAAAATTGGTGGACTGAACCCCGTGTGGTGGCACGTCACATCTTTGATTCTTCACCTACTAGTTACATTATCCGTCTTTGCGCTAGCGAAAATGTTAGTGAACGACGAGGTAACCGCCGGCATTACTGCGCTTCTGTTCGGGCTGCATCCGGTGCACGTGGAAGCGGTCACATGGATCTCCGGCGTTACAGAGCCTTTGTTAGCAATCTTCTTTGTCGCGTCTTTCTTATGCTATCTCCAGAGTAAACGACGACGCTCGCTGATCTGGCCAGTCTTATCGCTTGTACTCTACGCGTTCTCGCTCTGGTCGAAGGAAACGGCGTTGATGCTGCCTGGAATCATTTTTCTTTATCGCTGGATACAACCGAGTGCTGCTGCCGACTCTGAGCCGCACACGAGTCTGCACCGAGTCAAGAACGGACTTCGCGATGCGCTTCCCTACATCGGTTTGACCGTTGTTTACCTGGGCATTCGTTACCTCGCACTGAAAGGGTTCATGCGGCCCTTGACCCCACTTCCCATAACTACGTTGATCTATAGTTGGCCATCGATCCTCGTTTTCTATGTAAGATTGCTTGTGTGGCCATTTGGCCTCAGCGTGTTTTACGACACGCCCTATGTTAAGAGTCCGCAGGTTCAAAACTTCATCTTTCCCTTGCTGGTACTAGCAGCTCTGTCACTAGGCTTTTACTTTCTAGCCAAACGTAACCGCATGATTGCGTTTCTTTCTTTTTGGATGTTGTTACCTATTCTTCCGGTTTTGAACTTCTCGGTATTTACAGAGGGAGAGTTAGCACACGACCGATATCTGTATCTCCCGTCGATCGGGTTCTGCATGCTGTTGGCGATGGCTGTTCGCAAGTTGAAGAAAGGTTCGTCGATCTTTTTGAGATTACCATTATCACAAGTTGCCGCTGTGTTGCTTCTGGCAGGTGTGTTCGCCGGCGTGACCGCGCGACAAAACAAGTTTTGGAGTTCTGATTTTTCGCTGTCGGCTCGCGGCGTTGAGATTGCGCCCGGTAATACGATGGCGGCGAACAACCTCGCGACGGAAATGGCCGTGAGAGGCGATTACGATCATGCGATTCCACTCTTTCGACAGGTAATCGAGCGCCGGCCAAACTACTGGCTCCCAAATTTTAATCTCGGCTATGTCTATTACCGACTCGGAGATCTTCGCGAAGCAGAACACTACCTGCGCAACGCAATTAAAATCTCACCTGCGGATGGAGCACAGCATCGGTTTCTCGGTTTCACTCTTTTAGAAATGGGAAGGAAGGCTGAAGCTGAAGAGTCGTTGCGTCGGGCAATAGCACTTCAACCAAATGCGCCGGAGCAACACTACGCTCTAGGGACACTTCTCGAGGAACGAAGAGACTTTTCGGGCGCACTCAAAGAGTTTCAAATGGAAAGCCAAGTCAATCCAAAGCATGCAGAGGCAAAACAAAAAATTGCGGAGATGGAAAAATCAATCCGCGGCCAATCGTGATGACAGAGACAGGATTACAGGATTTGAAAAACCGTAACGCTTTACATTCCATCCTTCGCGCACAAATCTTGTAATCCTGAAATCCTGTCCTAGAAGACAAAAAAAAGGGAAGGTCCATCGACCTTCCCTTTAGCAGGGCAAGAACAGCGTTGGATTAATCGGCTTTCTTGCGAATAAAAGTAGGCACATCGAGATCGTCAGCACGAGCGCCGGCCATCATTGGACGCGGCAAATCGTCTGGCGGCCTCGGTGTGTAGCGAGGTTGCGGAACCGGCATTACAGTTGTCGAAGCCGCTGATGCGACACTCACTGCTTCCCTCTCAAAGCCGGTCGCAATAACCGTGATCTTCATTTCGTCAGTCAGGGTCTCATCGATCACCGCGCCGAAGATGATGTTGGCATCCTCATCAGCCGCCTCACGAATGATCGACGACGCTGCGTTCACTTCAAACAACGTCAGATCCGGACCACCGGTAATGTTAATGAGGACTCCCTTCGCGCCCTGGATCGTCGTCTCCTCAAGCAGCGGCGAAGAGATGGCTTGCTGCGTCGCTTCGATCGCGCGGTTCTCTCCAGTCGCGCAGCCGGCACCCATCAAGGCCATACCCATTCCCTGCATGATCGACTTCACATCAGCAAAATCCAGATTGATAAGACCCGGCACTGTGATCAGGTCGCTGATTCCCTGCACCGCCTGCCGCAAAACATCATC
>Ga0157380_10002585_pt1 | contig 12231 bp, 11 predicted proteins | sample S35metaG_FD_119757 | JGI IMG/M metagenome (GOLD analysis project Ga0157380, IMG submission 119757) | Switchgrass rhizosphere microbial communities from Kellogg Biological Station, Michigan, USA - S3-5 metaG | ecosystem: Host-associated > Plants > Roots > Rhizosphere > Soil | place: USA...
CCGCTGCGCCGTGCCGGGCTCGCGCGCGTCGAACGCCTTCTGATCGCGCCAGGTTTCGACCACGACCCAGTGGCCGGGGCGGCCGATCTGCTCGAACGTATCCACTGCCGCGCAGCCGTCCTGTTTGAGCGTGGCGTCGCGGTAAGCGCGCAACGCTGCGGTCGCCTCGCGCGCGGCCGATGCCGCCGTCTCTACATACGCCACCGCGTAGAACGCAGGGTCCGGCGTCTGGCCCAGTGGCGCCGCCGTCAGGGCACCGAACAGCACGCACAGCAGAAACGCTAGAGGACGATTCATGGGCGTGAGGGTACACCACGCACGTGGTGAGGCGGGTCTGAAGACCGCAGCCATGTAGAGGGCGGTCTGAAGACCGCCCTCTACGTCCGAAGGTAGCGCGTCCGAATGTAGCGGGCGGTCTTTAGACCGCCCCCGCTCACGCGCGGTCGACCAGTTCCCGGGTCCCGGCCTTGCGGGCGCAATGCGCGCAGCAGAACCAGGTGCCGTCGTCCTCGAGGCCGTGGCCGATGATGCGGCACTTGCAGTGCGAGCAGGTCGGTGCGAGCTTCTGGATCGCGCACTCGAAGCTGTCGAACGTGAAGCTGGTGGTGCCTTGCATCACGATCAGCGGCTTGTCGTAATCGTTGCCGCAGGTATCACAGCGCGCCATCGTGTTCCCCCTCAGCGGTGCCGATCGATGACGGGACGGCCCACGGAGTCCTCGCCGTCCGGCGCCGTTCCGCTGCCGCGCTTCCGCGCCGCGGCGCCGGCGCTGGGTGATTCGGTGTCGGCCTCGGTGCCCGCGGTATCGATGTCCTGATCACCGGAATCGCCGTCCGGTCCGCTCACGGGATCGAGCTGCTCTTGCGGGGCGATGTTCTCGACGGGCTCGTTTTCGCGGCGGCTCGGCTGTTGCGGTGCGCTCATGGAAGCTCCTCGACGGCGTAACGCCGCCTGTCGATGGAAGAGCAAAGCGTGTGCCCCGACTCCTTGGCACGGCGAGCGCCGGGAAGAGCCGAATTGTCCTGCTCTTTGCCGATCCTGCACAGGAGTTTGAAAGAATGGCGTGGACCACACGTGCCGGCACTGATCAAGGTCATCAAGGCAAAGGCAGCGGGCAAGAAGCTGCCCCAGGTGTCGGGAAAGCCGACGCCGCCCACCAAGGTCGTGGATCTCGTCGCTCGCCTGAAAGAAAGCCTGGCCGCGGCGCACCCCAAGGCCCGGCCGTCGCGAGCGGCGCGCCCGGCCGCGCGTAAACGCGCAACCGCGGCGCGCAAGAAGTCGGCGGCGTGATCGTGTAGCGGACGGGAGCTCCGCATCAGGGAGGGCGGTCTGAAGACCGCCCTCTACATCAGGCGCTTGCCGCCAGGTTCGACATCAGGCTCGTCCACCGGCGACTTGACCGGCGGCGGATCGATATCTGGGATCCGGTGTGATCGCGTGCGGTTCGGATCGTCAGGCGGCACGACCGGCGGCGGGAACGGCGGATGGTGCTGCGGTATCGGATCGGCGGGCGGCGGCACCGGGATCTCGTCGGGCATGAAGGACTCCTCTCACGCCCTTGGGTGAGCAAGAGGCCCGCCAACATCAACAGCCGGGCCTTGCGGCCCATCTGTGGCGTTGTGCCCTCACGTGCGAAGCCGCTGGCCAGGAAGGTGTTCGCCGCATACCGTTTGGACGCCCCGGACGCGCGGCGGTTGGCAACGACGTCCAGCAAGCGGACGGGCGCCTGCTGCCCCGAGACTGGCCGGCCTATGGTTCGCGCCGCCCGTCGTACCAGACGTAGCAGTCGTCGCGGTTGCGCATCGTGCGGCCAAGCGTGAGCACGCTCTTCAGCAGCGAGGTGGCCATCTCCCGTTTGGTATAGAGCCGCGCCTTGCGGTCGCTCGTGAGCAGGGGGTGGGCGTGCAGGATGACGATGGTCCGTCCGGTGCGGCGGGCGGCGGCTTTGAGCCGGCCAAACAGCTCCAGCTCTTCGGTGGCGAAGAGTTCGAGGCTGAAGCCGCCCACCTCGCGAAACGCCCGCGCCTCACAGAAGATGAACGACCCCGCGGCGAGCCGCCGGAACCGGCTGATGGCGTTCCAGACCGCGACTGCGGCGCGCGCCAGCCAGTTGCGGCTCTCTATGGCGACCGTTGCGCCTCCGGCGAGGCACCGCCCGCCGGCAATCACGTCGACCAGGTCGTCGAACAGGGCCCGAGGCGGGTGAGAGTCGGCATCGACGAAGACGAGCCAGTCGCCGGTGGCGTGCGTCGCGCCGGCGTTACGCGCGCGTGAAATCTGGTTCACCGGCTCGAAGACCACGCGCGCTCCGGCCGCGCGGGCGACGTTGCCGGTGCCGTCGGTGGAGTTGTTGTCGCAGACGATGAGCTCGTGTGTCCACCCGCGAGCGTCGAATGCGGCCGAGGCGGAGCGGATGCTCGCGAGCGTTGCGGGCAGGCCGCGCGCCTCGTTGAACGCGGGCACGACGATCGACACTTTCACCGCTTCTGATGATACTTCTGCGATACGACAGAGCTGTATGACTGGACATTCGTGTTCACATCCTTGTTGCTATCCGAGGCGCCTGCGAAGGGGCCGCGAGCGGCGGCAAGGGGCGGCCAGAGGCTCTCCGGAGCCGGAAGGGACAAACGTGTCCGCGTGACTGGTTGATTGCCACAGCGATGTGCGATTCGCACGCCACCAGCCAGCGGGCCGCGGGTCGCGGCCGGGAAGAATCACGCGTTTCCTGGCCTGTTTACCGCTGTCTAACCCAAATGGGAGTGATGGGAACGTCGCTTGCAGCCGTAGACAGCGGGCCCCATGCTGCAACCGTCGATACCCGCTCACTGGACCGAACCGGAGCCTCGCACAACTCACGAGGAACCGCGCGAACTGTCGATCGTTCGCGACATCAGTCAGACGCTGGCCGAACGGCCGGACCTCAAGGCGGCGCTGCGTCAGGCGCTGCAGACGCTCGCGACCCAGAGCGCCGTCGGCATCCAGGGGGCGATGGTCGTCGTGCCCGGCGAACGGGCGGGGCAGGGCGATCTCACGGTGGCCGAAGGCACCGCGGCACCGCGCCCGCGAAACGGGCCAGGTACGGCCGGCGTCAGCGTCATCGACCAGGTGCTGCAGAAGGGGCGTCCGGTCGTGATGCCGCAGGTCACGCGCGCTGTGCCGCGGCAGCCGGCATCGCGTGCCGGCGTGGTGTGCGAGCTGTCGATCGTCGCCGCGCCGATTCTGCTCGGCGGGCGTGCCGTGGGCGCACTGAGCATCGAGTACGCCTTCGATCGCGATCGCGATCTCCACCGCGCGCTCAGCTACGTGACCCTGCTGGCCTCGACGCTGTCGCAGGCCGTCGGCGCCTCGCGGCGGGTGACCGAGCGGCAGCGGCTCAGCGACGAGACGAGCGAGCTGCGTAACAAGATGCTCGAGCAGGCCGACTTTCCCCGGCTCGTCGGCACGTCGGCGCCGCTCGGCGAGGTGCAGACGCAGGTGGCGCAGGTGGCGTCTTCCGACACCACGGTGATGCTGCGCGGGGAGTCGGGCACCGGCAAGGGCCTCATCGCCCAGGCGATCCACCACAACTCGCCGCGGGCAAAGAAGCCGTTCGTCACGGTGAGCTGCGCCGCTCTCCCCGCCGACCTCATCGAATCCGAGCTCTTCGGCTACGAGGCCGGCGCGTTCACCGGGGCGCAGGCCACCAAGAAGGGGCGGCTCGAGCTCGCCAACGGCGGCACGCTGTTCCTCGACGAGGTGGGCGAGCTGACGCCCGCCGTGCAGATCAAGCTCCTGCGCGTGCTGCAGGAGCGCGAGTTCGAACGGCTGGGCGGCACCCAGACGATTGCCTTCAACGTGCGCATTCTGGCCGCCACCAACCGCAATCTCGAGAAGGCGATCGCGGCGGGGGAGTTTCGCGAGGACTTCTACTACCGCCTCAACGTCTTCTCGATTTTCGTGCCGCCGCTGCGCGACCGGAAGGCCGACATTCTGCTACTGGCGGACCACTTCCTGGAGCGCTTCGCCCGCGAGCACGGCAAGAACGTGCGCCGGATCTCGACTCCGGCAATCGACATGCTGGCCAGCTACCACTGGCCCGGTAACGTGCGCGAGCTGTCGAACGCGATCGAGCGCGCTGTCGTGCTTTGCGACGGCGGCGTCGTGCACGCGCACCATCTGCCCCCCACGCTGCAGACGGCGGAGTCGTCGGGGACCACGGCCAACCAGTCACTCCAGGAGATGGTGGAAGCCGTGGAGAAGGACGCGCTGCAGGACGCGCTCAAACAGGCCCGCGGCAACCGCGCGGTGGCGGCGCGCCTGCTCCGCACCACGCGGCGGATCTTCAACTACAAGGTCCGCAACTACGGCATCGACTGGCACCGGTTCGAGTGAACCGCGCGAGGCCTCCTGCATGGATCGACAGCCCGCGCTGCTTCGTGAATCGTCTGCCTCTGCGCCGGTCGCAGTCGCGCACCCGGCGCTAGCCGCGGCGGCGGCGGGACTCGCCGACAACCGCTGGACGCAGCTGGTACTGGGCATCGCGGCGATGGTGAGCATCGCCGGCCCTCAGTACGTGTGGACCCTGTTCACCGGGCCGCTCATACGCGCGCTCGATACCAACCTGGCGCAGCTCCAGGTGACGTTCTCGGTGCTGATCGTCGTGCAGACCTTCCTGTCGCCGGCCCAGGGCGCGCTCATCGAGCGCTTCGGGCCGCGCGTCCTGCTTTCCATCGGCACGCTCGTCACCGGTCTGAGCTGGGTGCTGGCGTCGCAGGCGTCGAGCGTGTGGGCCCTCTACCTCACCTACGGCCTGCTGGGCGGCATCGGCACCGGCATCGTCTACATCGGGGTCGTCGGCCACATGGTGCAGTGGTTTCCCGATCGCCGCGGGCTGGCGACCGGATTCGTCGCCGCCGGCTACGGCATGGGGGCGCTGTTGTTCACGTTTCCCGTTGCTGCGGCCATCCGCTCCGCCGGGCACTCCACGACGATGCTGCAGTTCGGAGCGATGTTCGGGCTCATCGGCTTCCTCGTGGCGCAGGGTTTCCGCCGTCCGCCCGCGGCTGCCGCCCGCGGGCCGCGCGCCTCGGTCTCGCCCCGTTTCGCCGCCAGCAGCCGCGACTTCACGCCGCGGCAGATGCTCCGCACGCCGATCTTCTGGCTGCTCTTCGTGATGATGACCATGATGAGCACGAGCGGACTGATGGTCACCTCGCAGATGGGCGCGTTCACCGCGGATTTCGGCATGGCCAACACGCTGCTGTTCGGCCTGCCGCTGCTGCCGCTGGCGCTCTCGCTCGATCGGATTACCAACGGGGCCACGCGCCCGTTCTTCGGCTGGGTGTCGGATCGGCTCGGGCGCGAGCCGACCATGTTCATCGCCTTCTCGCTCGAGGCCGTGGCGATGACCGTGTGGCTGCTGACTCGCGACAGCCCGGTGCTCTTCGTGCTGATGTCGGGCGTCGTCTTCTTCGGCTGGGGCGAGATCTTCTCGCTCTTCCCGTCCACGCTCACCGATACGTTCGGCGCCGCCCACGCGACCAGCAACTATGGGTTCCTCTACATGGCCCAGGGAATCGGGTCGGTGCTGGGAGGACCGATGGCAGCGCTGCTGCACGAGCGCACCGGCTCGTGGATACCGGTGTTTGCGCTCATCATCGTGATGGACGCCGCGACCGCCGTGCTCGCCATCGCCGTGCTGCGCCCGATGCGCGCGCGGTGGTTCGCGCGCCTCGGGAGCACGCCGGCCGGAGTCTGAGCCGTGTGGGAACGGGCGGGATAGTTCTACCTGTCTAGCCCTGGGGGCCATCGAGGTTTGAGCGCGCCGAGAGGCGCGCGATTCTCGCGGCCAGCGGCCGGCACAGCCCTCGGAGCGGTCTCCGGTGCGGTTGAGAAGCGTCGGCGCAGACCGCCCGCGTCTCCCGTTCGGCACTGCCGTGGCGCAGAAGGTCGGAGCCATCGGGCAGGTCTGAAGACCTGCAGCCACGTGTCGGGAGCCGGGAGCCTAGGATGCCGCCAACAGCATCTCTTCGAGCTTGCCGAGCGTCTGCATCGCCGGCAGCGCCTGCGCCACGCTGGCGTTCGGCTCGCGCCCTTCCGTGATCGCCGCGAAGAACTCGCGGTCCTGCAGCTCGATGCCGTTCATCGAGACGTCCACCTTCGAGACGTCGATCGGGTTGTTCTTGCCGTCCACCAGCTCGTCGTAGCGGGCGAGGTAGGTGCCGTTGTCGCAGATGTAGCGGAAGAACGTGCCGAGCGGGCCATCGTTGTTGAACGACAGCGACAGCGTGCAGATGGCGCCCGATGGCACCTTCATGCCGATGGTCATGTCCATCGCGATCTTGAGCTCGGGGTGATACGGCCCCTGGAGCGCGTAGCAGCTCGAGACCGACTGGCCGGTCTGATAGGCGAAGAGGTCTACGGTGTGGCAGGCGTGGTGCCAGAGCAGGTGGTCCGTCCAGCTTCGCGGCTTGCCGAGCGCGTTCATGTTGGTGCGACGGAAGAAGTAGGTCTGCACGTCCATCTGCAGCACCTTCAGCTCGCCGGCGACGATCTTCTTGTGCACCCACTGGTGGCTCGGGTTGAAGCGGCGAGTGTGGCCGGCCATGGCGACGAGGCCCGTTTCCTTCTGCACCGTGACGATCATCTCGGCGTCGGCCGCCGAGTCCGCCATCGGGATCTCCACCTGGACGTGCTTCCCGGCGCGCAGGCATTGCACGGCCTGCTTGGCGTGCATCTGCGTCGGTGTGGCGAGAATCGCCGCTTCGATGCCCGGCTGGGCCAGGCACTCGCCGAGATCCGTCGACCAGTGGGGGATGCCGAACTTGGCGGCGACTTCCCTGGTGGAGTCGGGGCTGCCGCCCGCGAGCGTAGCCACCTCGATGCCGGGGATGTTGCGGATTGCTTCGATGTGCTTGATGCCGAACGCGCCTTGCCCGGCGACACAGATCTTCATGTTTGCTCGTCCTCGCTCGCCTTACCGTTAATGTGATCCTTGTATTCTGCCTCGGCTCGCCCGGACGAGCCTGTCCCTGATGGTCAGGCGGGTCAAGTAAGTCAGGTAAGCCAGGTGGGTCAGGTGGGTAGAACCCTTGCCGAAGAAAGCATGTCGCTACCTGTCACCTACCAGGCGTACCTGACCCACCCGACCTACCTGGCCACAGGCCTCGCGTCAGCGAGGCAGCGAAAGCGCGATGAGCTCACCTGGGTACTGTCGGCCGGACACGGCCACGACGATGTACTGCCGGCCGTCGGCCATGTACGTCATCGGCGCGTTGCTCACGCCTGCCGGCAGCTCCATCTCCCACACGATGGCGCCGGTCTTCTTGTCGAAGGCGCGGAACATCGGCCCGCCGCCGAGGCCGGGTCCGAGGCCGCCGAGGCCCACGCCGCTGTCGCTCCCTTCGCCCATGAACACGAAGTTCTTCGTGACGAGCGCGGCCAGCCGCCCCGGTTTGCCCATCGCCGGCAGGTTGGCAATGCCGGCGAAGGCCGGATGATTCTTGAGTCCGTCGCCATTGGCAACCGACCACAGGATGTCGCCCTTGTTGAGATCGATCGCGACCAATCGCGAGTAGGGCGGCTTGAAGGGATCGGGCAGCCCGCGCGGTCCGGTGAGGCGGGGCACCGCCTGCTTCACGAACGGCAGGGTGGACTCGAGATGCAGCGACTTGCCGAGCGCGAGGACGTCGGGCAGGTGCGCCGACGGCACGTAGAGGACGTTGGTCTCCTTGTCGAAGGCGGCGCCGCCCCAGTCGGCGCCGCCGTTGGTGCCGGGCATGAAGATGGTGCCCTTGGGCCCGTCGGGGCTGCCGAGCAGCACCGGTGGCGTGTAGAGCGGGCCGTACTTGTACTGGCTGACGATTTTCCGCGCTTCGGCCTTCAGCTCCGGCGTGAAGTCGATCAGGTCGTCGTCCGACACGCCCTGCTGATCGAACGCCGGCGGCTTGCTCGGGAACGGCTGCGTGGGCGAATACCACTCGCCGGGCACGTTGCCCTGCGGCACCTGGCGCTCGACGATCGGCCACACCGGGCGGCCGTTGGTGCGGTCCAGCACGTAGACGAACGACTGCTTCGTCACCTGGGCCAGCGCCTTGATGCGGCGGCCGTTCACGGTGATGTCGGCGAGCACGGGCGCGGCCGGCAGGTCGTAGTCCCAGAGCCCGTGGTGCACGACCTGGTAGTGCCACACGCGCTTGCCGGTCTTCGCGTCGAGGCACATGACGCTCTCGGAGAACAGGTTGGTGCCGGGGCGCGTGCCGCCGTAGTAGTCGCCGGTGGCGTTCTCGAACGGCAGGTAGACGTAGCCGAGCTCTTCGTCACCGCTGATGAGCGACCAGGTGCCGCTGTTGCCGGAGTAGGTCCACGAGTCGTTCAGCCACGTGTCGTTGCCGAACTCGCCCTTGCGCGGCACGACGTGGAACGTCCACAAGTGCTTGCCGGTGCGGACGTCGTAGCCGCGAATGTCGTCGGGCGGCATTTCCTTCGGCGCCTTGACCCGCTCGTTGAGGATGTCGGTGGCCGGCGCCGGCACCCCGCCAATGATGATCACGTCCTTCACGACCAGCGGGCCGCTGCTCCAGCGCCAGCCGGTGATCGGGCGATCGAAGCCTTTCAGCAGATCCACCTGGCCGTTTTCGCCGAAGTCGGCGTAGCGCTTGCCGGTCTTGGCGTTGAGCGCGACGAGGCTGCTGCCGATGTTGGCGAGAATCCGCGCATCCTTGCCGTCGCTCCAGTACGCCAGGCTGCGCGTCGCGCCGCCGCGCGACGGCTGCCCGTCAGGCCGTGGCGGCAGCGTGTCGTGCCACACGGTCTTGCCGGTGGTGGGTTCGAGCGCCATCACCACGCCGACCGCCGTGCTCATGTAGAGCAGGCCGTTCACCACCAGCGGCGTGTGCTGGTAGTTGGCCGGCGCTTGCGCATCTGGATAGAGCGTCCGCAATTCCTCGGGCAGGCCGGAGCGCCGCCAGGCGATCGTCAGCGCCTTGATGTTCACGCGATCGATCTGATCCAGCGGCGAGTACTTGGTGCTCGCCTTGTCGCCGGCGTAGGCCGGCCAGTCGCTGTTCGCGCCTGACGCGCGGCCCGACAGGTTCCACGCGGCGACCGCGATCACGACCACGAGAGCGGTGCACGAGACAGCGGTGGGGCGGGAGCGAAAGGCGGCCATTGAGTCCTCCGGGTGAGCGTGAGTGTACCCCTGGCACCTGGAGGTGTAGGGGTAGGAATCAACGCAGCCGGGCGCGGTTGAGCAGTCCCGCCCGCGAACGGACCGGCAGCACCTGCTGCCACCACGCCGGCGGTTCCGCACGGTGATAGGCGGCGAGTGCGCGTCGGGCGGCGGCGAGCGGATTGGGCGGGCCGGGACGCCGTGGTTCCTTGACGCCGAGCATCTGCAGGCGGCGCAGTACGCGGCGCTTGGTCACCGGGCTGTCGATCGGCGGGCTGATGTCGCGGTAGGCCAGTCCCGCCATTCCCAGCAGTGTCGCCAGGCAGTCGTGTGTGTACGACATCAGGTGCCCGCGCGCGTTGATGCAGTAGCGGAAGTCGCGATGCACGCCGACGAGGTCGAGCCGCGGCACGCTGACGATCAGCACGCCGCCCGGCCGCAGCGCCGCCTGCGCCGCGCGCAGCATGGCCAGCGGCTCGGCGACGTGCTCGATGACATGGTGCAGCACGACGATGTCGAACGACGCGTCGCCGGGGATCGTCATCAACTCGCCATGCCGGGGAAAGGCGGCGCGCTGCGCCGGCTCGATGCCGAACGTGCGCCAGCCGAGATCCTGGAAAGCGTCGAGCAGTTCGCCGGCGCCGCAGCCGATGTCGAGCACGCGGCCCCCGGGGCGCGGCCGCGCGACGTCAAACGTCGACTCCACTGGCTGGAACAATTCGCGGACATAGGCCGACGGGGGACGCCCGGTCAGCTCCGGCTCGTGCTGACGCGACTGCCCCCAGTCCCCCGCCGCGGAATAGAACCGGTCGAGCTCGTCCTTCGACGGCAGCGGGCTGGCGAAGACCAGGCCGCAGCGCCGGCAGCCGCAGACGAAGCCGACACGGCGGCAATCGGCGCGCCCGTTCAGTTTCAGCGGCTCGAGTAGGACCGGCCCCGGCTCACCGCACGCCGGACAGGCGCGCGGCTCGTCGGGAATGCTGTACCACCACGTCTTCCACGAGACCAATTGCAGCCGCACGAGCCTCGCGAGCGCGGCCTGCGCCCCGCTCCGCCGCGCCGCGACCCACTGCCGTGCCGCGCGCAGCAGCGATCGCCGCCGCGCGGCCGCGCCGCGCCGGGCGGCCTCGCCGGCGCGGCGCGCGTGCTTGGCCGCGCGGGACAGGCGCATCCGTCCGTGACGGACGGCTTTGGCGCCGCGGACGCGCAGCGCGGCGATCATGCGGGGACGCCGCCCAGGATGACGATCTCCCGCTCGGCGACGCCGTGACTATCCACCTGGTTGTCCCGGGCCATCGTCGATGAGCGAGATCGTACTATGTGATGGCGCCCGCATACAGCAGCTGAGCCGCACGGCACGCCGCGTCTGGTGGGAGAGACACCAACAGCAGGAGCCGCGAGGGATGGACGGCCGATGCCGCCAAGCTGCCGATGAACGGCTGTTCAGCCGCGCCGGGCCAATGGGTTGAGCGATCGTGTTCCGCCCGACACGCCCACGAGGTGCGAGAACAGCGACGGCAGGTGCGAGAGCGTGCCCAGCGCCGCGTGCGCCAGCCGCGGCCGGCGCGCCATCCCCAGCACCGCGCGCGTGAGCAGCCGGTAGTCGCGCAGAAGCGCGTGACGTTCGCGCTCGAAGTTGGGTAGCCACGCGTCGGGGCTGCGGCCCCGATTGCCGGTGATGAACGCGGCGAGACGTTCGGACGTCATCAGCGCCTGTGCGATTCCTCCGCCGGTAATCGGATCGAGAAAGCCTGCCGCATCGCCCAGGAGTACGGCGCCGGCCACGTGGCCGGCACGCGAACGCGCGGCGAGCGGCGTGGCCAGCAGTTCGCTGATCGGCTCCGCCCCATCGAGGAGATCGCGAAGCCGGGGGGGCGCATCGCGCCAGCGGTCGAACGCGCGCTCGAGCGGGGCCGACACCGCGCCGGCTTCGGCGAGCAGTGCCACGAGCACCTGCCGGTCGGGCAGCGGCGTGACGTAGAACTCGTGATCGCGCCCCAGGAAGATGTCCACCCACGGCTCGGCGGTGCGGCCCGCGGGCAGCTGGTAGTGCCTCCGGGCGCCGATCCGCGAGCGGGGCACCGGCACGTTGAGATGGAGGCGATGACGGAAGCGCGAATGAGCGCCGTCGGCGGCCACGACCAGCGGCGCGCGCCGGATCTCGCCGTTGACGACGACGCCCGCCACCCGGTCGTGCTCGACGACCGGCCCATCCACGGTTGCCTCGACGTGCGCGCACACGCCCGGCACGGCAGCGGCCAACTCGAACAGTCGCCGGTCGAGAACGAGGCGGCGCTGACCGCGGCCCCACGGCTCTTCGCCCACCACCGCGGGAAACCGGCCGACCGCGACGTGCTGCGCGCGGTGATAGCGCACGCCGTGAAACGGGACGCCGCCTCCGCCATCGGGGAGCCCCAGCCGCCGCAGTGCGGTCACGCCCGCCGGCATGATGCCCTCGCCGCACGGCTTGTCGCGGGGGAAGGTCCGGGCCTCGTAGAGCTCCACCGCACTGCCGGCACGGCCAATCGCGATCGCCAGCGACGTCCCCGCCACGCCGGCGCCCACGATGATGACGTCGGTCACGTGGGGCCGGGGCCTTCGGCCCCGGTAGGGCGGGTGGGGCGGGTAAGGCGGGTAGGGGGGCTAGTAGGGCCGGCGCCTCGGGCGCCGGTGGGGAAGAAGCGCGGCTTGGCACCCATGCGCGCCACGTAGCCGGCGTCGGCGAGGAGCACGCGATCTTCGGCTGCGATGCGTGCGCGCAGCACGAACACGTGCGCAAGGGTTCCGGCGATGGCGGTGATCCAGGCGCTGTGCACCAGCGGCAGGGCCAGCAGTTCGACGAAGACGGCGGTGTAGTTGGGATGCCGCACCCAGCGGTACGGCCCGGTATCCACGATGCCCTGACGCGTGGAGTCCATGATGCCGACGTTCCACAGCTGCCCCAGCGTCTGAATCACCCACCAGCGCGTCCAGGTGGCGAGCACCAGGCAGACGAGCGCGGGCAGCGCCAACGCCGGCAGGAAAGGCCGGTGCAGCCACACCACTTCGGCGGCGGCGCCGCCGAGAATCGCCGTGTGGAGTAG
>Ga0157380_10002586_pt1 | contig 12231 bp, 9 predicted proteins | sample S35metaG_FD_119757 | JGI IMG/M metagenome (GOLD analysis project Ga0157380, IMG submission 119757) | Switchgrass rhizosphere microbial communities from Kellogg Biological Station, Michigan, USA - S3-5 metaG | ecosystem: Host-associated > Plants > Roots > Rhizosphere > Soil | place: USA: Michigan...
GGGCGCTTCGATCTTGGTAGGGCCTTTGTGGAAGCCGGCGGGTTTACCGAAGCGGATTCCGAGTTCGATCGCTGTATCAGACGCAGCGGTGAGGCGATATCCTTGTTCAACGACGAAGCGACGTACGGGTACTTTCCGATCGTTTACTACTACCTTGGGCGTGCACGCGAGGGACTGACGAGCCAGGGCTTCGCGGAATCCTATCGAACCTACTTGTCCATCCGCGAAAAGGCCGGCGAGGATCCGTTGTTGGCCGAGGTGCGGAAGCGAGCGAGTTCGTAACGCCGCAGCTCGCGCGAACGAGGGCTAGAGGGCCGACGGTAGCAATACCGTGGAGGTTCGAGTCCTCTCTTCCGCACCAATCAAAAGGCCCGCTTGCAGCGGGCCTTTCTAACATTCCAGACATTCGGGAATCGTCGGCTCGGTGATCCGAATCACCCGCTCACGTACGCTTGATGTACGCCAGATGGAATGCACGCCACCGACCTCAGGACATGGTGGCCCTTAGCATGTGCGTCGAGCACGGATGCGCTAATATCACCCTCCTTTGACTCAAACGGGTCTAAAGGGTCCTGGCTGGAGGCCACCGCATGAACGACGACGTCGCGCTCAGCATCCGACAGATGGATGGTGCCTGGCGGTTGATGTGCGCTGACGGACCGAATCCCGTAGTAACAGCAACTGAGGGGATTCAGTTTATTTTTAGCGGGCTCCCCCTCAGCTTCTTCAATCTCGCGATGCTGACCGAGTCGGACATTTCCAGCGACACGCTCGGCACGCGCGCACGCGAGGCTTGCTCGTGGGCCGCTCCTCGATCCGTTCCCTGGTTTTTCCTGGTCACGCACGAACGGCTCGCGCCAGGCGTCGACGCCGCCGCGACACTGGATGCGTGCGGCCTCTCGGCCGTGATGCCGCTGACCGGAATGGTGACGGCTCGGACCGTCGGTGACGCGCCTAAGGTTCCCGGTTTGGAGCTGACCGTGCCGGACGACGACCGCGGCTGCGAGGCGATCCTGGACGTTAACTCGCTCGCGTACGGAATGGATCTGGCGGCGGGTAAGGCGAGGCTCGGTTCGCGTGCGTTCTGGAAAGACCAGTTTCCTGTTGTCGGCATGGCTGACGGCAAGCCTGTCAGCTGCGCCGCGGTCCTGATGGTCGACGGCCATCGTTACGTCGCGCTCGTCGCCACCGAGCCGGGCCAGCAGCGTCGGGGGTTTGCCGACGCGGCGATGCGGCGTGCATTGCAGAATGCAGCCGCCGACCATGGCGAGACGCCAACCGTGCTCCATGCCTCGGATGCCGGGCGCCCGGTCTACGAGCGCATGGGGTATGCGAGCATCTCGACGCACACACTTTTTATGGAGAAGCGGTTCCTCGAAGAACACTGAGATCGTCCGTCAACTTTCGTTGGGGTCGGCTCGCCGGGAGCTTGCGGCGCCACTCGACGGCTGTCCGCGCCATAACGGACACGAATGGGCCGCGCGCCGCAGCGCTCGTCGGCTGCAAGCGCTTGTTGGACCGCCAGCCTGATTAGCGCACCAACAGGTCCAGCTCACGCGCATCGAGACCAGCCTCACGGTAGTACTTACGAGTCAACTCGAGAGCGGTAAATCCATCCTCGTAAGCAGCAACACTGCCGTTGACCGGACGGTCAAGATAGATGAGGCCTCCCTCGACCACGAACATGATCACGGCTGGCTCTGGCGAGTCTTCGGTGATGACGAGGGTATGAGCCTCGCCGGCAGGTTCGTAGATGAAGGTTCCAGGCTTGGCGACCCAGTCGTGCTCAAGGTACCGCCAGTGACCACGCATCGTGTAGCCACGTACCGTGCCGACGTGATAGTGAGTGCCTAGCTTGGCGCCTGGGAGCCCCTTCAGGACCACGCTGAATCCCCCGGACGTGACATTGAAGTGGCAAGGCTGAAACCAGACGCCATCGGCATACGGAACCCAGCGACGATCGTCTTCGAGATCGATGTTTGTGATGAAATGTTCACGGCTTCTCCGACTCGGGTCGACGCCGTCGGTGAAACTACTGAAAGAAGTGATCGGCAATGTGTTTCTCCGTGTGGATAAGCGGCAACAGGCCAAGGTTCCATTTGAGCCGCAAATTCAGTGGTGCATCCCCAAGCGAGACATCGGTCTGTAGACGTCGATCTGACTACTATTAAGCCAACCGAGCATACCTCGGCCGACGCTGTAAGGCCCGCTGCATAACGCCAAACCTGCCAGGTTGAGGGGCTGGCGCTCGCAAGAGCGTGAAGGTTCGAGTCCTTTCTTCCGCACCAAAGAAACGGCCCGCTTACGCGGGCCTTTTTCTTTTGGCGCGATAGAGGGATTCAGCCAGCCGCAACGAAAAAGGCCGCCAAGCGAGCTACATCGTATCTGCGAGCGCCACGTCCGTGATGGCAATCGGATGATTCACGGCGTGGAACGACATCCGTGACAGCCCCAGCACGGATCGCAACCGTTCGGATTCGACTCTCATCGGTCCCGGAGAGGGGGCCATCCCCGGTGCCGGCTGCGGAAACGCCGTCGACATGGCGGTGTGAAATGACACGTGTCCTTCGACCTTCTGCATCACTTGGTGGATATGTCCGTTCAGCACCGAGACCGATCCGAATCGTTTCAGATAGGCGAGCGCCTGGGCGCTGTCGTCCGTGCCCCATCCCCACTCCGGGTACACAGACCAGAGCGGGATGTGCGCGAAGACGACGATCGGTGTGCTGCTCTTGAGATGCTTGACATCCTTCTCGAGCCACTCGAGCTGGTCACGCCCCAACGAGCCGAGCCCGCCTGCCTTGAGATCCACGACATTCACCAGGCCGATGAAGTGAACGCCGTCTTTGTCGAAGCTGTGCCAGCCGGCGCCGAGCGTGCCTTTCCCGTAACGCTGCAGGAAGCTCTTCCCGTCGTCTTCGAGGACGTCGTGTTCGCCGGGCACGTAGAAGACCGGCAGCGACAGCTCGGACATCAACTGCTGCAGCGTGTCGAATTCGGACGGCTTCGACAAGTGTGTCAGGTCGCCCGTGTGCAGCACGAACGACGGCTGCTCTGGCGACCCCTTGATTTTGGCGATCGCCTCGCGTAGCGTCGCGGTGACGTCCGTATTCGCCGGCTTGTCGAACCCGATATGGCTGTCGCTGATCTGCACGAACCGCAGCCCGCCAGCCATCTTCGCCGCGCCGTACGCCGACGCCTCCAGTGGCGTTCCTTTCAGCACACCGCTCGCCATCGTCCACACTGCACCGGTGCCGACCCAGGCCATGCACTCCAGGAATCCGCGCCGGTCCATCCCTTGTTCGTCGTCTCTTGTCGCCACAGCTGCCTCCTTACGGGTTGACCACGATCTGCCCCGTCATCCGTGGATGCAGCGAGCAGTAATATTTGAATGTGCCCGGCGTTTCGAACATGTGCGAGAACTTTTGATCGGTGTCGAGCACCGGCGATTTGAACGCGTTGTCGGTGCTCACCACGTTGTGGGGCACGTCGTCTCTGTTCGTCCACGTCACCGTCGCCCCGACAGGCACGGTGATCGTCGGCGCCGCAAACTTGAAGTTGTCGATCGCAACCTCGCTCACCTGCGTCGGCGTCGCGATCGCCGCGAAGACCAGCACCGCTCCCAGTAATTTCATCCGTTCCTCCACTCACAACCGAAAGAAATGGGCGCCCCAGACGAGCACGCACCCCAGATGTCCAGTAACGCCGACGAGCGCCGCGGCCGCGCCCAAAGCCGCGCGATAGATCCAGATTGATCGCGACGAGTTCTGCGCGGACGACCGCGCCGACAGGACCGCGCCGACGGCTGCGAGCGTCGCGCACGCACCCGCCCAGCGATGCCACTCGAGCGACGGCGATGCGTCGATCATCGGCGACCTGGCGAAGATCCACCCGGCGATCGCCGACCCGACGGCGAACACGGCGCCGATTCGCAGGTTCGCGACCGCGGCCACGTGCCATTCGCGCAACCGCGTGGCCATCGACACGAGCTCGCAGCCGAACGCGGCGACGATCAGGGCGATCGGAAAGTGCACGAGCACGGGATGGAAGCGGCCAATCAGCGCCATACGGAGATACAGACCGGCCACCACCGGAATCTATTCCGGGGAATAGAACTGCCGGCCGCGCAGTCTGTGCTGTTAGGCGCTATAGAGATGGCCCCTCGGGACTTCGACGCGGTCGTGGCACCGCATCTGGATGCCGCGTTCAATTACGCGCGATGGCTGACGAAGAACGATGCCGACGCGGAGGACGTGCTGCAGGATGCGGCCATCCGCGCGCTCCGCTTTCTTCCATCGCTCCGCAATGACGATGCGCGCGCCTGGCTGCTCACGATCGTACGGAACACTTGGTACGGGCGCGTGGCGAAACTGGGTGACGCGCGTCGTGTGACGCCGTACGAGGAGACCATGGACGAGCGACGCGACGACGGTCTCGGCCCCGAGGCGCTGGTATTGCAGCAACAGACGGTCGAGCAGGTGCAGAACGCCGTCGAGTCGCTGCCGGTCGAATTTCGCGAGGTCATCGTGCTCCGCGAACTCGAAGGGCTCTCATATAAGGACATCGCCACGATTATCGGCGTCCCGATCGGCACCGTGATGTCTAGGCTGTCGCGCGGGCGCGAGCGGCTGATCGCCATCCTGAAACCGGCCATTTCCACTGGAGGCAGCGCATGAACTGTCACGAAGCGGCGCTCCTGATCGATCCGTACGTCGATGACGAGTTGGCCGAGGCTGAAGCGGCGTCGGTCGTGGAACACACCGAGGGATGCGCTCTGTGCCGCCAGCGAGTCGGGGATCGCGAGACGCTGCGACGGCTTGTCCGCAGCGTGCCATATCTTGCGGCCCCGACCCGGGTCAGGATGTCGATTGCGAACCGGCCGCGGCCGTTGCGAATGTCCTCGCACGCCCTGGCCTTGGCCGCGGGACTCGTGATCGCGGTGACCGCTGCCGGTACGATCGGTTTCCGCGCGCGACAGACCGGGCAGGCGACCACGGCGCTCGCGCGCGACGTCGTCGATCGCCACATCAGCGCGCTTGCGAGCGAGCATGTCTTCGAGGTGCGCTCGTCGAATCAACACACCGTCAAGCCGTGGTTTCAGGGCAAGCTGGATTTTTCGCCGCCGGTTGCGGATCTCTCGTCCGCAGGTTTTCCTCTCATCGGTGGACGTCTCGATACGATCGACGGCCGGCGCGTGGCCGTGCTCGTGTATCAACGGCGCGAGCACGTGATCGACGTGTTCGTCTCGCCGGCTCGCGGCGGCGTTGCGACCAACGATCGACGGACGATTCGAGGCTTCCAGGAACGGCACTGGCTCCACGCGGACCTCACGATGTGGGCGGTGTCGGATCTCAACGACCGCGAGCTTGCCGAATTCGTCCAGGCATTCGAGTCGGCAACGCAATAGGCGCGTACCGGCTGTGATCAGCCTCGCGCGGTGAAATCTCTCCGCCTCCTTTGAAGGGCGTGAAGGTTCGATGGCCTCAGCCACGCGGTCTTCGCGCTTCGCGCTCGACTAGCGGGGGCGAGTCCTTTCTTCGCGGACCAGATGCGACCTCAGTTCACCGCTTCAACCCCGCCTGCCAGTTCAACACGATCGTGATTGGCGAAGACTGTGTCGCCTCGCTCTCGACGGGTGTGTTGAGGAGAAAGCGTCCGTCCGGGCTCACGTCATACGGGAAGAAACCGACGGTTCTGGTCTCAAACAGAGGAACGGCGACGCCGGGTTCGAATGGCGGTCCAAGCTTGACCGGCACGGCCATCATCTTGCGGTCGGGCGCGAGGTAGTACAACTCCTTCCCATCCCTTCGCCATCGCGGCTTGTCTCCACCAGCGGTCGACATCTGCCACTTGCCAACCGCTGCAGCGGGCACATGATCGGACGCAAACCCCTGCACGTACACTTCGCGTCGTCCCGATTCGTCGGAGCTGTAAGCGATCCACTTGCCATCGGGTGAGAACTGACCAAACGTCTCGTCTGCAGGGGTGACGAGAAACGGAATCGGCTTGCGCTCTCCGTCAGGCGAGGGTGCAAGCGGAAGGATCCACAGATCCTGCCGCTGCGCCGTGTGATCGTCGTAGATCAAAAACTGCCCATCCGGAGAAAAGCCGTTCGGATGCCTGATCGTCGTCGACTTCAGGAGCAGCGGCTCCGGAACACCCGTGCCGTCCGCGCGCATCCAGTACAGATCGCCGATCGATCCCGGTGCGCCCAGATCGGAGAGGAACGCGACATGTCCGTCCGGCGAGATGGCGGGGGAGGCCTCCATCCCTTGCGGCGCAGCGATCAAGCGACTGAAGATCGCGCGCGACAGCTCGGCCGTCCACACACGAGCGGACTGAAACCTCCCAAGAACACCGCTCAAAGCAGCGGCGGACAACTTGTCGATTGCCACTCGCTTGCCGTCTGGCGACAACTGCACGCCGTAGCCGTTGTCCAGACGTGGTCCGAGCTGGCCGAGACGCTTGCCCTGTCGATCGAACCAGACGAGGTCAGCGTCGAATCCGCTGACGAGGCTGGTCCGAAACGCGAGGGCCCCGCTGGTCGATGCTGAAAACCAGCCGTAGCTGCCAAGATTCCCAATTTGCTCGGCGACCGAGACGGCTTCCCCACGCAATTGCGATCGACCATCGAACGGCTGAGCCATCAACAAGCCCTGGCGCAGGAACAAGAGGAACCCGCCGTCGGAATCGACTGACGGCACGTATACCGGGTCCGAATCGGCAGCCAGTAACCGTGTCGTGCTCTGACTTTCTGGTGCCACGTCGAGCGAGCCGATATAGACGCCGGTGTTCTCAGGCACTGTCGATGCACGGTGATACAGGAAGAGACGCCCATCGGGCAGGAATGTCGGACCGGCGTGCTGGACCTCCTTCCGTGAGCGGTCAATGCTGGTGACCGGTGAGGCCGAACCACCGGACTCGGATACGCGCAGCAAGCCTGTGCTCGAGGCGCCGAACAGGATGACGCCGTTGGCGTTCCAGGCGCCTTCGCGAAAACCTCCCGCGTACTCGCACAAGGTCTGCGGCGGACCGCCGGACTCCGCCACCTTTTTCAGATGGCCCGGAAATCCGTTGACGCCGAACGCGAGGAACCGGCTGTCGGGTGACCAGATCGGGCCGGCGATGACCCCTTCGGTTCCCGCCAACGGTCGCGCCTCGAGCGAATCGAGGGATCGCACCCATAGGATGGGGCGGCCATTCTGCCCAGGGGCTTCGAACGCAATGCGACGGCCGTCCGGCGACAAGACGCCGGTGCTCTGAAAGTTGGTCTGCCCGGGGGCCGTCATCTGAAAGCGGATGGACGCGGCAGCCGCTGGCCGCTCGCGAAAGTGCACGAACGCGAGGCCCGCTGCGAAAGTCACTGCAATCGCCGCGACGCCAAGCGCCGCGATGGCAGGCGTCGATCGACGCGCCGGAGTCGCGGTCACCGCGCTCGACTCGCGTGCGCCGAGCGGATTCGCGAGGTGGCGCTCGATCGTGACGCGCGCCTCTCCGATGTCGCGGAGCCTGGCCTTCACGTCGCGCTCGAGGCATCGACGAATCAAACCGTGAACAGCCTGCGGCGTATCAACTGGCAGCGTGCCGAAATCGATCTCTTTGCGAAGCACGTCGGCGAGCGTGTGCGACACCGTCTCCCCTTCGAAGAGACGCCGGCCCGTCAGCATTTCCCACAAGACCACACCGAACGACCAGATATCGGCACGCTTGTCGACGGGCTTACCGGCCGCCTGTTCAGGAGACATGTAGGCGGCGGTTCCCAGAATGACGCCCGCACGCGTTGCCCCCGCCATGGTGATGGTGGGCGAACGGCTTGCGTCGACCGCCGCGGCGCCGGCGCCCTGACTGACAGCAGCGAGTCCGAAGTCGAGCACCTTCACCGTGCCGTCGGGTCGGACCTTGATGTTGGCGGGCTTCAAGTCGCGGTGGATGATCCCTTGCTCGTGAGCCGCTTCGACGGCTTCGGCGATCTGCTTGGCGATGGTGAGCGCCTCATTGACGGGGACTGCCCCCTGCGCGATACGGTCCGCGAGCGTTGGCCCTTCGACCAGCTCCAGCACCAGCGCCTTCGCTCCGTCCGCTTGTTCGAGCCCGTGGATAGAGGCGATGTGCGGGTGGTTCAGCGACGCCAGGATCTGGGCTTCGCGCTCGAAGCGCGCGAGCCGTTCGGTGTCGTGAGCCAATGCATCCGGTAGAACTTTGATCGCGACATCGCGCTTCAGCGTCGTGTCCGTTGCCCGATAGACCTCGCCCATGCCACCTTCGCCGAGGGGCGCGACGATTTCGTAGGGACCGAGGCGGCTGCCGGGGCTGAGCGCCATTCAGTGTCGAGGATTATAGAGGCAGCGTTCCTTCGACTGGCATGTGCGAATTTGTGTGAATAGAGTCGGCGCTCGCGTGCGCCGCCGTACGCTGTCGCCTAGGTTCCGTCTCGCGAGGGCGCACCAGTTCACGTCAGCGCATCATCTCGACACGCTTGAGGGGCTGGCGCCCGCAACAATCGTCCCGTAGTCGAGGCGCGGCCTCTATAATCGACCCTCTTGCCCCTGACCGCAGGCACCCGCATCGGTCCATACGAAATCCTGGCCCCACTCGGTGCTGGAGGCATGGGCGAGGTGTATCGCGCGCGCGATACTCGCCTCGACCGGGACGTGGCGATCAAGGCCCTGCACGGCGACAGCGCTAGTGACCCGGCCAGCCACCGTCGGTTTCTTCAGGAAGCGCGCGCCGTCTCGGCGCTCAGCCATCCGAACATCGTCGTGCTCCATGACATCGTCAGCCATGACGGATCCGACTTGCTCGTCATGGAGTACGTGCTCGGCCGACCCCTGACCGAAGTCATGGCCCAGGGACCGATGCCGGTCGAGCGTGTGATCACCGTCGGCCTTCAGGTCGCGTCGGCGCTGGCCGCAGCCCACGCTGCGGGTATCATTCACCGCGACATCAAACCCGCAAACATCTTGCTGATGGCCGATCTCACTGTGAAGGTGGTCGACTTCGGAATCGCCAAGAGGGTCCACAACACCAGCCAGGGCGACGCAACCCAAGAAGGTGCAACGCTGACAGCACCCGGAGTTGTCGTCGGCACCTTCTCGTACATGTCGCCCGAACAGACTCGCGGCGAAGCCGTCGATGCCCGGACGGACGTTTTTTCGCTTGGCTGCGTGCTGTATCAGGCTGCCACGGGACACCAACCCTTCCGCGGCCCGACCCCTGTCGCCACGATGATCGAAATAGCCACGGCACACCCGGCCCCGCCTAGCAGCCTGCTGACAACGCTGCCGGCCGGATTCGACGCATTCATCTCCCGTTGTCTCGCCAAGAGCCGCGATCATCGATTCAGTTCGATGGACGACGTCGCCTCGTCATTGCGGCGGCTGCAACACACCCCAGACCAGAGGACCGAGGACGCTGCGCGGGCGATCACCACGATTGCCGTGCTGCCGTTCGCGAACGTCGGCGGTGATCCCAACAACGAATACTTCGGTGACGGGCTCGCCGACGAGCTGATTACCGGCCTCGGCCAAGTGAGCGCGTTGCGGATTGCATCTCGCAGCTCCGCGTTTGCATTTCGGGGCAAGGCCGTGGATGTCCGCGCGATCGGCAGCTCGCTGAATGTCGATGCGGTGCTGGAAGGAAGCGTTCGTCGAGCCGGCAGTCGCCTACGCGTCGGCGTGCAGCTCGTCAGCGTGGCAGACGGGTATCACCTCTGGTCCGAGCGTTACGACCGTGAGGTGACCGACGTATTCGACATTCAGGACGAGATTGCCCGAACGATCATCGACAAGCTTCGACCGCGCCTGATCGGCGACGTCAAAGTGCCGTCGCTAAAGCGGTACACCGGCGATCCCGAGGCGTACAGTCTCTACCTCAAGGGGCGCTATTACTGGGAGCGCCGTCCGACCGGCACGAGCCGCGCCATCGAGTGTTTCGAACAGGCCATCGATCGCGATCCGCGCTATGCGCTTGCTCATGCAGGATTGGCCGACGCGTACAACACGCTTGCGAGTTGGGAAGGTGGTGTGCTTCCGCCGCAGATTGGCTTCCGGAAAGGCCTGGGCTACGCCGAACGCGCCATTCAGCTGGACCCGGATCTTGTCGAGGGCCACGCAGCCTTGGGCTATGCGCTGTTGCACAATCGCTGGGACCTTCCGGCCGCCGAACGCAGCTTCACGCATGCCATCAAACTGAACCCCCGATACGGGCCCGCGCACCACTGGTATTCTCACGCGCTCGTTGCCGACGGGCGTCTGGACGAATCGCTGGCCGAAAGCCTCGAGTACCTGAGGGTCGATCCAGTGGACCAGTTCTCCCTGGTGCACATGGCATGGCACTACCTGATGGCCCATCAGTTCGACAGGGCCCGCGGCGAATCGCAGCGCGCGCTTCGCGACGAGCCAAACTTCGCCTGGCACCACGTCTTTTACGGATGGGCGCTGCTGAACGAGGGTGCGTTCGACGAGGCGGAGTCAGAGATCGCCCGCGGCGCGGGCCTGGCAAGCGAGCCGCATGTGATGCTCAGCAGCCTGGCGCAGGCCCAAGCCGTTGGCGGCCATCGCGAGGCCGCGCTCGCCGGACTCGACCGCCTGGTGGCTGCGTCGAACAACAACTACGTATCGCCCTATGAAGTGGGACTCATTCATGAATCCCTGGGGAACCTCGACGAAGCCTTCAGGTGGTGGGAGCGCGCGTACGAAGAGCGCTCACCGTGGCTGGTCTATCTTTCGCGCGAACATCGATTGCGCCATTTGCGCGGCAACCCGAGGTTCGATGCGCTTGTGGCGCGCATCCAGCAGGACCTTCGCGGATCAGGAGATTCGAACACCGTGACGACGCACGCCTCCTAACGCGTCATCGGTAGATGAATCGACGAGACTGGCAACAAGTTGAGGCTGTCGAGAGTCTCGTCATCACTGGCGCTGCCGCGCGGCGGCGACCGCCGGCGTCAAGACGTATACGCCGCGGCCGAACGTGAACGCATACAACTTCCCGGTGGAGGTCTGCATCTGCAGGTCAAACACCGCGGTGTTCGGCAAACCGCTCTCCGCGCCCATGTAGGCCCACTTGGCTCCGGCGTCGCGACTGACCCAGACGCCGTTGTCGGCGCCGGCATACACGGTGTTCGGTGTCGATCGATCCACCAGGATCACATCGAACGGGATGTTCACTGGCGGCGTCACGTTGGTCCACGTCGGCGATGCCGCCAGGGCATTCGCGGTCCTGAACACATGGCCGGGCCGACCGGGCGGTGTGGCCTCGTCGTACCCCGAGAGCGTGACATACGCCACATTGGGATCGCTCTTCGCAAACGCAATGCCGGTGACGGCGCGATTCGGCACGCCGTCAGCCGGATCGAAGTCGGACCACGACGCGCCGCCATTCGAGGTCAGGCGCATGAAACCACCGCCCGTACCATAGGCATACGTATTACAACTAGCGCCGTCAGAGCTGGGGAAGGCGATCGCGTGAACCAGCACGCACGCGGCCGGCGGGCGTCCCGGCCTGGTGCAACTCGTCACGTCGAAGTCGGGAGCGTTCACCGCCCACACCGGCGGCCGTCCGGTGAAGAAGTCGTTCGTCCTCCACAAGCGGTTCGCGCCCACGAAAACCACATCGTCGTTATCGGGGCACTTTCTGATCGTCGGTTGGTAGGGAAGGTTGGTGTACGGGGCCCTGTAATCAATCGAGCCCTGCACCTGTTCGAACGACCGTCCTCCGTTCGTCGAGCGCGAAACGTTCTGGTACGTGTGGTTGATGATCCAATCAGTGTCCGGGTTGCGCGTCGAGATCACGACCTGGCCTTCAGCGACGCCGAGCGCACTGAAGAGCCGTTCCCACGGGACTGTGCCGGCCCCCTTCGCGAGCAGATTGTCCTGGGTATTTCCGAGGATGAGATCAGTTCGCGTCGGATGAACCGCGCCGCTGAAGAATTGGACGATCGGGAGGTTCCGGTTGTGGTCCTTCCACGTCGCTCCTCGATCGATCGAACTGAAGACGCCGCCGTCGTTAACGTCGATCAGGCGACTACCCGCTGCCCATGCAAAGCCATGGTGGTCTGCGTGCACATCGCTTTGTGGACCGCCAGTGACCTGCTGCCAGATGGGCGTCGCTGCGCAATTCCGACATCGCCAGACTTGCAGCCCTCCCGCAAAGAGCGTGTTCGGCTCGGTTGGATCCACCGAGAGGACGTTGGCGTAGCCGCACTGGTTGCAATACCCGGCAACAGACCCC
>Ga0157380_10002589_pt1 | contig 12224 bp, 14 predicted proteins | sample S35metaG_FD_119757 | JGI IMG/M metagenome (GOLD analysis project Ga0157380, IMG submission 119757) | Switchgrass rhizosphere microbial communities from Kellogg Biological Station, Michigan, USA - S3-5 metaG | ecosystem: Host-associated > Plants > Roots > Rhizosphere > Soil | place: USA...
CATCGCCGGAGCGAACGGCGGCATCGTGCTGGCGCCCATGAAGGCGCAGGGCGCGGAACACGGGCCGACGTATGACTGGATCGGGTTGCTGGAAGAGCAACGCAGCCAGCATGAACGCGGACGCTTGCTTTACGTCGCGGCCACGCGAGCGAAACGCGAACTGCATTTGCTGGGCGCCGCCGACGTGAAGGAGAGCGCCGGCGACCCGGAACTGAAACGTCCGCGGCGCGGTTCCATGCTCGCCATGCTGTGGAGCGAAGTGATGCCGCAATACCAGACAGCGCTGCTGTCACGGAAACAGCTGCCGCTGCGCTTCACCGACAGCGGCCCGACGCTGCTACTGCGACGCCTGCCGATCGAGTGGCAACCGCAGATTTCGGATGATCCGCGGCCGTCGCGCGATGTTCCTGTCTTCATCAATCCACCACCGTTCGATTGGGTGAGCGAAACCAGCCGGCACATCGGCACGCTGGTTCATCGCGAGCTCGATCGCATGTCGCGGCGCGGCGATCCGCAAGCGGCGATGAGCATGTTGCATCGATCGCAACGGCGCCTGGCTATCGAACTGGCGGAACTTGGCGTGCCCGCAGATCGCTGCGACGCTGCGGTCTTGCGTGTGATTCGCGCCATCGAATCGACACTCGCCGCTCCGCGAGGCCGCTGGTTGATGGGGCTGGAAGAGCCGCTCACCGCCATCGAGTCCGAGTTGTCGTTGAGCGGCATCGTCGACGCACGCATCGTCAACATCGTGATCGACCGCACTTTCGTCGCTGCGGACGGCACGCGCTGGATCGTCGACTTCAAGACCAGCTCGCACGAAGGCGGCGGCCTGGATCGCTTCCTCGCCGAAGAAGTCGAGCGCTACCGTCCGCAGCTCAGCCGCTATACGCAGCTGATGCGGGCATTGAATCCGGGAGAGCCGGTACAGGCGGCACTGTATTTCCCGCTGCTGCAGGCTTGGCGGGAAGTTCGGTAGGTCCAGTTACATCGTTCCGGAGAGCGAGATCGGTCGCCGTCCCTGGGCGTCCGGCGGTCCCAGGAACTGCAGGCCGTTCACCAACTGCGGCGAGGCGTCGGCTCGCGGTGCGACCAGTCCGTTGATCAGGTAGCTGTGATCGGCAGCTTTGAGTTCGAGCGTTCCCGCGACCTGCAACGGTCCGCTGACATCGGTGAGTGCGCCGGCGACGACGCCGGGCGGAGCCTGTTCGGGAAAAGTGAGTTTGTATCCGCCCATCGGCGCGGGCTGACGAGGAGGGCCGAGCAGGTCGAGTACTTCCACGGTGCCGACGGCGCTGGCAGGCCACTTGTCTACGATCACCAACGAAGACAACTTGATCTCGGCGCTGCCTTTCCATCCGTACGATACGGCTGGCGGCAGCGAAGACAACGGCAGCGACGCACTCAGGTTGTCGAAGCGGAGTCGACCCGACGGCGAGGCGGTCACCTTGGTTTGCACGAAGCCATCCGGCCGAGTGACTTTCACATCGGCAGCGGCTTTACCCGTCAGCAGCGCCAGGGCATGCAGCTCCCATTGCAGCGAGCCCACGTTGACCTGGCCGGACTGCACGACCTGGGCCGAGCCTTTCCAGAGGGTTCCGGTAACGCCGCTGAGAACGATGCCGCGCGAGGCGAGCGGCTTCACGGCGACCTGCGCCGGAAGCGTAGCCAGCGCCATCATTGCAAAGGCGACGATGCCGAGCAGGACCAGCCACAGAGTTTTTTTCATCAGCCGGGGGTAGCGGCGCGATTCAACACGATGCTGGCATTCACCTGGCCGGGTGTCCCGGTGCGATCGAAGTCGGCCGATTCGACGCTCACCGCCTGGTTCAGCTGCAGGTTGCCCAGCCACGTCATCACGACATCGAACGAGGCTCCTTCCATGCGCACGCGAATGCCGGTCTGTCCGTTCGGCGTCTGGCCGGTGAGCGCAGCGCCGAGCCCGGCTTCGCGAGCCGTGCGATCGACGAGTACGACCAGCGATTCATTGCTCGGCCCGGTGCTCATCGGACGGCTGGCTCCGAGCGCCTGCACTTCGCCCGCAACGCTGCGCATCCAGGCGAGATCGGCTTCCTTGCGTTCGACGCGTTCCGCTCGACTGGAGACTGCGCTATAGAAAGGGCCTAGCGCCAGCAAGTAGATGGCCACCAGCAGCACGAGCACCGCTCCGCCCAAGACGATGATGCGTTCACGCGGTTTCAGGCCGTCGAACCATTCCTGGAGTTTCTGCATGTCAGGTCGCCGGTGTCTTGAGCTGCATGCGCGCTTCGGTCTTCGAATCGCGGGGCGAAGCCGACTGGATTTCCGCCGAGACACCGCGCTGACCGGCAGCCTGCTTGATGCGGTCGAGCGCATCGACGGTCGGCGTCAGCACGCGCAGGTCGGTGGTGTTGTCGCGATAGGAAATGGCTTCGATATTCGTGCCGGGAATCTGGTTGATGGCTTCACCCAACGTAGACAACGCGGCCATCAGCCCGGTATGGCCGCTGCCGCCGCCACGCAGGGCCATCAATCGGGACTCCATCTGCTTGCGAGCCTTCGAGGGATCGGGCAGCGGTACGCCCGGCATCGCCTGCTGATAGACCTCGCTGATCGCGGCGTCGAGTTGAGCTTCTTCCTTCTGGTACTTCACCAGCTGCCAGCCTTTCACGCCTAGATGCACGGCGAAGAAGATGCCGGCGAGCAGGGCTGCGTAGCGCCACGGCGCAAACGACACATTGATCGATCCATCGGGGGCGTATTTACCTTGCAGCAGGTTGACCGGATTGCTCTGGGCAATGGTCGAGGCCAGCAAGGGCAGGGCGCCACCGGAGAGCAGCCGCAACTGCAGGCTCGCAGTGAACTCACGCAATCCTTCCAGCAGGTCGCGCTCCTGTTCGTAATCGTCTTCGGCAACATAGATAGTGACGTGCTCGCGCGCCTCGTCTCCAGATGCCAATGCGAGCTGCAGTGCTTCGATCAACGGCTGGACTTCGAGTACCGCACCCAGCGTCTCGGCACGGCGAACATAGACACGCGAGTGATCGATCATCAACGTCACGGCATTCGCGGTCGCCGGCAGGACGGCCGTCTCCGCATGCATGGCATCAGGAGCCAGCCCCGCAGTTCGTAGTGCGGCAAGCCATTCTTCCATCCGCGCGTGAGCGACTACCACCACAGGAACGCCGGGACGCAGGTCACTGCGCTTGCCCACCGCGAAGTGCAGGTCGTCCACATCGCTGGCCAGTTGCTCTTCGAGTGCGAACGGCACCATCTGCGCCAGCTTGGCCCCGCCCTTGACCGGCACCACGGGCTCGGCAAGCAGAGCATCCGTGCCGGGAATCAGCACCGTCACCTTGCGGCCGGCAGCCGACAGGGCGGCATCGGCCAGGGGTCCGGACTGAACCGAGCCGACCGCACCACCCGCTTCGTCCACGACCAGCCATTCGGCGGTGGTGGCGTCGGCGGACGGTTTCGAGAGTCGGATGATCAGGGTTTCGGGCATCAGGCAGTTCCAAAACTTCGCAGGATGGGCCGCACTTGCCCACCACCGGGCGAGCTATCGCGCTTCAGCAAACTGTACAGCGTGAACTGGGTCGTGCCAATTGTCACCCAGATGGAAGCGCGAAAATAGGAACTGTTCTGCGAGACGCTATCGCCCAGCTCGTCTTTTTCGGCCTGGGAGGTCAGCGACGCCTTGAAGTCCTGCACGTTCGGAAAGCAGCGCTGCTTGCGGGCCTCGGTGTTCGACTGCCGGGCCAGGGTCCATTCCTGGTGATCCAGCATCGAATCGAGCACTTCGAACGGCGCGGTGCAGGTATTGATCTTCGTGCCGATCGGCAGGGCCGTGACGAAGGGTTCGAGCTTCTGGAAGCGCTCCAGGCCGAAGCCGGCGATGGCCAGCAATTCGCTCGACCGGGTAATCGGCATGTTCGGCGTGCGATAGGGCGGCGCCAGGGATGAATACACCGAATCCTCGGCGCCGTCGGTGCCGTCCGGCTGCACGTCGGTATCGATCCAGTCGACGATGGCCGACGCCCATTTTTCCTCGAGACCGACGATCTTCAGCAGGCGGCGCAGGCGCTTCTCGGCATTCGGGTCCACCACCAGCTTGCCGGTCTGGTCCAGCTTGACCAGGTTGTTGAGATTGAACCGGCCCTGCATGTCTTCCAGCTGTCCCTGCACTTCGCCGCCGTCGATGGGAATGGGCGGAATCGGCGTCGCCCAGGCCTCGGTGAAATCGTCGACGTCGTTGTTGGCGCCCTTCGACTGCTGCTTCTTGTCTTGTACCAGGATATCGGCAGCCCAGGCCTCGGCGCCCACGGCCACTTCGAATCCCTGGTCCAGTGCGAATGCCGTCGCGCCGCGCCGCTGATCGAGATACCCGTTGAAGCCCACCTGGATGGCGAGAATCGTCGCGAGCGCGACGATCAGCACGGCCGTGATCAACGCAATGCCGCGTTGTCGCTGCAAACCTGGCCGATGGGGCGGCAGAGTCCTCATCCGGGCACTTCCACCAGTCGCGTCAATACACCCCAGTCTTCCAGGTCCATCGTGATTTCCACTGCGATGGGCCGCAGGCTGAGAGCATCCGTCGAGCCGGCCTGCGCACCGACCACCAGGCTGCCGTTGGCCGACGGCCATTGGTCCTGCCAATTGTGGGTGCTGTCCATGAACCGCAACTTCACGCTCGTCACGCGATCCAGCACCACCGTGCTGACCGGCTGGGACGTCAGCGTGCGGTCCAGCATGACCCAGTAGCTGCGCGTCAATTTCTTGTCCTGCAACTGATAGGACACGCGCTGCAGTGTCGGGCGGGGCACGCCCGCCGGGTTGCTCCATCCCGAGTGAGTGAATTCAGCGAGTTCCTGCGTCCTCGCATCGGCACGCAACGCGGGTTGCATACCGTCGCCGAGCGGCTCACGGACCGGTCGAGGTTCGAGCTCCATGAAATCCTGTGCCATGCGCTGCATCGTGCTTTGTACTGCGCGGATCCGCGCCATGCTTTCTTCGACACGAATACTTTGCCGCGACAGTTCGTTGTAACCGCTCAGCGCCATGGTGCCGACGATGACGAAGATCGCGACGGCGATCAGCACCTCCAGCAACGTGAAGCCGGACATCCGCGAGTAGTAGCGCGGTGGCTGTAGAGAGCAAGGGATAGCACGCATTGCCATGGTTTCAGCGTTCCGACCCTGGAGGCGAAGTGGTTTCACCGGAGGTCGGCGGATTGACGAGCGGCGGTGGCGTGTTGGGGCGCACCGCCCCACCACCAGCCCCTGGAATTCCACCCGGTCCCGTCTGGTCGACGCCCGACCAGGAAACCGGCTGCGGCGCCGGCGCGATGGCCGTTCCGTAGAAACCCGTAACCGTCGCCAACGAGGTGGTCTTGGGTGCGTCGGCGGGGGCCACGCTGACATCGATACGGACTAGGGTTTGTACCTGCGTCTGCGTGACCGTCATTCTCCAGCGCCATTTGCGTCCGGCCATTTCCACTTCGTCCGAACTCTTGTCGACTTTCGGCGGACGCGTTTCGAGTCGCACTTTCGACAACTGGTTCATCGCCACCCAGTGAGCGATGGTTTTCTCGCGCAGGTAGGCGCCGTTCTTCGCGGTATCGCTCACCGCTTCAATGACGCCGAGCATGCCGAGCGACACGATGATGAGCGCCGCCAGTACTTCGATCAGCGTGAAGCCGCGCTGCGCCTTCCGATATAGGACGGGCCGATGTCCAACGAGGCGACGTTGAGCGTTACTTGAGTCGCGCATCGGTCTTCCGGCCGTCCTTCGGATCCTCGTCCTTGACCGGCAATGTCTGCGCGACGACCTGCCAGCGCGATTCGTCGACTCGACGTTCGATGCGAAGATCCGTGTCCGCCTGTCCCACGACGCGCCACAGCGACTGGGCTCCATCGCGTTCGATCTGCAGTTCGAACGGCATGATGTCGCCGCTCGCGAGTACCACGATCTGCGGCGGCGGCTGGGTGCGATCGACGTCCGGCTTGCCGTCGCCATTGTCATCTTTCGCGTCTTTCAGCAGTTCCTTGCGCTGTTTCTTGGGAGGCGGCTTCAACACGATTTCGCGGCCGTCGAGCCATACGCGCATCCGCAACCCCTGGGGGAGTTTTCTCGGCGCATACAATTTATCGTCCATGATGGGCGTCCACACCGCGTTGCGCTGGTCGAAACGCTGGAACTCGTAATCGGTGGGCGACAGTTGCACACCCACATCGAGGCCCTGCAATTCAGATTCTTCGCGTGCCTGTCGCAGCACGGCCCAGAAGCGCCGCGACTGGTCTTCGACCTCCGAATCCCTGCCGAGCACGCCCATCGAGAGCGTCGCGGCCGAGATCATCACACCGATGATGATGATGACGACCAGGATCTCGATCAGCGTGAAGCCCGCTGCTGCCCGACGCTGTTCGATGGTGTTGTGCATACTGGAGACGTCGCAGCGACTGCTCTAAGGGCTCAGTCCCCATTCCCAATTAAATCCGGTCAGTCCGTATTCCAATTGCCGATGTCGGCATTGGTGCCTTCGCCGCCTTCCTGGTTGTCTGCTCCCAGCGAGAACAGGTCATACTCCTGGCCCTTGGTTCCTGGATTCACATAGTGGTAGTCGAAGCCCCAGGGATCCTTGCGCAGGCCGCCGATGTAGCCGCCGGGTTTCCAGTTGCGGATGGTGCTGTCGCCTGGCTGCTTGACCAGAGCTTCCAGTCCCTGATCGGTGGTCGGGTACTTGTAGTTGTCGATGCGGAACAGGTTGAGCGCGGTCTCGTAGGCGCGGATGTCCTGCTTGGCCTTGGCAATCTGAGCATCGTCGATGCGGCGGATGACATTGGGCGCGACCAGGGCCGCCAGAATGCCGAGGATGACCACGACGACCATGATTTCGATGAGGGTGAAGCCGCCTTCGAACGTACCGGCGGCCGTCCTATTGAGCCGCGCGCCTACCGGTTGGTCCGTGCAGGAGGTGAGGGATGCGCGGCCCGACACTGTCGATTTCTTGATCATATTCATCAGCCAATATCCCGTTGAGATGAAGGTGGTTGCCTGGAGGGATCGAACCCGATCGCCAGCTGAAGTTGCGTATGCTCGCGGTGCCCGCCGTGCGGCGGCACAGCCGAACCACAGCAGCAGGCGCGCCGCGGGCGCCGGATCATAACAAGCCATACAACGCAATGAGTGATGGTGATTCACGGCATCGGTCCGACGGTGCACCCCAGGCGACGCTGCAGCGAGGTCATCTCTGGCTCATTGGAGCGCTGATCTCGTCACTGGTTCTGTTGGCAGTTGCCGGAACCGACGTGCAGCAGTTGCTAAGGTACGAGCGAGCGGCCGTGCTGAAGGGCGAGTGGTGGCGGCTCCTCACCGGTCACCTCGTTCATGGCAGCCTGCGTCACCTATCGCTGAACGTAGCGGGCATCGGCCTCGTCGCGCTGCTGTTCGGACGCGATTACTCCCCCTGGGACTGGCTGTTCATCCTGTTGGCCAGCACGGTAGCCGTCGACTTGGGCTTTGTATTTTACCAGCCACAATTGGAGTGGTACGTCGGCCTCTCGGGCGTGCTCCACGGCGGCATAGCCGCTGGACTGATCGCGTGGTGGCGCTATGAAAACAGGGCTTTGACGCTCGTGGTCGCCGTATTGCTGAGCGCCAAACTCGTCTGGGAACAATACCGGGGCGCGCTGCCGTTTTCCGGCGACATGCCGGTCGTGGTCGAGGCTCATTTATACGGGGCTATAGGGGGGGCTCTCGCCGCCGCGTCGATAGCGATACTGCGACAACGCTGGCCTCCGCGCTCAACGTCGCTATAATCGCGCGCCTTTTGACGCCGGTGTGCATGACGCGAGTGCAGTACCCACGGCGTGGCGAGGCGGTCGGTTCCGCGAGTTGGGTTAGCTGGACAGGATTCTTCAGGATGTCATTTGCGGTCGTTTTTCCCGGACAGGGTTCGCAGTCGGTCGGCATGCTCAAGGCATTGGCCGAGGACGAGCCCCTTGTCACCGAAACCTTCGCCGCGGCCTCGGAAGTGCTCGGCTACGACCTGTGGCAGTTGTGCCAGAACGGTCCCGAAGAGTTGCTCGGCGCCACGGAACGCACTCAGCCCGCCATGCTTGCGGCCGGGGTGGCAACATGGCGCGTATGGCGAAAACACGGTGGCCCACTGCCGGCCGCCATGGCGGGACACAGCCTCGGTGAATAATCTGCGCTGGTCTGCTCGGACGCCCTGGACTTCGCGACCGCGATAGGGCTGGTTCAATTCCGTGGCAAGGCCATGCAGGCCGCGGTGCCTGCGGGGCAGGGTGCGATGGCCGCGTTACTCGGTCTCGACGATGCGGACGTTGAAGCAGCCTGCGCGGAAGCCGCGCAAGGCGAAGTGGTGCAGGCCGCCAATTACAATTCACCAGGGCAGGTCGTGATTGCGGGTGCTGCCGCCGCTGTCGACCGCGCCATCGAGATTGCGAAATCCAAAGGCGCGAAACGTGCTATCAAGCTGCCGGTCAGCGTGCCCTCGCACAGCGCGATGATGCGGCCGGCCGCCGACGAACTCGCGGCCCGTCTCAAAGGCACGGCTATTGCCGTTCCCCAAGTCGAAGACATCTATACGGTCGACGTGCGCAAACACTCCGATGCAGCGAGCATCCGCGCCGCACTCGTTGAACAATTAGTCAAACCGGTGCGTTGGAGCGCTACCGTCCAGGCCATGGTCGCTGCCGGCGCCCGCATCGTCATCGAATGCGGACCGGGCAGGGTGCTGACCGGCCTGAACCGGCGCATCGAAAAGAACAAGGAGATCGCCATGCTTGCGATCGAAGACAGCGAATCGTTGCGCCAGGCGCTGCAGGCGGTCGGCTCATGACTGGGCAATCGCAGCCCCTGGCACAAGATGTCGCGCTGGTAACTGGCGCATCACGCGGCATCGGTCGTGGGATTGCGAAGGCTCTCGCGGAGCAAGGCGCTACCGTGATCGGCACGGCAACGTCCGAAGCCGGCGCAAGCGGCGTCACGCAGTGGCTACAGGACGCAGGATTGAAAGGCCGGGGTATCGTCCTGGATGTCGCCAGCGCCGAGTCGGTCGACGCAGCGCTGAAGAACATCGAAGCGGCGGAAGGCGCCCCCAGCATTCTCGTCAACAATGCGGGGATAACGCGGGATAACCTGCTGCTGCGCATGAAGGCGGACGAATGGGACGAGATCATCAATACCAATCTCGGGTCCGTGTATCGCCTGTCGAAAGCGGTCCTGCGCGGCATGATGAAGGCGCGCCGCGGGCGCATCATCAGCATTGCCTCGGTAGTGGGGGTGATGGGGAATGCCGGCCAGGCGAATTACGCCGCCGCCAAAGCAGGTATCATCGGCTTCAGCAAGTCGCTGGCGCGCGAGATCGGTTCCCGCGGCATTACCGTCAACGTCGTTGCTCCGGGATTCATCGCTACCGACATGACCGCGCAGCTTCCCCCCGAACAGCAGCAGCAGCTGATCCAGCAGATTGCGCTGGGACGGCTGGGCAGTGCTGAGGACATTGCCGGCGCCGTGGCGTTTCTTGCGTCGCCGCAGGCCGGGTACATCACCGGCGAAACCTTGCACGTCAATGGTGGGATGCACATGGTCTGAGCGACCGCGCGCCGCAGGCCCATGGACAGCAGGCGCAAGGTCTCTTGAACCAGAGTGTTACCGCCAGATTTGCGAAATGTTGGCCCATCCAAAGTCTTAACATAGAATACGCCCCCCGCAGCCGGCCCCAAGTGAAGTTCACGGGTGGACCCCGTGTGAAGTTCACAGGCTACTAGAGCGAAGGGTTCAGCAGTCTCACAGAGGACTCGTACACCAATGAGCAGTATCGAACAGCAGGTCAAAGCCATCGTCGCCGAGCAGTTGGGGGTGAAAGAGGAAGAAGTCACCAACGACGCTTCCTTCGTCGACGACCTGGGCGCCGACTCACTCGACACCGTCGAGCTGGTAATGGCGCTCGAAGAAGAATTCGAGACCGAAATCCCGGACGAAGATGCCGAGAAGATTACGACCGTCCAACAGGCGATCGACTACATCACCGAGCGCCGCAACCAGGCCTGATGCCGCCCCGGCGCATTCTCCGCCGCGCTATCGCACCCAACGTGAACGTGAAGCAGCCCTCTGCAACAGTGGGTGGCCGCATCGTGCTTTGCGCGGGTGCCGTGCGGGGGCGGGTTGCGCTGGCAGTCCGTCACTCTCGTCAGATTGAGGTGCTCGCTTGTCCAAGCGACGTGTAGTTGTTACCGGTCTCGGCGTCGTGTCGCCTGTGGGCAGCACGGTCGAGTCGGCGTGGAAGAACGTTCTCGCCGGCAAGAGCGGGATCGGCCCGATCACTCGCTTCGACGTCAGCGCGTTCCCGGTCCGCTTCGGCGGGGCAGTGGCGGATTTCAATGCCGAAGCCTATCTCTCCGCCAAGGATCTGCGGAAGATGGATCCGTTCATGCACTACGGTTACGCCGCCGCAGCCGATGCTTTCAAGGATAGCGGCATCGTGGTGACCGACGAGAATGCGCAGCGCATTGGCGTCGCCATGGGCGCCGGCATCGGCGGCCTGGACACCATCGAAGACAACGTCCGCAAATACGACGCGGCACAGAGTCCGAAAAAGATCTCGCCGTTCTTCGTGCCCGGCAGCATCATCAACATGATTTCCGGCCATGTCTCGATCAACTTCAAGTTGAAGGGACCGAACATAGCCACGGTGACGGCTTGCACGACGTCCACTCACGCCATCGGACTCGCGCACCGCCTGATCCAGTACGGCGACGCAGACATGATGATCGCCGGCGCCGGCGAAATGGCGACGACTCCGACCGGGCTCGGCAGCTTCTGCCAGGCTCGTGCATTGTCGACGCGTAACGACGATCCGCAACGCGCCAGCCGTCCCTGGGATCGCGATCGCGACGGTTTCGTTCTTTCGGATGGCGCTGCCGCCGTGATGCTCGAAGAATACGAGCATGCAAAGGCCCGCGGCGCCCGCATCTACGCGGAGATGATCGGCTTCGGCATGAGTGGCGATGCTCATCACATCACCGCACCGCCGGAAGATGGCGAGGGCGCACGCCTGTCCATGTCGAATGCGTTGAAGGACGCGCAGCTCAACGCTGCGGAAATTCAATATGTGAATGCCCATGCGACGTCCACGGACCTGGGCGATCGCGCCGAAACCATCGCGATGAAACGCGCCTTCGGCGAGCACGCGATGAAAATGGCAGTGAGTTCGACCAAGTCGATGACCGGGCACCTGCTCGGCGCGGCGGGGGCGATCGAAGCGATCTTCTCGATCCTCGCCATTCGCGACCAGGTTGCACCGCCGACCATCAACCTAGACAATCCCGGCGACGGGTGCGATCTCGACTATGTTCCGCACACGGCGCGGCAAATGCCGATCCGCGTGGCCCTGTCGAATTCCTTCGGTTTCGGCGGCACCAACGGCACGCTGATTTTCCGCGCCATCGACTGAACATTTCGCCACGCTCCGATCCGCTCGCGGCCTGTTGCCGCGAGCGGCAAAGACACTTCGCGGGGGCACCATGACGCATGCGCCGGTAGTGGTACGGCCTGTCCAGGTCGCGCCATCGACGTTGCTTGCCATGCATGCTTCGAATCCTGCGCGCTATCCCGCATTGTTCGAGAGTGCGGCTGCGGGGAACGTGCGCGGTCAACACGACATTCTATTTGCATTTCCCGGCGAACGGCTGACGCTGCAGACACAGGATCGTCTCATCGACCCATCGGGCCGGCACTTGCAAGCCCCCTTCCTGGATGCGCTGGATCGATGGTGGCAGCAGACGGCAGCGACACCTGCGGTAGCTGCGTGGCCTTTCAGCGGCGGCTGGCTCGTTTATCTCGGTTACGAACTGGCAGCGCAGATCGAACCCAAACTGCGGCTGCGAGCAACCGCCTCCGGTCCGGTGGCGCAAGCGATTCGAATTCCAGCCGCGATCATTCGCGATCACGCCACCGGGCAGGCATGGTTGCTGGCCGAAGGCGAATCCGCGGCACTGCTCGATCTCATGCAAGAGGATCTCGCTGCGGGATTGCCATTGCCTGGGTCGTTGCCATCGCAGCCGGGCGACGAGTCGCTGCTGCGGGCAGATGTAGTCGAAGATGCTCCGGAGCATTACCTGGCAGCAGTGGAACGCGCTCTGCAATACATCGCTGCTGGAGACGTCTATCAGGCGAATCTATCGCGCGCGTGGAATGCGTCCTTGACTGAGTCGACAGTGCCG
>Ga0157380_10002590_pt1 | contig 12222 bp, 10 predicted proteins | sample S35metaG_FD_119757 | JGI IMG/M metagenome (GOLD analysis project Ga0157380, IMG submission 119757) | Switchgrass rhizosphere microbial communities from Kellogg Biological Station, Michigan, USA - S3-5 metaG | ecosystem: Host-associated > Plants > Roots > Rhizosphere > Soil | place: USA...
ACATTGGACGTGTTGAGCAGCAACTTGGCGGCGGGACATGTAGAATCCCTGATCTGGGAAGCCTCAACTGGTTCGTTTGAATGCGCAACCGAGTGTTTTCTGATCTGCGCGGCGGTGCCAGTAAACCTCGGCGGCCAGAAAACGTAAGCGCCGAGCGATGACAGCCACTGAGAAGGCTGAAGTATCGAACCGGATGAAGAAGTATTGGGCCGCGAGGCGAGCGACGAAAGGCTGACGAGCCGTGCCAATGAAGCAAATCGCATTTATCGTCGTAAGCAAGGAGTGGTTCAACACGGCTGGAATCAATCACATTCTCGCCAACGGGCGAGAAAGTCAGGGAAGCGGAGAGGCCCATCTCATCATGGCTGATAACGCTGACCTGAGCGACCACAGAGGCATCTGGCTCACAAACGTCATAACAACAGCCGTCTTGAACCGTCGCGACGAATCGCCCGTGAAGATGAAGTTCATGATTCCATGGCATTACGTGTTGGGTCTGGGGCTACCGGACGTGCAGTCGGAAGAATCTACGATTGGGTTCAAGGCTGGGGCGGGGACAACGTTGGTTGATTCGAAAGGCGAAGTCGAATGAAAGGACCGTTCTAGTGGCAGGCGTCCATCAGGACGGGGCTCGTCTGCCCTTCAGTGCAAAGAGAGAGTGGCGATCGTCGAGAAGAAAGCTGACGCCCTGACGATCGACAAAGGCGGGACAGTCACCTTCGTCGTCAACGGACCCGGCCATGGAATAGCTATCTATCCGGTGAGCGACAACACCACGCGGTCGACGATCCCATCGACAGACTGCTCGCGACATCTGCTCAGATCGGTGACGTTCCCGGTGTCTTTCTCACAGGATCGACGGCGACGACCACCGGGACGCAATTGCAGTTTCGGTTTGCCAAGACAGTTCGCTATCTGGTTGTCTGCATGAATCGGGACCACTATCTGTCCAACTGGATGTTCGGGTTCGTTACCGTTGGTGGGTGAAGACGATGATGTCGACGACTAGTCGGCGGATGACGCGGAAGGCACCGAAGCTGGTCAGCGTGTTTGTTCGCATCTACCGCGCAGCCCATGGCTTTTATACGCGGTCACACAGGAAAGATGTGACCGCAGCGCCGGCACACACACCAGAAGCCTGATAGACCCATCCCGAGCGCCCGCACGTCGCCCAGTCCGCAACGAAGACACTTCACAGCCCGAGGCAAATCGAATCGACGTCGCCCCCCACGCGGGACGCTGCGTCTATCTCCCTCCGCGGAACGACGCCGCTCAGTCTCCGGCCAGGTCGCGTTGTGGTTCATCTCACTTCGCACGACCGTCGCAGGCGCGAAAGGCGTCCTCACAACGACGGCATGCGTGAGCGTTGGTGCAAAATGTGTGTGCCCCACAATGGCGCACGATTGCACGGACCCGCGGGTCGATGTCCGACTCGATACAGACGTCCGTCTGGATCGGCAGGCTGCTTTTGCGCCGCTCAGTCTTTGCGGCGATCTAACCCGGCGAGTTGGCGCACGCAGTCCGCGTGCGCAGGTGCAGCGACAATCGCGTCACGCGGCGCCACCGCGACAATCCCGCGACGAGTGGGTCTCCCCAGGATTACGTCGGTTGCGACGCGTCGCTCACACCACTGTCACTGACCGCTCAGGAGGCTGCCCGTGGACTGGCATACGTTGACCGTCAACCTGTTTCATTTCGGCACAAGCGAACTGAGCATCTCCGTTCTGGAGAAGATCATCAGGCCCGCGGTCGTCTACCTGTTCCTGGTCTTCGCGCTGCGTGCCGTTGGTAAGCGCATCCTGGCACAGCTCAATCCGTTCGATCTGGTCGTGCTGCTCACGCTGTCGAACACGGTGCAGAACGCGATCATCGGCAACGACACCTCACTCTGGGGCGGCATCGTCGGCGCGGTGGCGCTGCTGGGGATCAATACGGTGCTGGTCCGCTTGTACTATCGCGGCCCGAAAGCCGAGCACTGGATGCTGGAGGACAAAGACATATACCTGATTCGCGAGCATCAGCTTCAGGAAGATGCGCTGCGCAGGCTCCACATCAACGTGGGAGAACTGACCGCGCGGGCACACGAGCGTGGGTTCGATGATCTCCACGACGTGAATACCGCAGTCCTCTATCCGAACGGCACGATCTACATGAAGGGCGACGCGTCGAGCGATTCTTCTCGTCTCGACAACATCCTGCGACAGCTCCACGCGCTGCGACAGGAGGTCGCGGCGCTTCGCTAATGTCGAACGCGCGGGGTGGCAAGCGACCGATCTCCCTCTCCGCCTTCCCATGCATAGGCTTCTGGCACTTCGTCGAACGGCATAATCTGGACTTGCGTCGTTTCGATAATACACACCGGAGTATCGCTATCCACGATCACGATCCAGTGATCTCCCGCGATCGGCAGGCGTTTCTTGTCGGCCTCGTACGACCGCAGCACGGAGCCGGTAGCGGTCTTGGTTCCGCTGAGCACGAGAGCAGCGATCTCGAGAGCATCCACCGCTGTGAAGCCGAACGAAAACGACTCGACATAGCGACAGGGTCGATTCTCCCCAAGTGGTATGGAGTCGAGGTACTCGTTCCAGTACCGCTCGATCTTCGTGGTCATGTGCGGATTGTACCGGCCACTGGAGGTCGCGTCGCTCGCGGTCGTCCTGCAGGGGTCAGGACTGCGGCACCAGTCGCCGCTTCAAGTCCGTAACCGCTTTGTCGAGGCGCTCCGGCTCGGTGCGGACGTCGTAGATCTTGCCGTGCGTGGCCGAGGCGAGCCGCATCAGGTCGAACCCGTACTGCCGAATTCGACCGACCTGCGATCGATGAGTGGCCACGAACAATGCGAAGCACTGGACAGAGTCCCCCTTCGCCCTTTGGAGCACGGTCGAGAACTTCGTCGAGCTCGCGCCGTCGTTTCCTTCGCCGACGACGATGAGGGCCTTGCGAACGGCACCGGCTTCCGAGGCGAGTCGCTCCAGCCCTTCGGCGACGCTGTCGTTGAGCACGGACGCAAACGGCGGGGCGACGATCGAGTCGGCGTTGATCCGGCGGCCCCCATCTCTCAACGCGCTTTCGAGCGTCGAGACGCCGGTGATCCATTGCACGCGGTCAGAATAGGCAACGACAAATCCCTCGGCTGAAAGGCCTTCGAACGCACTCGAAATCGCGTTGACGACCTGTCGCTCGAAATCGATGACCGGCATCTGGTCGGGCCGGACATCCACGACAACGCCGATCACAAGCTTTGGCAGTGATGCGCTGGCACCTGCCTGATCGCCATACGCCGCAGCGCTCGGAATCGAGAGACACGCCCCGACTGCAAGCCACCACGTCGACGTGCGCATCTTCAGACTCGAGTGTGTGCGTGGCATCGGTCGCGCGGACGACTAGGGCGCCGGCGGGGCGTTGAGACCAGCGACAGCAAGCAGTTCCTCCTCGGCCAACTTGGTGGTCTCGAGCTGTTTCAGGTGCAGCAATTGGATTTCTTTCAGCGACCGGTTCGCATCGAGCAGTTCGAGAATGCCGTCCCGGCCTTCCCGGTACGCGTCCTCGGCCATCCGGCGGAGCGTGGGCACCTGATCCAGGAGATCGTTTTCGATCGTCGCGAGCGTCTCGCGTTTGCTCACGAATGTCGCGCGCGTGCGCTCGACCTCCGCACGTGCTTCCGCGACTTCGGCATTCACCGCGCGCGTCCTGGCGTCCACCTCCGCAGTCGCGCGCGCAATGGCACCACGATTCCGATCGAACAGCGGCAATGGCAATGAGGCGCCAAAGTATGCCGACGTGCCGTCCACTTCTCTCGTCGTCACAACACCACCGCTCACCACTGGTACGGGGAGGCGCTCCCGGTGGGCGAGCACGAGCTCGCCGCGCGCCGCCGTCTCCTGCCTCTGGAGGGCAACCAGCTCCGGACGCCTCCGTTGCGTAGCGTCCCAGAGCACGTCGAAATCGGTGGGGGTATTACCAGGCTGTAGCGAGCCATCTGCCTGCGGGCGCCAGCCTGAAAATCCCATGATGGCTGCCAGGTGACCCGAAGCATTCTCGGCTTCTGTTGTTGCATTCCTGACCTCGATGTCGAGCGTGCGGGCCTCCGTGTCGATGCGCAGCACGTCGTACTCACTTCGATCGCCTTCCGAGGCGCGCCCATGCACGACTTCCTGAACGCGCTGCAGTTCGACGTGGCTCTGCTGCAAAATTCGCAGCTCCTCCTGGCGCGCGAGGAGCGATGCGAACGCCTGCCGCACCGCGAAACGTCTCTCGGCGAGCGACGCATCCACGCGGCCTTGCTCGGCTGCCACGTTCAATTCGGCCAGATCGCGCCGCGTCTGGCGTTGCGCGAAGAGCAACAGCGGCTGATCGACGACGAACTGATGCGATGTGACGGCGCCGGTGCTGGAGCCAGCGAACAGATGAACGCCGCCGTAGCTGATCGTCGGGTTCGGCAAGGTGCCGGCTGTGATTCGATCGGCGGCGACGACATCCACCTTCGCTCGTTCGGCCGCCGTTCGCGGACTGCGGTCGTTCAGCAATTGCAGCACCTGGTCGAGCGTCACGCGCAGGGGAAGGCTCTCCCCAACCTGGCTCTCACTTGCAAACACCCGATTGGTCAGCCCGACAAGCACTGCCATCATCACTGTTGCCATACCACGCGTCACGATGCGGTTACCTCACTCGATTCCCACGCCATGTCTTCCTCGGACATGAGCGCGGGCACCTTGCGGACGATGAAGCTGTAGAGGACGGGCAACACGAACAGCGTGACGGGCACCGCGGTCATGAGCCCGCCAATGATCACGACGGCGAAGGGGCGCTGCGTCTCGCTGCCGACGCCGGACGAGACGGCGGCCGGCATCAGCCCGAGAATCGCCAGCAGCGCGGTCATGAGCACGACACGGAATCGGCTCGTCGCCCCGGCTGCAAGCGCCGGAATCATCGCCTCGCCGCCCCGCCGCCGTTCATCCACGACGCTGACGACCAGCAGCGATGCCAGGCACGCCTGTCCGAGCAGTGCGATGAACCCGACGGCCGCGCTGACCGAGAGCGGGATCCCGGCCACGGCCAGGGCGAACACGCCGCCAGTCATGGCAAAGGGCGTTGTGATCAGCACCGCGCATGCGCTGGGGAACGACGCCAGCGCGGTATACAGCAGGCCGAAGACAACGATTGCGGAAAGCGGCACGATGACCGACAGACGCCGCATCGCGCGTTGTTGATTTTCGAATTCACCCGCCCATTGAAAGAAGTGACCCTCGGGAACCTTCACGTCGCGCGCGACCGCCGCCTGTGCGTCGGCGATGACGGAGCCCATGTCGCGCCCTTCGACGTTGAACTTGAGCGAGAGCACCCGGCTGTTGGCCTCGCGATTGATGCTGGCGCGACCGACGGCCCGCTCGATCTTCGCGATCTCCCGCAGCGGTACCCGAGCGCCGTCCACGGCGGGCACGAGGATCTCGCCGATGCGCGCCTGATCCTCTCGTTCGGCGAGCGGCAGAATGACGCGAATCGGGACCGGACGTTCGCCCTCCCACAACTCAGTCGCCACGTGTCCGCCGAGCGCGGTTTCGACAACGTCCTCGGCTGCCCCCACCGTGATCCCGGCACGCGCAAGCGCGGGTCGATCGAGAATGACCTGCAGTTGCGGCACGCTCGCGTCGCGATAGAGTCCCAGGTCGACGACGCCCGGCACCGACTTCAGAGCGGTCACGGCCTTCTCCAGCGTCTGCTTCATCAGGTCGAGATCGGTGCCGAAAATCTTGAGCACCACCTGGCCACGGACGCCGCTCACCGCTTCCTCGACGTTGTCCTTGATCGGCTGCGAAAAATTGAAATCCACGCCCGGCAGCTCGGACAGCGACGCGCGCATGGCCTCGATCAGACGGTCTTTGTCGAAGCCCGGGCGCCACTTGTCCTTCGGCAAGAGACGCACGAACGTCTCGCTCATGTTCACGCCTTCATCGTCGGTGCCGTCCTCGGGCCGGCCCTGCTCGCTCAACGTGCTCGAGACCTCGGGAAAGGCGAGGATGCGGCGGCGCACTTCGCGGAGAATCTGGGTGCCTTTGTCGAGCGCAATGCTTGGCGGCATCTCGACGAAGATCACGAAGTCGCCTTCATCGAGCTGTGGCAGAAACTCACTGCCAAGGCGTGCGGCGACCACACCGGTCGCGAGGACAAGGCCCGCCACTCCCGCGAGGACAAGCGCGCGCCGGCCGAGAAGCCAGACGATCGCGGCTTCGTATCGCTCACGCGCGCGCTTCAGGAGTGACGGCTCCTGCACGTTGGCGTCCCTGGGGCTCAACACCAGTGCGCACAGCGCCGGCACTATGGTCAACGCGAACACGAGCGCGCCGACGAGCGCGAAGCTGTAAGTCAGCGACAACGGTCTGAAGATCCGCCCTTCCACACGCTCGAGCGTGAAGACTGGAATGAGCGCGGCGATGATGATGGCCATCGCGAAGAACGTCGGGCGCGCCACGTCGAACGCACTCCGAGCGATCACAGGCAGCAGTTCCCGCCGCTGCGTGGGCCGTCGCACGGCGGTCGCGTGGAGTACGCTCTCGACGAGGACGACGGCACCGTCGACGAGGATGCCGAAGTCGATCGCCCCCATCGAGATGAGATTCGCCGGCAGACCGATCCAGCGCAGGCCGATGAACGCCGTGAGCAGCGCCAGCGGTATCACCGCGGCGACGATGAAGGCGCAGCGAAGACTGCGCAGGAAGAGCCAGACCACTGAGATGACGAGGAGCGCCCCGAAGAGCAGGTTGTGGTGCACCGTTGAGAGCGTCTCGCTCACCAGCCTCGTGCGATCGTAGAAGGGCTCGATCCGCATGCCCTTCGGCAGGATCGCGTCGTTCAATTCCTGAACCTTGGCGTGGATGCCATCGAGCACGACGCTCGGGTTCTCGCCCCGGCGCAGGAGCGCGAAGCCTTCCGCGACGTTGGTGTCGAGGTTGTAGCCGACCGATCCACGTGTTGGCACGTGCGAAGCCACCACACGCGCCACGTCGCCCACCCGCACTGGCGTCCCGTCGTGGCTTGCCAGGACAATGGCCTGGACGTCTTGCGCATTCGTCAGATATCCGACCCCGCGGATCGTCAGCTCCTGATCCCCGGAACGCATGAAGCCGCCACCGACGTTCTTGTTCGACCGTTCGAGCGCTGCGGTCACGTCTGACAACGTCAGGCCGTGCGCGAGCAGGCGCGAGGGATCGACCTGCACGTGGATCTCTTTGAGAAACCCACCGAAGCACACGACATCTGCGACACCTGGAACCTGACGAAGCACACGAGAGACCGTCCATTGCAGCTCCGCGCGGGTGTCGGTCAGCGTGTGCCGATCGCTGACGACGCGGAATTGGTAGATTTCGCCGAGGGGCGTCGCCTCGGGGGCCAGGCTCACCTGGACGCCTTCGGGAAGACCGTCGGCCTCGGCGGTCCGCTCCTGCACGATTGCGCGCGCGCGAAAGGCGTCGGCGCTGTCGTCGAACGTGAGGGCGATGAGCGACAACCCGAACAGGCTCTCGCTGCGCATAAAGAGCATGTCGGGCGTGCCGTTCAGCACGCGCTCGAGCGGCACCGTGACCTGACGCTCGATCTCCTCCGGCGCCAGGCCTGCCACCTGGGCGATGACCGTGACTTGTACGTTGGTCACGTCGGGGAACGCTTCGACGGGCGTCGCGAGATAGGCGCGAACGCCATACGCGGCGATCGCGAGCGTGAGGACCAGCACCGGCAGTCGCCGACGGACGCAGAAATGAATGAGGGATCGCAGCACGGATCTTCGCGTCCGTTACAGGAGTTGATCGGCCGCACCATCGAGGAGCAGTGCCCCGCGAACGACGACTCGATCCCCTGGGGCCAGGCCCGATACGACCTGGACGCGGCCGTTGAGCGGCTGCCCCACGACGACAGCGCGCCGCTCAAAGGTCGTCGGGCTCTTCTCGACGTACACGACGGTGTCTTTGCCTTTGACCAGGACGGCTTCCGTTGGCAGCGTCAGGCTGCTGGCGTCATGACCCACGGCGATGTCGGCACGTCCGTACATGCCGGGTCGCAGCGGTGTCGTGTGGAGCGACAGCGAGATCCGGACCGGCGCGGTCCGCAGCCCACTGGATACGACAGCGCCGACCGACACCACATTGCCGGCGAGCGTCTGTTGAAGGGAGGGCAACTCGACGCGGGCCGTCGCACCCTGTCGCACCAGTGGGAGATCGCGTTCGAACACATCGGCAACGACCCACAACGCGGAGGGATCGCCGATTTCCACCAGCGGCTCGGTGCCACGCTGGACGGCCATGCCCTCGGTCGCCTTCCGAGTGATGATCGTGCCGGCAATCGGCGCACGCAGCATGACCGCGGTGCCAGCGCCCGGCCCGACGAACGACGTGCTTGCTTGGGCTCGCGCCAATTCGGCTTCGAGCTCCGTTACCTTGGTTTCGGCAGCCAGTTTCTCGCGCTCGATGCCGATGCCTTCTTCGAGCATGCGCCGCTCGCGATCGAGTGAGGCTCTGGCCTCGAGCAGCGATGCGTTCGCGGTGTCCACTGCGGCGCGCACGCTTGCCGCCTCCGGACAGTCGAGCGTGACGAGCGGGCTGCCAGCGCGCACGGTGTCGCCGGTGCTCACGTGGACGTGAACGACACGCCCATCCAGGGGTGCCCCGACCTGTGAGACCGCGCCATCTTTGAATTCCACGCGCGCCGGCACCCGCAAAGCGCCGTCTTCTGTCACCGGTCCCGCGGCTTCGACTACCACGAATTGGCGCGACGCTTCGGGGACCCGGACCATCCCGTCCGGCAAGTCGTCCGGAAGCTCACGTTCCGTTTGGGTCGTTGCAGTCGCCGGTGCCGAGCAGCCAGGAAGAGCGACGGCCGTGCTCAGCGTGCCAGCGATCACGCAGGACAGCAGCGATGAGTGCAGGCGCATGCCTCGTCACGCTGCAAGAGCCGGTCACGCCAGCGCTGTCGCAGAACTCTCGTCGCCGCAATGAGTTGCTGATTCTGTGAACTCTGCAGCTGTGGCGACGATTGACCCATATGTGCATTTCTGCCACACTCGCGCGGTGCAGGTCTGGACGAAGCTCGCCATCGGATTCACGGCGACCGCTATCGTGATCGTGAGCGTGTACGGCGCGTATCAGCTCGTCGAGGAGCAAAGGGATTTGCGCGTGGCTGCCGAGCGCGACCTGCGACTGACGGGTGCCGCCCTCCAGATCGCTGCCGGCAATGCACTTCGAGATCGGCAGCCCGCCGACGTTCGCATCGTCGTCGACACCGTCAAGCTGCGGGATCCCTCGCTCGACGTGCTCGTATTCGATGCAGCGGGAGGGCTCATCGCCGGTTCCTGGGGCAGCGGCGCTGCGGAGGACCTCGTTCGTCGATCGATTCACGAGGCACAGCGCACGACGAGCGCGGTGGTGAGTTTCGAAGGGCCTCGCGGCCTGTCGTACCTCATTGGCGCCTTCCCTATTCGGGACCGCGACGACGTGAACATCGGCGCGCTGGCGCTCGTCCGGCCGCTGGATGAATTGCGGCGTGATCTCACGTCGGAGACGAGGTCGACGATCTTCTCGCTGGTCACGCTGATCATTGGACTGGTCGTTGCGGGCTGGTTCCTGGCGTCGGTGTATGTCAGGGGTCCTGTTCTCGATCTGGTGCGCACGATGCGCGCCGTCCGCGCCGGAGACCTGTCAGCGAAAGCCAGGTTCCGGCGCAAGGACGAACTCGGGGCCGCGGTCGCGGAATTCAACGCGATGATGACGGAGCTGGCCGATGCGCGCGGCCGTCTCATCGCCGAGGGCGAGGCACGCGAAGCGCTCGAGGCCAATCTTCAACACGCCGACAAGCTCATCGCGCTCGGGCAATTGTCAGCCGGCCTCGCGCACGAGATCGGATCGCCGCTGCAAGTCTTGAACGGGCGCGCGAACGCCATCGCCGGGCGGACTGACATCCCGGCCGACGTCCGCCGCAGTGCGCAGATCCTCGCGAACCAGTCCGATCGGATTACGCACATCGTCGAGCAGCTCATGACCTTCTCGCGGCAGAGCGTGCCTGCCATCGGTGACACCCTTCTTGGTGATCCGGTTCACGACATCGTCGAACTGTTGCAGCCGGAAGCGCGCCGCCATCGTATCCATCTCGAGTTCGAGTGTGACCCGTCACTGCCATCGGCGCACGTGGACGTCGGCCAGGTGCAGCAGATCGTGATGAACCTCCTGAGCAACGCCATCCGCGCGACGCCGCAGGACGGGCATATCCGTGTGAAGCTCGCGGCCGGCTCGTTGTCTCGCCGGGGCCAGGCCGAGCCATCGGTCGTGCTGACGGTCGAAGACACGGGCGAGGGCATTCCAGACGCACTCGTGTCGCGAATCTTCGAGCCGTTCTTCACGACCAGGTCACACGCGGGCGGTACCGGCCTGGGTCTCGCGGTCGTGAAGGCGATCGTCGACGCCCACGGTGGCACCATCGCCGTCGCGACGCGTGCCGGACACGGGACGACATTCACTGTGCACTTCCCTTCGGCTGCCCCGAACGTGGCTGGCGGCTGGGTGGCCTGATATGCCTCGCCGAACCCTTCTTGTCGTCGACGATGACGCCAACGTCGCTGACTTTCTGCGTGAGAGCCTCATCGAACGTGGCTACGACGTCGAGACGCACACCTCACCCGAAGAGGCGCTGGGACAGATCGTCAGCAAGCGCTTCGACCTCGTGATCACGGATCTCCGCATGCCGGGGATGGCCGGGACGGACATCCTGGCCGCGATTCTGAGCCGGCGCCCGGACCAACTCGTGCTGCTGATGACGGCGTTCGGCAGCATCGATCTCGCGGTCGCGGCGGTGCGCGCGGGAGCCTGTGACTTCATCGCCAAGCCGTTCAAGGTCGAGGCGCTGGCCTTTGCGATCGAGCGGGCGTTCCGCGATCGCGAGATGCGCCGGGAGATCGTTCGCCTGCGCGCCCGGTCGGCGAGTGGCGATACCGGACCGCTCGTGGCGAAGAGTGTCGCCATGCGCGGTGTCGTCGAGCGGGCTCAACGCGTCGCGGATCTGGATTCGACGCTCCTGCTCACCGGGGAGACCGGTACAGGGAAGAGCGCCCTCGCACGATTCATCCACGACACGAGTGCGCGCCGGCGGCGCCCGTTCCAGCACGTGAATTGCGCGTCGCTCCCCAGCACGCTGATCGAGAGCGAGCTCTTTGGTGTTCGCCGCGGGGCCTTCACGGACGCCCGCGAAGATCGGACCGGTGCGTTCATCGCCGCCGCCGATGGCACGTTGTTTCTCGACGAAGTCGGTGAATTGAGCCTGGACACTCAGGCGAAGTTGCTGCATGCGCTCGAGAGCGGGCATGTGCGACCGCTGGGCAGCACGTCGGATCTGCCGTTCCGCGACCGCGTGATCGCGGCCACGAATCGCCCACTCGAATCGCTGCTGCGCGATGGACAATTCCGGCCCGATCTCTATTACCGGTTGAACGTCATCCGCATCGAGGTCCCGCCGTTGCGCGAACGTCGCGACGACATCGTTCCGCTGGTCGATGTCATGCTGGCGCGAATGAGCGATCGGCAATCGCGTCCCGTGCTCGGCGTGTCTGCTGCGGCGATGAAGCGCCTGATGACCTATCCGTGGCCGGGCAACGTGCGCGAGCTCGCGAATGTGATCGAGCGGGCGGTCGCCCTGTGCGACCACGATTCCGTCCTCCCCGAAGATCTGGACTTTCCGCAGGAACACACCATCGACACGCTGCTGGCGCAGAGCGCTCAGGGACCGCTGCCGCTCGAAGAACTCGAACGCGTCTACGTGCAGCGAGTGTTGGAGAGCCGCGGCGGCAACAAGGCCGAAGCCGCGCGCATCCTCGGCATCAACCGTCGAACGTTATACCGGATGCTCGGCCGGTCATTCGGATTGCAGGGCCGGATGGCCGAGTAGCTTCGACACCGTGTCAGGCCTACTGTTTGGCCTCAAACGAACCGAAAGAGACAGATGGTGGTATTGCGCGGAAATGCAAGAGCTGGTTTATGTCTGTACGAAAACAATGTCCACGTTGTTCCAGTGGGGATGTGGTGCCGCTGGACGCGATTCTGTCTTCTCCGAATTTCGACTTCTTCCGATGCGCTCATTGCCGGCAGTTCTGGCAGGTTCCAAAAGCCGAAGAGGGCCCCGCAGGCACAATTGTGAGCGGTGAACCGATCATTCCGCGTGTTGTCGAAATGACGGCTTAACGAATAAACG
>Ga0157380_10002591_pt1 | contig 12221 bp, 9 predicted proteins | sample S35metaG_FD_119757 | JGI IMG/M metagenome (GOLD analysis project Ga0157380, IMG submission 119757) | Switchgrass rhizosphere microbial communities from Kellogg Biological Station, Michigan, USA - S3-5 metaG | ecosystem: Host-associated > Plants > Roots > Rhizosphere > Soil | place: USA: Michigan...
CCCGGCGGTCATGAACAGCTTGCCGTCCTTCTCGATGATGGTCGGCGTCATCGACGACAGCGGACGCTTGCCGGGCTGAATCGCGTTGTTCTCGCCCTGCACCAGTCCGAACATGTTCGGCGTGCCTGGCTTGGCTGAGAAATCGTCCATCTCGTTGTTCAACAGGAAGCCGAGCCCGGGCACGGTGATGCCGTTGCCGAAACCACCGTTCAAGGTGTAGGTGACTGCGACCGCATTGCCTTCGCTGTCGACGACGGAATAGTGCGTCGTTTCCATGCTTTCGCTGCCGACAGGCTTGCCCGGTTTGACCATGCTGCTCGGCGTGGCCTTCTGGGGATCGATCGTGGCGCGCAGCTTGGCGTGGTACGCGGGGTCGAGCAGGCCGGCGATCGGCACCTTCACGAACGCCGGATCGCCGACATATTCATTGCGATCAGCGTAGGCGAGGCGCATCGCTTCGGCCACGTAATGAATTGCGCCCGCGGATCCTGAACCGGCGTCCTCGTATTTGGTGCCCTCGATGATGCCGAGCATCTCGAGCAGCGCGATACCGCCGGAGCTCGACGGCGGCGCCGTGATCACGGTGTAGTTCTTGTACTTGCCCTTGAGTGGGGTGCGCTCGATCGCCTTGTAGCCCTTCAGATCGGCTTCGGTCATGATGCCGCCGTGTTTCGCCATCTCGGCGGCAAACCGCTTTGCCGTCTCGCCTTCGTAAAATTCGTTGGCGCCGTTCTTCGCAATGCGCTCGAGCGTCGCGGCGAGCTCCGGCTGCGCGAGCGTCTCGCCAACGTCAAAGAGGGCGCCGTTCTTCTGGAAGATGCGTTTTGATTCCGGATCCGCTCCAAGCGCGCGCGATCCCTTGAGTGACTCAGCGAGCGCGTAGGTAACCGGGAAACCCTTTGCCAACTGGATCGCCGGCGCCAGGCTCTCGGACCACGAGCGCTTGCCGTACTTCTCGACGGCCATCTGAAAGCCGCGGACGGTGCCGGGAACCCCCGACGATCGCCAGCCTTCGATGCTGTCCTTTGTCAGCTCGCCCTTGGCATCGAGATACATGTTGCGCGCGGCCTTGGCCGGGGCCATTTCACGGAAGTCGATGAACGTCGAGCGGCCATCGGCGAACCTGATCAGCATGAAACCGCCGCCGCCAAGATTGCCCGCAAACGGGTGTGTCGCCGCCATGGCGAAGCCCATCGCGACCGCAGCATCGACGGCATTACCGCCTTTTTGCAGGACAGCGACGCCGACGTCGACAGCCTGCGACTCCATCGCGACAGCCATGCCGTGCCGGGCGCGCACGGGCTGGCGCGCCGCGGTGGTCGGCATGGTCGCAGTGAAGACCAGGAACGCGAGCGCGGCAACCGAGGTTTTTCGCATCGACACATCTTATAGAATCCACTCCGGAGGCTCCATGATTCGTCGCGGCATTTCCACCACCCTCGCCGTCCTGGCTGCGGCCACCCTGACGCTGCAGGCCGGCTCGGCTCCCAGCGCGCCAGGTTGGGAATGGTGATCACCCAGAGTGACATCGCCTCACAGATCGGATTTCAGGTCATCAAGAATGGCGGCAATGCCATCGATGCCGCCGTAGCCGCAGCCTTTGCGCTCGCCGTGACGCATCCCACCGCCGGCAACATCGGCGGCGGCGGCTTCCTCGTCTATCGCCCCGTATCGGGTGAGCCGATGTCGTACGACTTCCGGGAAGTCGGACCGTCGCGCTCGTCACCGGAGATGTGGCTGACCGACGGCAAGTACGATTCCAACAAGCACCACAACAGCCACCTGTCGGTCGGCGTTCCCGGAACGGTCGCCGGGCTTCATCTGGCGTGGAAGGAACAGGGTTCGAAGCCGTGGAAGGAGCTGTTGCAGCCGGCCATCACGCTGGCGCGCGATGGCTTTGAAGTCTCGCACGGCCTGGCGCGTTCGCTCGCAGGCGTGCTCGACAACTTCGAGAAGTATCCCGCGTCGCTGGCGCAGTTCTCGAAGAACGGCAAACCGTACGAACAAGGCGACATCCTCAAGCAACCCGACCTCGCGAAGACGCTGACCCGCATCGCGGAGCAGGGGCCCGCGGGATTTTACGAAGGCGAGACGGCGGCGCTCATCGAAAAGGAAATGAAAGCCAACGGCGGCCTGATCACGATGGCCGATCTCAAGGCCTACCAGGCGAAGAAGCGCGGCGTCGTCCAGGGCACCTATCGCGGCTACGACATCATCGGCATGCCGCCGCCGAGTTCGGGCGGCACCGCGGTCGTCGAGATGCTGAATATCCTCGAGGGCTTCGATCTCAAGGCCAACGGCTACGGCTCGGCGAAGAACATCCATCTCGCCGCCGAGTCGATGCGCCGCGCGTTCGCGGATCGCGCGCGCTACCTTGCCGATCCGGACTTCGAAAAGGACATCCCCGTCCCGATGTTGATTTCGAAAGGCTACGCGACCGAGTTACGGAAGACGATCAATCCCAATCGCGCATCGAAGTCGTCGACGAGCTCGTTCGAGTTTACGTACGAATCGCCTGAGACCACTCACCTGTCAATCGTCGACGCCAGGCGCAACGCCGTGTCGATGACCTATACACTCGAAGCCGGGTATGGCTCGAAAATCGTCGTCCCCGGCGGAGGGTTCCTCCTCAACAACGAGATGGGCGACTTCAACGCGGCGCCGGGGCTCACCGACGATCGCGGATTGATCGGCACCTCGCCGAACCTCGCGCGTCCCGGCAAGCGCATGCTCTCGAGCATGGCGCCGACGATCATCGCCAAGGACGGCCAGTTGTTCATGGTCACCGGCACGCCCGGCGGCCGCACCATCATCAACACGGTGCTGACGACGATCCTCAACGTGATCGACTACGGGATGAATGCGCAGGAAGCCGTGGATGCGGGCCGCATGCATCACCAGTGGCTGCCGGATCGCTTGAGCATCGAGCGGTTCGGCTTCTCCGCCGACACGATCAAGATGCTGCAGGCAATGGGCCACACGGTGACCGAAGGCGGCGGCCAGGGCGCAGCCCAGGTGATCGTGTTCAATCAGAAAGACAACATGCTGGAGGGCGGAGTGGATCGCCGCCCAGCCGACGGCGGAGCCGCCGGAAAATAGAGACCGGTTTCGACTTGGAGGAAATATGAAGGCGATGCGTTCAATGCTTGCAGCACTACTCGTGGCCGGTGTGCCTGGAGCCTACCTGCTCGCACAGCAGCCTGCCGCTCCGGCGGGAGCGGCTCAACCGGCCGCGCAGCCACAGCCCATGTCGTTTTTCGTGACCAGCGTGGGCAAAGGCGACGGCGCGAATCTCGGCGGGCTCGCCGGCGCGGACGCGCACTGCCAGGCGCTGGCCAAGACCGCGGGACGGGGCGACGCCGTCTGGCGCGCCTACCTGAGCACGCAGGGTGCAAACGCCGTGAATGCGCGCGATCGCATCGGCAACGGGCCGTGGCACAACTTCCGTGGCCAGGTCATTTCGGCCAACACCGGCGTACTGCATGGCGACACCATCGAGCAGGCGCGCATCGGCAACCCGCTCGGCAAGCAACTCGCGCTCACCGAGAAGGGCGAACTTGTCAACGGCGTGGGCGACAAGCCGAACCAGCACGACATCCTCACCGGTTCGACCGCGGACGGCCGCGCCTACACCGACACCGCCGATCACACCTGCAACAACTGGACGAGCAACAGCGCCGGTTCGGCGCAGCTCGGACATAGCGACAAGCAAGGCGGCGGCAACAGCTCATGGAACTCGACGCACGCGAGCAAGGGCTGCAGCCAGGACAACCTGATCGGAACCGGCGGCGCGGGACTCCTCTACTGCTTCGCAGCTAAATAGAGGTTCCAAACCGTTCTACTGTGCTCGCAGCGCCAGAACCGGATCGACGCGCATTGCTCGCAAGGCAGGCACTGCCACGGCGAGCAATGCGACCAACATCAACGACACACCGACGGAGACCAGCGTGATGGGATCCGTCGGCTCGATCCCGAACAGGATTGTCCGCATTCCCTTCATCAATCCCACCGACGCCCCGAGTCCGATTGCGAGGCCAATCGCTGCCTGCAGCGCGCCCTCGCCGAGAATCTGACGCATCACGCTCGCCGGGCTCGCGCCGAGCGTGAGCCGCACGCCGATCTCCGGCGTGCGCAGCGAGACGAGATGCGCCATCACGCCGTAAATGCCCGCTGCCGCCATCATGAGCGCCAGCACCGCGAACACCGCCAGCAACGTCATCATCCAGCGGCGCCGCTCCATCGAGCGCGCGGCGACTTCCTCCATCGTGCCCACCTGGAAGAGCGGCACATTCGCATCGATCTCGCGAACGTGGCGCTGCGCGATCGGCACGAGCGTGAGCGGATCGCCGTTCGTGAGGAGCACCCAGGTCAACGCCCACGCCGGAAACTGCGTGGACGGCACGTAGAGCTCCGGGTTCACCGGCTCATCGAGTCCCCAGTGCTTCACATCGTCGATCACGCCGACCACTTCGCGCCAGAGTTCCTGATCCGAGAAGCGCACGCGCTTGCCGATCGGCGACACGCCGGGCCAATACCGCTCGGCCATCGTCTCGTTGACAATCGCCACCGTCGGCGACGTCTCGGTGTCGCCCGGGTTGAAACCGCGTCCCTCGCGGACGCGCGAGCCAATCGCCTGCAGATAGTTGCTGGTGATCACGCGCGGGTGCGCGCGCGTCGGGCCGTCATCCGGGCTGACGTCGCGATTCTCGATGACCACGCCGCGGCGCCCATCGAGTCCAGCGAGCGGCGGCAACATGGTGCCGCCGGCTACCTGGATCAGCGGCTCCGCCGCCAGTCGGGACTCGAGCTCCTTGAAGAACCGCGTCGCCGCAGCACCGTCCCGATAGCGCGCGCCCGGCAGGCTAATCCGGAACGTGAGGCGATTGTTCGTCTCGATCCCGGCTGGCTGCGCGAGCACCGTCTGGAAACTTCGCAGCGTGAGGCCGGCGCCGACGAGCAGCATCGACGTCAACGCGACCTCGACGACGATGAGGCTGAAGCGCAACGTTCGCTTGAGGCTCACCGGACTCCGGCCGCCTTCCTTAAGCGGCTCTGCGGGATCTTCGCGGACCAGATGCCACGCCGGCAGCGCACCGGCCAAGAGGCCGGTGATCACGCACGCGAGGAAAGTGAATGCAAGGACGGGCAGGCTGAAGATCACGGTCTGATCCGGTCTTGCGACGGCGGGCAATTGTGCGGCCAGCACACGAACCGACCAGACTGCGAGGATCAATCCCGCCACGCCACCGGCGAGGGCCATCACCGCGCATTCGACGAGCAATTGCCGCATCAGTCGCGCGCGCGCCGCGCCGATGGCCGCGCGCACCGCGATTTCGCGCCGGCGCCCGGCGGCTGTCGCCAGCAGCAGGTTCGTCACGTTGATGCACGCGATCAGCAGGATGAACGCGACCGCGGCCATCAGCACGACGAGCGTGCGCTCGACGGGGCCGGTGATCTCTTCCGGCAGCGACGTCACGTGCGCGCCGTGACCGCGGCTCAGCTGCGGATACTGCGCTTCGAGGTCCTTGCCGATGCGATCCATTTCCGCCCGCGCCTGGGCGAACGTCACGTCCGGCTTGAGCCGCGCATACACGCTGAACTGATGCGAGGTGCGTGAAGGCGGATCCGGATTCGCCTGAATCACGAGCGGCAGAAACACCTGTGCGTCCGTGTAGGGAAAGGCGGCATTCGCCGGCAGCACGCCGACGACCTTGATGGGACTGCCGTTGATCATCACCGAACGGTTCACGACGCCCGGATCGCCGCCGAAGCGCTGCCGCCAGAGCGCGTGACCCAGGATGACGCCACGGTTAGCAAGGGTGTAATCGCCTGGCTCGAAGGTCCGGCCATGCAACGGCCGGGCCCCGAACACCTCGAAGTACGGCGCCGACACCGCCGCCACTGACACCTTCTCCGGATCGCCTTCGCCTGTGAGGTCGGCCGTGACTTCCGTCATCGCCGCCATCCCGGTAAACGACGTTGCGGTCCGCGCCCAGTCGAGATAGTCGGCCGGCGACACGGAATTCTTCATCACGCCTTCGGCTTCGCGCTTCTCCCACAACATCACCAGCGACGCCGGTTCCGGATACGGCAACGGACGGATTAGCACCGTGTGGACCGCGGAGAAAACGGCGGTGTTCGCGCCGATCGCGAGCGCCAGCGTCATGACGACGATCAGGCTCGTGACGGGTTGGCGGCCCATCGATCGAATCGCGTGGCGCAGGTCATATCGCAGCGTATCCATCCACACTCCTCCGCTCCCGTCACTCGACGTAGGCCGACGTCGTCGTGAACTTCCGCCAGCTGTCCCGCCGCGCGCCGATGCCGTGGCGAACGACGTCCGATACCGCGCGCGTCCACACGCGCACCTTGCCAAGTCCTCGCGCGCCTTGCAGCGATTGCAGGAACAGCGCCTCCATCTCTCCGCCAAACTGCGATCGCAGATCGGCGGGACAGAGGCGAAGGAGCAATCGGTATAGCGAGCGGCGGGTGTTCATGGTCAACGCGCTTTGAGCAGTTTCCTCGCCCGCGGATCGACGACGAGCGCTTCGAGTCGTTTCACTTCGGCTCTCGCGACCTTGATGCCGAGTAAGGTCAGGCTGAAGTATTGACGGCGCTCACCGGGATCTTCGTTGGCATCGCCTTTGGCTTCTTCGATCAAGCCATCCTCGCGCAGCGCCCGCAGCGTCCGGTAAAAGTTGGCCGGAAGAATGCGCGTGCCGCCGTCGCGCTGCTGGATGTCGCGGATCAGGCTCCAGCCATGGCGTTTGCCATCCGCCAGCTCGAGCAGGACGTCGAGCACGAACGGCTTGAGCGGGAGAAAGCGATCGACACGCTCGCGGTCCTGGGCCATGGCCCACCCTACTGTCGTTTTGATACTAATGTCAAATTGAGAGGAGCTTGGCGTTGCCGCGGTTCCGGTAGACTGACTCGGTGACCACTGGCGGCATCGTCTTGTGCGGCGGTAAATCGACCCGGATGGGCAGGCCCAAGGCCACGCTGCCGTTCGGAGCCGAAACCATGCTGCAACGCGTGGTCCGCCTTCTCGGCGCGGTGGTCTCCCCCATCGTCGTGGTTGCCGCCCGCGATCAGTCGCTCCCGCCGCTACCAGACGCGGTCAGCATCACTCGCGACGAGCGCGAGGCGAAGGGACCGCTCGAAGGGATCCGCGCCGGCTTGAGCGCTCTGCCAGCGTCGATCGATGCGGCCTACATCACCAGCTGCGACGTGCCGTTGCTGGTGCCCGCATTCGTCGAGCGGATGATCGAACTGATGGGCGATCACGACATCGCCGTCATGGAAATCGACGGCTTTCCCCATCCGCTCTCGGCGATCTACCGGCGCGACACGCTCTCGCACGTCGAGTCGCTCCTCGCCGGCGATCGATTGCGGCCCGTGTTCCTCTTCGACGCCGTGCGCACGCGCCGCGTCAAGCCCGAGGAGATGACCGCCGTCGATCCACAGCTGAGGACGCTGCGAAACCTCAACACACCCGAGGACTATCGCGCGGCGCTCGCTGACGCAGGCCTGCCCGGAGGCGGGCAAAACGATGCTGCTACTGGCGAGGCGGAGCGCTAGTCGTCAAGAGCACGCTCCAGGGCGGAGCCTCGCCAGCCCTTACCAGCCGCGTTGCCTGCGGTATTCCACCACGAGCGCGTCGAGGCGCTCGCGGCTGAGGTGTGCCCTGGCATCGTTGGGCAGCGGCGAATCGAAAAACCGTTCGGGCAGCGTGTCTTCGTCGGGCGTCCAGCCTGCCAGCAGATTGAACTCGCGCTTGGCGGCGACGATGCGTACGGCGGTTTCGCGCAGTTCGTCGGCAGTGACCTCCCAGCCGGTGACACTGCGCAACATCGCGGCCGTCTCGCCATGAAAATCCTCGAACACGCCGCGGAGGAATTTGCAGACGATCAGCGAGTCCATCAGCGCCGCCCGGTCTTCCGTATCGATCGCATGCCGGACGGAGTCCAGCGTGGCGTGACGGCGATCGACCTTGTCGGAGAAGTCCACTTCATAGGCGCCGCTGCGATTGTGATCGGCGCCCCGCGCGCCGACAGCAAGCCCGAGCGCCATGGTCTGCAGCGCCCTCGGCTCATAGCCCGGCATCTCGAGGCCCTTGATCTGCGGCGCGATCGCGATGCTGTTCTGTCCGATCGCGTGGGCGGCGGCGCGGCTGCCGTCTGCAAGCAGATGGCCGAGTCCCCGGCGCGACCCGATCTCATCGATCGCACGCAGCAGCGCGCCGCCACTGCCAAACGTCAGCCATGGCGCATCGAGCCATCCGCGCTCGACGCACTCCATCGCAAAGGCGATCGTCCCGCCAGTGCTGATCGTGTCGAGACCGAGCTCGTCGCATCGCTGTGATGCCCGCAACACGACGTCGGCGTCACCCACGCCGCAGAGCGACCCTAGCGCGAACAGGCTCTCGTACTCAACGCGAACCGTGTCATTACCCACGCCGTAGATATGCTCGCAACCGATCGTGCACGTCACACAACTGTCGCGGGTCTTCGAGCGCGTTGTGCTCATTTCCTCGGGTGACAGATGCGCCGCTTCCTCAAAGGTCCCGCTCTGGAAATTGCGTGTCGGCAGCGCGCCGAAACGATTGAAGGTCAGCATGTTGGTCGCAGTACCGAGCTCACGGTACTTTGCCGTGGCGGGACCGAACGATCGCCGTGACAAGTCCTTGCTGATCGCAATCAACTCTCGCGGATGCGCCCATTCGGGACGCTTCGTACCGCGCACGGCAATCGCCTTGATGTTCTTTGCGCCCATCACGGCGCCGCTGCCGCCGCGGCCGGCATGGCGGCCGTCGTGCGAGACGGTGGCGTAGCGGACCCCGAGCTCCCCTGCCGGACCGATGGTGGCGATCCGAAAGTTTGGGCCTAGACGCGCTCGCAACTGGGTGTCGGTTGCCTGGCAGGTCATGCCGGCGCAGTCGGCGGCGGATTCCACGCGGACCTCACCATCGTCGACGATCAACACCGACAGTTCGGGCGCGCGGCCGACGATGACGATGGCGTCGCAGCCGCAGCTCTTGCCGGCGATGGCGAAGCCGCTGCTGGCGAGAGAGTCGTTGATGCGATCGGTCAGCGGACTCTTGCTGACCACTGCAAACTTCGCCGAGGTGGTCAGCGGACTGCCGACCAGAGGACTGAAGGCAAAGATGAGTGGAGCTCGAGGGTCGAGCGCGTCGAGGTGTGCGCACCCTTCGTCGAGCAGCAGCCGCACGCCCAGGCCGCTGCCGCCAATGAACTGGCGCAACACCGTATCGGCCAGCGGCACGAGTTGTTGCTTTACCCGGCCTCCGGCCGGGTCGCCAACGACGCTGCCCTGGGATACGTCGATTCGAAGGTAGCAGCCGTGGTAACCGAAAGGCACGGCTACCCTCCGGCGTCGGCTGACAGGATCAGCACTCGGTCGTCTTGACTCAGGGGAGTCTCAGGGTCGCAGATGAAGCAATCGCCGTTCAGATTGGCGGCCAGCGAGGGATGCAGCCGATCGACGGCGATCAGCTCAGCCAATCCGGGCATACGCGCGGCCAGCGTCCCCAGCAAATGCCCCAGAGTGTCGGCCTGGACGTCCATTTCGGCAACACCGGCGCGCTCGCGCGAAACGCCGAGAAATTCAACATGCATAAGAGCGACTCTTCAGGATGGTAGCATGGCCGTTGATGACCTCGAGTGTGCCCCCACGGCAGAAACGCGGTCGCGTACGTTCCACGCCGAAGGGGCGGCGCGTCGATCCGGCGGCGCGCGACGAGGTCCGCGCCCTGCTCGGCGATGCGCCCCGCCGCACGGATCTACTGATCGAGTACTTGCATAAGATTCAGGACCGCTATGGCTGCCTGCAGGCGCAGCATCTCGTCGCGCTCGCCGATGAGCTGAAGATGGCGATGGCCGAGGTCTACGAAGTGGCGACGTTCTACCACCACTTCGACGTCGTCAAAGAGGGAGATCCGCTGCCGCCGGCGATCACGGTCCGCGTCTGCGATTCAATTTCCTGTGAGCTTGCGGGCGCACACGATCTGCTTGCGACGCTGCAGAACACACTCGGCGGGCGCGTGCGCGTGAAGCCTGCTCCATGCGTCGGACGCTGCGAGACCGCGCCCGTCGCCGTCGTCGGTCAACATCCGATTCCCCGCGCGACCGCCGCGTCAGTATCGGCGGCCGTCGAAGCCGGTGCCGTGACGCATCCCTCGAGTGGTGTGGTCACTCCGGGCCACATTGATTACGCCGCCTACCGCGCAGCTGGCGGCTACGCGCTCGCTGTCGCGTGCGTTGCCGGCAAGAAGACCGCCGCGGACGTCATCTCGGTGATGGACCATTCGGGCCTGCGCGGCCTCGGCGGCGCCGGGTTCCCCGCCGGCCGCAAATGGACACTCGTCGCAGCCGAGCCTGCTCCGCGCCTGCTCGCGATCAACATCGACGAGGGCGAACCGGGTACGTTCAAGGACCGTTACTATCTCGAGCGCGATCCGCACCGCTTTCTCGAAGGTGCGCTGATCGCGGCGTGGGCGGTGGGCCTCGAGGCCATCTATATCTATCTGCGCGACGAGTATCACGGCTGCCGGGCGATCCTCGAGCAAGAGATCGCGGCACTGCAGGCGAATCCGCCGTGCGCCCTTCCGGCGATCCATCTGCGACGCGGCGCCGGTGCGTACATCTGCGGCGAAGAGTCCGCGATGATCGAATCCATCGAAGGCAAGCGCGGCGAGCCGCGCCTGCGCCCGCCGTACGTGGCGCAGGTCGGCTTGTTCGGACGCCCCACTCTCGAGCACAACATGGAGACGCTGCACTGGGTGCGCGACATTCTCGAGCACGGGCCGGAGTGGTTTGCCGGCCACGGCCGTCACGGCCGGAAGGGACTGCGCTCGTTCTCGGTCAGCGGCCGCGTCAAGAAGACCGGCGTGCACCTCGCGCCCGCGGGCATCACGCTAGGTGAGCTCATCGACGAATTCTGCGGCGGCATGCTCGACGGGCACGAGCTCTACGGCTATCTTCCCGGCGGCGCATCAGGGGGAATCCTGCCGGCGTCGAAGGCGGACGTGCCGCTCGACTTCGATACCTTGAACGAATACGGCTGCTTCATCGGGTCGGCGGCGATCATCGTGCTGTCGAACCACGACACCGCGGTCGGCGCGGCGCGCAACGTGATGAAATTTTTCTCCGAGGAGTCGTGTGGCCAGTGCACACCCTGCCGGGTCGGTACCGTCAAAGCGCTGGAGCTGATGAAGTCAAAGCGTTGGGATAGTCCGCTCCTGCAGGAGCTGTCGCAGGCCATGATGGATGCCTCGATCTGCGGCCTGGGCCAGGCGGCGCCCAACCCGATGCTGACCGTGTTGAAATACTTTCCCAGGGAAGTCGAGTAATGCACCAGCAGCTGACCGCGGTCGTCGCCAGGCCTGTGTCCTTCACGCTGAACGGACAGACGGTGGTCGCGCCAGCGGACCAATCCATCCTCGAAGCCGCCGAGCAGCACGGCATCGAGATCCCGCGTCTCTGCTACATGGCAGGCATGCGGCCCGACGGCAACTGCCGCACCTGCATGGTGGAGATCAAAGGCGAGCGCGTGCTGGCGCCGTCCTGCTGCCGCTACCCCAGGGACGGGATGGAGGTCACGACCAACAGCGCCCGAGCGATCACCAGCCAGAAGATGTCGATCGAGCTGCTGCTGTCGGACGTGCCCGAGCGGGCGTATACGCTCAACTCCGAGCTCGACGTCTGGGCCAGGAAGATGAACGTCGGCAAGCCCCGCTTCGCGCCGCGGCATCAGCCGGTTGAAGACCTCTCGCACCCGGCGATGGCGGTGCATCTCGACGCCTGCATCCAGTGCAAGCGCTGCGTGCGCGCCTGTCGCGAAGAGCAGGTCAACGACGTGATCGGCTACGCCTTCCGCGCCGGCGAATCGAAGATCGTTTTCGACTTCGACGATCCGATGGGCGACTCGACCTGCGTCGCCTGTGGCGAGTGCGTTCAGGCCTGCCCGACCGGCGCGCTGATGCCCGCCCGAGACGCCGCGAAGACCGTGGCCGACAAGCAGGTCGATTCGGTGTGCCCGTATTGCGGCGTCGGCTGTCAGCTCACCTATCACGTCAAGGACAACGCCATCCTCCACGTGCAGGGGAAAGACGGTCCGGCGAACGCGGGCCGGCTGTGCGTCAAGGGCCGCTACGGCTTCGACTACGTGCAGCATCCGCATCGTCTGACCGCGCCTCTTGTCCG
>Ga0157380_10002594_pt1 | contig 12217 bp, 14 predicted proteins | sample S35metaG_FD_119757 | JGI IMG/M metagenome (GOLD analysis project Ga0157380, IMG submission 119757) | Switchgrass rhizosphere microbial communities from Kellogg Biological Station, Michigan, USA - S3-5 metaG | ecosystem: Host-associated > Plants > Roots > Rhizosphere > Soil | place: USA...
GCTTCGAACACTTTCGCCGGTGGTTGACGAATGAGCATTTCAGCTATAGCGACAGGTGCTTTTGATAATTGGAGCCTTTCCATTTGATATCCTCTGCGGTTCTTTCAGCGGTTCTTTCACTAGAATCCCGGGGGCGTGCGGTACGTAAATACTCGATCCAGGGGAAACAACGAAGCATACCAATATTCGTAGCACAATTTCCTAACCGGTGCGTCGATAACCAAACTACAATATTTTCTTTGGGAGTAATGCCACAACTTTAATATGACCAAACGTCGTGTCGTCGAGGTAAACGATCGCATGCAGTCCGGTTACGTCTATTTTTGCGTAGAACCTATCGGCCGGAATTTTCATCCCGATTTCACGCCCGAATTGAGCCCACGCGAGATGCTTGAGCTCGGGGTTTTCGGCGGCAAGTATATGAGTGATTGTCAGCACGAATTCCCTAGAGCTTGGTTCAGAAGAGCAAAGCTCTCACCTGAACGACACGATCCGAAGTTGAATTACTTCCGTGTGAATGCCTCGGTTCCTCTTTCAGTCTGGCGAAAGAACGGATGGATTTACCACGAGGATCCGCGCGGTTGGTTTCAATGGTACTGTCGCTATTACATGGGGCGGCGTTGTCCGGATGATGAGCGGCAAATAAGACGTTGGCTGGCCATGCGGCGTCACATTGCGCAGATCAGAAAGAATTGTCCGCCAGGAGAAGTGGAGTGCCGTCCAAGACAGCGCCAGGCTCTCCTACATTGGGCATACGATTCACGAAGAATTTGATTGTATTCCGCAAATTCTGTTATGCGTAGGTTAGGTAAAGATTAGTACAGCTAATCGACCTGATCTTCACAATTCCTCTGGTGCGCCGTTATCATGACGCTCATCCTTGGAAACTCTAAACCGCTCTGAAAATCATTTGATCGCAGGAGACTCGAATGAAAAGGATCTGCGTGGCTCCAGGCTCTGCCTTTCTGTTGCTCGTATTCGTTGCCTTTGTTCAGGCGCAAAGTAGCACTCAGGCCCATTGGCCCCAGTGGCGTGGTCCATTCTTCAATGGTCTGGCGCGAGGCGACGCGCCCACTGACTGGAACGACACTAAGAACATCAAATGGAAAGCAAACATCCCGGGTCGTGGCTTCTCAACACCTGTAATCTGGGGCGACCGGATTTTCCTAACGACGGCTGTGCCCACGGGCAAGCCTGCTGCTCAACCCACGGTAACGGATCAAGCGTCGACAACTCGTCGTGGTCCCGGTGACACTGGTCCTCAGGCAGAGCAGCGGTTTGATGTGTTATGTCTTGATCGAAGAACAGGAAAACTCCTCTGGCAGAAGACAGCGAAGGTTGCCGTGCCTCATGAAGGCTATCATCGTGTTTACGGCAGCTTCGCTTCTAACTCACCCTCCACGGATGGCCGATACGTTTATGTTTCATTCGGCTCACGTGGAATCTTCTGCTACGACTTCAATGGCAAGTTGATCTGGGAAAAGGACCTCGGCGTCCAGATGAAGATGCGTCTCGCTTTCGGCGAGGGCAGCGCGCCGTTGTTGATGGCTGATCGACTTATCGCCGTCTTTGATCATGAAAGCGGTTCGTTCATCGTTGCATTAGACAAACGCACAGGCAAAGAGTTGTGGCGAGTTACGCGGGATGAAGGTAGCTCATGGAGTACACCGCTGGCGATTGAACATGGCGGTCGGACGCAGGTGGTGGTCGCCGCAACCAAAAGAGTTCGCAGCTATGATTCAAAAAACGGCAACCTGCTTTGGGAAGCGGCTGGGCTCGGCGCGAATGTGATTCCGATGCCGGTTTACTCGGATGGTTTGGTCTACGTGATGAGCGGTTATCGCGATCCACGACTCATGGCTGTCAAACTCGGCAAAGAAGGTGATCTCACCAATTCGGATGCTATCGTTTGGAATCAAACGCGTGGACTTGCTTACACAACGTCTCCAGTACTCCACGAGAACAAGCTGTATGTCGCGACCGACAATGGAATGCTTAGCGCGTTCAACGCGGTGACGGGTGAGCCTTTCTATGCACAGGTTCGCTTGCCTGGTTCTTATAGCGTGAAGGCCTCACCGGTTGCCGCTAACGGCAAACTTTATTTGGCAACCGAGAACGAGGACGTTGTGGTTCTGAAACTTGGCGAGAAGTTTGAAGTGCTTGCGACGAATAAACTTACTGATCAAGTATTCATCTCAACGCCTGTGATTGCCGACGGCGAGATATTTCTGCGCGGTCAGAACACGCTGTTTTGTATCAGTGAGAAGAAGTAAGCCGCAGATTTCGTAAGCCGCAGATTTCGCGGATATACACAAATCAGCAATTTGGATCTGTGAGTATCTGTGAAAATCTGCGGCTTAGTTCCGAGTGATACATGCAACCGCTCAACTGGCAACTTCCGGAACATTGGGCCAGGATCACCACTATCGACATGCACACGGGCGGTGAGCCGCTGCGTATCATCGTTGATGGCCTACCAAGCCTCGAGGGACAAAACGTACTCGAAAAGCGTCGTTACTTTCGCAAACATTACGATCACATTCGCAGAGGCTTGATGTGGGAACCGCGCGGCCATGCCGACATGTATGGCGCGGTGATCACTAGTTCTGCTGACGCCGACTTCGACGTCTTCTTTCTTCACAATGAAGGCTACAGCACGATGTGTGGTCACGCGATCATTGCGTTGACGAAGTTCGTGGTCGAAACGGGTCTGGTTAATAGAGCTGATCCCACGTTTAATGTGCCAGCCGGCAAGATTCACGCAAAGGCAATACTTTACGAAGGAAAGGTGACCGAAACGTCGTTTACGAATGTTCCATCCTTTGTTTACTTGCGCGACCAGCAGGTCGATCTCGCTGGCACCGGGAGCATGCGATTTGATATCGCTTATGGCGGGGCGTTTTATGCGTTCGTCGAAGCAAGCGATGTTGGCCTGACGCTCTCCCCCGCACACTTCGATAAGATCATTGATTATGGTCGTCGCATCAAGCACGCAGTGATGGATCAGTGTCCCATTCGTCATCCATTCGAAGAAGACCTGAGTTTTCTCTACGGAACGATATTCACTGGTCCAGCCGAACAGCCGAGCCATCACAGCCGTAATGTTTGCATCTTCGCAGACGGTGAACTCGATCGCTCGGCGACCGGGAGCGGCGTCAGTGCCCGTGCGGCGTTGCACCACGCTAGAGGTGAGCTTCGACTGAATGAAAAGATCACCATCGAGAGCATTCTCGGAAGTACGATGGGAGTGGAGATTGTTGAGCTGACGGAGTTTGGTCCGTACGACGCAGTTATCCCTAGAGTGAGCGGGACTGCCTCAATGACTGGCCGACATGAATTCTACTTCGATCCGGACGACCCATTTCGTGAAGGATTTATCTTCCGGTAATGATTACTGCGAAGGTGAATCCACTACTGAATACGCCTCACTTCACGTATTCCCAATGCCACGGTTCGTAAAAATATGGACGAAATCCGAAACGCTCGGCATTGCGCACGAGCCATTGATAAACGGGCGTATTAACCTGGATAGCGCGATTTGAATCTCGAGTATCAACGGGATCGCCACCGACGTAGATGTCCAGAGCGCGTCCCGTAAAGTGCGGACTGTTCATTGCCAGGCCCGCGCTTCCCGCATTAGGTGATTCACGACGCAACTTCTCCTGGTACTCGCGCGATCGATGGGCGGAGATTATCTTGAAGAATTGTTCTGTTGGCGCGAGCTGAGCACCGTCGTGATCGAGCTTGAGGCTAGGATCAGCAATGGCGGCGGCCAGCATACGTTTGTACGCTTCGTAAGTGCCGCGCTCAACCTGACGCAACTCAGCGTCTCGTTCAGGGTCATAGAACTCTGATGATGGCGCTGTCACGAGTTGCTCGGCTGTCGCGGGTGTTCGATCCTTTAGCCGATTGCCCTGCCAGTAAGACACGATCGCCATGAATGAATTCTCATCGAGAATTCCGTTTGAGCCTAAGCCGCGCGCATCCTGCCAAGTTGACAGGGCTGCAGCGAAATCAGACGTTGCTGTCGTGCTTGGCGTGCGGAGTGTTTCACGAAGCAATAGATCGTATAGATACCAACCGCGCTGTTGTTTTCCACCAAAGGTCCAGGCCAACTGATCTCTGAACTCCACGTTTTTTGCCGCCGCGTCCGCAAACGCAGTGGAGGACGGGGTCGTACTCGCTACGTTGGAGTTATTCGGATCTCGGATGAGTACAGTTGGCTTGACCGGCGACTCAGTCTTTTGGTTTTGTGCTTGACCGCCGCTCGTTTGAGCGAGAGAAACAGCACTCAGCACAAAGCCAACCACGGCAGCGAAAATCACAAAATAAACTCTGATAGTTTTCATCACAGCGCTCTCGAATATTTTATGAAGTGAGGTGATTGTCGGGGGAAGTCATAAGATGCCGATAGCGCCCTTATGGTTCGACGATCAACACGATTTAGGATAACAAATTCTAGTAAAAAGCAGGTCCACAGATTACACAGATTACACAGATTAATTGTTAGGTAGTAACGTTGACCGTGGAGTTACTGAAAGACAGTGCGTAGCATGATCACTCAACGACGCTAAATTTAATCCAATCTGTGTAATCTGTGAAAATCGGTGGATCTGCTTATGTCTGAGACGGGGTCGAGCTGCTTATCGTCGTCGTTTTCGAGGCGTAGACTTGGTTGTCCGTCGGCTCTTCGCTTTTTGTGATTTGCTCTTTGCCTTCGAAGGCTTTGCGACGTGATGATCAGTTTGAACTGGCGCACCTGCCTCGTCCAGCGACGCACTGATCAAATCATCACTCGGACGTGTACCATTCACAAAAGCGAACACATGATAATTCGCAGCGCTTTCGCGTATCACTTCGATTCGCCCTTCTTTTTTGAGCTGCGCCAGCTCAGCCATCACAAACGACTGCTCCGCCGCACTCATGTAGCGATAGTCGATATCGAAGGCCAGGCCGGTGGAATGTGGCGGGGTCTCGATCAGCACGGCGTTACGGTTCACACGCCGCAACGCGCGTTGATATTGCTCCGGACGGACGAGTGAACTCACTGGCAGCGGGCGATTGAATTGCTGGTAATAGGCCGCGGCGACTTGTTCCATGATCTTCTTTGCAGGAAGCCTCAGCGAACGCAGCATGCCTACTTTCAGTGCCTGTCGATCTGCGGAGTCGTCGATGTTGTATGAGCGTCCCCCGAAGTTGGCAGCGAAAGTTCGGATAAATTCGTAGTCACGAAGCAACCTCTGCCGACTCTGAGGATGAGCGTAAAACTCATCGAGCGCAGCCTTGTCTTTTCCGACGCCTTGTAAATCCTGTTGTCGCGCGACGATCTGTTTTTGCAGCTCGGATCGTTTCTCACGGTCTCGTTTGTTCAATGCGCTCAGTTGCTTATTCAACTCCTTGATGTCGGCCTCAATGCTCGAGCGCTGTTCGTCTATGCGTTTGTGCGCATCGCTGAGCTGTCCTTCGGCGTAAAGTTCAATGTTCTCGTCATTCTCATATCGGCTGATCAAGTCTCCATCAGCCTGGGCGCCAACACCGAATAGGACATAGGTATCAGTAACGGCCGGCACCGAAACCATTTCCCCGCGCTGAATCATTCCTGCGAGGTCGATGAAATCCTGACACGTTCGCACCCTTTGTTTTTCAACTTCCGCAACCTGCGTTGCCAGGAACCAGTGACGATCACTGTAGTGTCGAAGCTCTGGCGGGATCTCGATAGGACCACCGGCAGACTCGCCTCGATTCTCTTTGACTCTTTCAATCGATTTAGACCAGGCGTCGGCATCCGCAGTTGCAACGTCGTTCGTCGTCGGTTCTGCGACGCTTCGACGCGCGTTCTTGTAGCGTGTGAAGCCCCAGATCCCGACCGCGGCAACAGCAATAAGAACAATTAAGAGGACAACTCTACGAAACATAGACCAATTGAATGCAATTCCCGGACATGGTGGAGTTGCCGAGTTTTTACAAAAAAGGGGGGCAGATTAGTTGAAATCAACAAAGCGTCCGAATGAGAGGTGCGTTTCAATTCTGGACATCTTTTGCCGGGGCTTGGTCCGTTAAGCATACTCCAAACAGCGCCGTGGTAACACGACAATTTCGGCGTAAGTGGGTTGCCTTCATTCAACCTGACCTACTCCCGATTTAAGCATACCCGTTGACCGCTTAGTGTTGAGGGAGTATTGTGATTGTCGTACACAGCTTTTTTAAACTGGATGCGGTAGATTTTCAGCAAGCACCTACCCGACTAGGCACTCTCTCTCGTCCTGACTGCCGTCCCCTTAACCAGTTTCGGTCTCAGGTTCTGCGCTTTGATCTCGTCGACGTGTCGCTATGGCGCGGCGCGTGCAGTCGAGTTCATGGGGGATTTCTCATGGGCACTCTAAAGCGATTTTCGGTAATTCTTGCGATACTCGGCATCGTCCTGCTGACCGCAAGCGACTCTTTCGCGATAACCAAGACGAAGCGTAAGGCGACTACTCCGACTCGCACGGTGACGCGCAGCGAAGCGCAAGAAGCCGAAGCACGTCTAAAAGAGATGGGTTATCCGGCAGGAAAAGTTGACGGCGTTGTCGATGGGACTACTCGAAGTGGCTTGATCCTTTTTCAGAAATGGGAAGGACGGAAAATTACCGGCCGCCTCACGCGTGATGATCTAGAAGCCATCATGACAGCGACCGCGCCTGCGCCAAAAGACACAGGTTATAAGCACGTGGAAGTAGACGTCGATCGCCAAGTGCTGCTGCTGGTGAACGATGAAGGAGCCATCACGAGGATGCTTCCGGTGTCGACCGGCAGTAACAAGCAATACAGAGAAAAGCGCATGAGCGGTTTGGCCTACACACCACGAGGTCGCTTCCGGATCTATGCAAAGTTGTCGGGATGGAGAAAATCACCTCTCGGATTGCTCTACTATCCGAATTACTTCAGCGACGGCCTGGCGATCCACGGCAATCCCGAAGTGCCGCACAGTCCTCAGAGTCACGGTTGCATTCGCATTCCAATGTCGGCGGCAGCGGCTGTGAGTCGCGTCTTACCGGTCGGATCTATCGTGCTGATCTACGACCAGCAGGGATGGGTGTCAGCAAAGGACTGGGCCGAGGCGGACAAACTGAAGAGACAAGAAGCGAGCATTCGCTAAGCATATCGCTTTGAGTGGATGAAAAATGTCATGTCGTCAGCCGCGTCTGTATGATCACGATACGTTTGACGCACGCTTAAGAATACTCGGATCGATTCCGTTTCAGCTCTAACAGCCTGATTTTATTGAAGAATCGCTTGCCGATGCCTGTTGGAAGATGACTGGCATAGTGAGCGCATAAGAGAAGGTGTCTTTGCCCTCCCAGTCTTACGAACTTTCCAGTTGGGGGTTAGCATGCGCAAATCAAAACAAACTCTGATTAGCCTTGGCCCGTTGTGTGATTCCGTAAGCTGGCAAACCTGGTCTGAGAAATGGGGCAGTTGGGATAGCTGGTTTCACACTAAGCTCCAAGCCGCTTCTAATGTTGAACCGTCCGCTGATCGTTCCCGCCTGCGAAAGCTTGTATTGCCGATGATCGTAAAACCGTCCCGCAAGACTCGGACATGGTTGTCCCCGCCGAGGTAAGGATTGAGTCGACGACATCCGGTCTACCTGCCGACAAGATTGAGGAAGCTCTGATCAAGTCGACCGACTATTCAGTACGTCCGCGGTAGCGGATGGCCACCACTCAAGCGACGATATTAGTAGCACCTGTGTGCTCATGACGTTGACTCGTGGCCATCCGCTACCGCGGACGGTACTGAATACCCACTTGATCAGAGGTTCCTTGAGATTGTCATCAGTGCCTTTGTGACCTCAACCAGGAAGGCGTCATTGAACTAACTTCCGTCCGCTTTTTTTCTCACGGCGCTTCGCCGGCCTTTTGGTATTCGTCATTGTTAGTAAATCGCCAGGCTGACAGCCAAGTGCGCCACAAAGTTTTTCAAGCGTCTCGAAATTGATGCCCAGTGCTTTTCCTTTCTTTAGGCGCCAAAGAGTCGTATGGCTGACGCCAGTTTCTTTTGACAGCCAATAGAAAGATCGGTTGTGTTCTGCCAATAACTTATCAACATGAATCTCAATCATATGCAATACCTCATTCGGGATAAGGAGTATTTACAGCATACGAACACTATTGTCTATGTGATATATATTCTATAGTTGACATATATTGATCGTCAGCGTAAGGTTGTTGTGAATCGAGTCTCGCGCACTCCTTCTCAGCTCCTCTGGAATCTTCCAGATCACCTGAAGTTAACAGCCCGCCAATCGAGGAGCATCAAGTGGTTAATCTCTATATCGATGAGCGTAGAGTTGGAAATGTGACTATTCTCGATCTAAAGGGCCGGGTTCGAATGGACGGTGGCGCTGTCGAATTGCACAAAGCAATCAGATCCCTGCTTGAAGAAGGAAAAACCCAGATTCTTTTGAATCTTTCAGGAGTTACGCACATTGATTCGACAGGTCTTGGCGAACTAATCTCGATCCACATAAGCGTTGGCAATAAGGGCGGTGAAATCAAGCTCAGCCATCTGACTGAACGATTGCGAGACTTAATGACAATCACCAAATTAGTAACGGTTTTCGATGTTCATGATAGCGAGTCAGAAGCGCTGGCCAGCTTTACGGTTGAAGGACTCAAGGTAGACGAGCCGCAGCCATTGTTTATGTAAACCGCAAATGGGCCGGGGGGAAACTCCTCACCGGTTGTTTTTGCAGAAATGAGACTAATGGAAATTGTCGTTCTAATCACTGTGTTCGAGATGGCTGCTCTTATGGCTTGGATGATTTACAAGTATTACAGTCGTAACAAGCAAATGATGTTGGCTCTACCAGTCAATTCTTTGACTAGGGCTCGAAGGCTCGACCGTGCGCCGTCGCTACCGGAATCTGCACACTATCCATTCATGAACGAACGGCAGCTCGAGGGTCAGCCTGATGACAGACGGCCCATGAGTGGTGTTGTCGCCTCCATTGGTGAAAGTGGAACGCCATCTGCGCGCGCTTTCGCTCGCCGGTCTCATCAGCTGATGTACAAGAAATGGTCGCAAGAGAGACGCGGCGAATAACCGCGTAAAAAAGCAATCGTGCCGCGTGAATGTGATGACCACAATAGACACAGAGAAACTAGAAGCAGTTTGTAGTGAGGTCTGGCGTGATCGGTCAGCGGTGCTCGAAGGACGCGGCTTTTTGAGTCTCCAGGCAGCCTTGGCGCGCGCTGTGTACTGGCGCCTTTGCAAGACGACTGCCTCGCGATTTGATCACAGCGAGAACTACGCCGCATCACAAACATTCTCCACCTACTATTTGGCAGTTAATTGTCTTCTCCAGTTAAACGCACGGCCTCCCTTTGACAGTGCACCATTTCTCCAGGACCTCATACAACGCTGTGAGGACGAGGACCAGCAGAATCGTAAACCAGCGGATGAACCGAACTAACCAGTTCAAAATTCGGTCAGCAACTATGAGGGTAAGCCAACTGGAGGAAACAGATGAGTTTGGCGCGAAAGAATTTTACTAACATTTCGGGTTCGATTATCGCTGTAGTCAGTGTTGCGGCAATCAGCCTGTGGCAATTCTACGTTTTTGTTACGTTCAGAGACGCAAACGGCGTTGTGGATCCCCAGGGTGGCATAAGTCACTTATGGTGGGCTCTTGCTCTGGGTGTGATCGCATGCGCGGGAGGTTTCTTTGTATCTTCACTTTTCCTGCGACATGACACCGATGATGAACTGCATATCACTTAGTAGATGGGAAGATACCGGACCAAATGAGCGAACTTTTTGGAATGCAACGCGCTAACGGCGACTGGTTTGCGCTCTCGAACAATGGCGACCTTCGCATGACTGTGTTCCTAAGTGCCGCCGAGGCGATGCGTGCGCGCTCCCGCAACACCGAAATGGAGTGTTTTAGACCAGTAGCGCTCGACAAACGCGCGCTCGATGCGCTCACGGCAGAGGACGGCGACACGGTGTGTTTTTGCCTGGTGTCAGACGCGTCGCGCAAACTAAAACGCGCTCGTCCGATCGACCTTGGTGAACTAACTAATCTTAGCGCCGCGCGCAAACAGTCAAAAGAATCGAGTGAGTAAAATCTAAATGATCTGGTATTGCCATCACTGCGGAACGATCTTGCGACTGTGGGAAGTGAAATGTCCTAACTGCAGGAAATCCGCCCTCAGTTGGCTTCACGTTATTGCCATCGTAGCGGTGGGGGTGCCCGTATTGATTTACCTTATCAATGGCATCTGAACGAAATTCTGAAATAGCTCTCGGGAGAACTTAATGGAAATCTTTGTACAAAATAATGATAATGACGAGTGGCCGGGAATCGTGTCTCGGTTTCAATTAGTAATCCTCGCTGGCCTTAGAAGCAAGCAACTACTCCGCGGCGCAACGCCTCGGATTGCTGCCGATCGACTAAAGCGGCGGAATACGAGCATCGCGCTCGAGGAATTAAAACGCGGAGTCATACCTTTCAAAGCAATAGAGCAGCAGAACAAACAAATTGCGATTGAGGCTCTGGTTTGAAGCTCCAGTCTACTTAAAGCGCAGCAAGGAGTTGCTGCGCTGCCTGGTACTGAATAGGATCAAACGCCGAGTTCATTGCAGCGGCACGCCGAAGATACTTTGCAGCTTTATCCCGCATTTGCATCGACCTGAAGATTATCCCGGCATGATAGTTTATGCGAGCGTCTCTCGAACCCGTCCGAAGTGTTTGATCAATCATTTTCTTTGCTTCCTTCACGCGGCCATTCTTAAACAGTGCCCAGGCCAGTGAATCGCAGGTAAAGATATCCTTTCGCACTTCGTATTCCCTTGTCGCAAGCGCGAGCGCCTCTTCAAGATTTTTATCATGGTCTAGCCAGTAGTTGAGCATGTGGCGCCACGATCTTTCGATTGTCGCATTCTCCTTTTCCAAAGGCTCAAACTTTTCATACCAACTTTTCGCGAGGTCTTGGCGGCCAAGAAGCTTATAAAGATCGCCCAGGGCCTGCGCCGTATCAGCAGAAGCACTCCTGGCATAGTCACGTTCATAAATCTCGACAGCGGCTTGAAGATCGCCGTTCGCGATTCGTGCGCGAGCCTTCGCGTGCAAGCCCAACCGGTGGTCAGGAAATATTCGGAGGGCGTCATCAAACTGACTTTCTGCTTCTCCCAGTTTCCCCGCATTCATCAGTTCGTTTCCGAGTTGCACACGACACCACGCCATGGCTTCGCGATCGTTTGGATCCGCAGCTCTGACGGCGGCGTTCATTGCCTGAATCGCCCCGTATGTGTCGCCGTGCAGAGATCGTAAGTACGAAACTCGTGCGTACGAAGAACTGTCAGGTCTAAGATCGATCATTTTCTGCGCAGACTTTACGGCGCCTGGATAGTCGCCCAGTTCAACCAGCGCATCGGTAAGCTGACCCCACACATCGTGATCATCAATTCGAATTGCCTGAGCTCGACGCGCAGTTTCAAGTGCCTCGGCGAATCGGTGGTAAGTCAGCTGGAGTTTTGCGCGAAGTTTTAGCGCGTCGTAATTGTCCGGTTCGATTGAGAGGGAACGCGTAATAGTATCGTCGGCCCTCGCATTGAAACCAAAATCGGCTGTCTCTCTCGCTTTCTGCATGTAGGCGGAGGCAAGCTGGTTGTAGCCGTCAGGCTTATCAGGCGTTCGTGCAATTGACTGCTGAGCGCGAAGAATTCGTTGGTCCACTTTTGTTTGTGGACTTGAATCTCCCGCGCTGACGACAGGTGCGCCCTTTGATTTTTGGGGAAATCTAATCGCCACGCTTACAAGCGCAAGCACCGTGACACTAATTAATGATATGACAGCGAACTTCAGTATCTTCATTTGGTACTCCTATCTGCTCTTTTTTTGATCAGGTGACACCTGACACTGATGAGGAGTGCGAGGTCTCGAACTCGCACTCCTTTGCGTGACCTATTTGTTACGGTAGAGGTGGCAACGCGTCGATGGTGTGGTGTTGATGTGGAGAACCTGCGGTGCTGTTTCCAGATTGCGGAGTTCCAAGGTAAGGAAACCGCGTCAAGAAAGGCACGTCGTTATTTGCCACACCGTCGCCGAGCGTGTTGTTGGGTGAAACATTTGTCGCTGGTGTGAACGGCGTACCTCCTGCGACTGCGCGCAACGCGATGTCAGTCACATCGTCAAAGACTCTCCGGCCATTTGGGAAGCCCGCAACGTCCC
>Ga0157380_10002600_pt1 | contig 12209 bp, 23 predicted proteins | sample S35metaG_FD_119757 | JGI IMG/M metagenome (GOLD analysis project Ga0157380, IMG submission 119757) | Switchgrass rhizosphere microbial communities from Kellogg Biological Station, Michigan, USA - S3-5 metaG | ecosystem: Host-associated > Plants > Roots > Rhizosphere > Soil | place: USA...
CAGCGTGCTGCTGCTGTCGGTCGTCGCGTGCTCCAACCAGACGGTGCGCGACCTTGAGGGCGTGCCCGTCCAAGACCCCGACAAGATCGAACTGATCGTCAACGTCGACCAGTACCCGAACGCCACCGTGCTGTGCATCCACGGGGAAGGGTTCATCACCACCACCCGCGACTCCTCGCAGGCTGCGTTGCAGCACGTCCCCGCGTGGTCCGCCAAGACGGAGGGCTGGTGCGGTGAGGCCACCCCGTAAGCCGAAGCGGTGCATCCCGATCTGGCGACCGCACACGTGGCACTGGGACGGGTACAACGAGGTGGACGACATACTCACCCTCCGGTGCGGACGGTGCAAGAAGTACAAGGTGGTCAGGGAGTGGGCAGTTGCCTGACCAATCGCTCGACGCACTCCCGAACTGCCCGAAGTGCGGATACGGCTCCCCGTACTGCATTGAGGTGCGAGGCTCGTACGACGGCTGCCTCTACTGGGAGTGCCCGTCGTGCAACCACTGCTGGCCCCGGTTCCCCGAGGGCACACCGCTCCACGCGTGGGGCCTGAGAGAGATTCACAGAAGGAAGGAAGCGACGACATGACGTCTCACAGTGAGACGGCTGGTGACTGGGGATACCCCGAGCCCGGGGGTGAGGTCTACACCGAAGGCCACTCCGGGTCCGACACCAGCCGGGACAGGGCGCTCACGGACGCCCGCGAAGGGCGCGACGTGAAGCGCCGGGCCAAGGCACTCGCCCTGCTGCGGGAGGCAGGCGACTACGGCCTCACATGGTGGGAGATGGACGACCTCACCGGGTGGGGCCACGGCAAGGTCAGCGGTGCCCTGTCCAACCTCCACAAGGAAGGGCGGATCGCCCGGCTGGTCGAGACACGCGGCAGGTCGAAGGTGTACATCCTTCCCGATCTGGTGGGTGACCGGCCCACCGAGGTGCGCAGGTCGAACAAGGCCGTCGACTCCGACAGCGTGGAGCAGGCCGCCTACCAGCGCGGGTTCGACGACGGGGAGAGCGTCGCCAGCGACGAACTCACCGCAGCCCTGAACCGGGCCATGATCGACGGCTACGGGCAGGGGGAGCGGGCGACTCGGGCGCGGATCGCGAACCACCTGCTGTCGCTGGGCCGCGCGGTGAAGGCGACCAGCCCGTCGGGGATGCACGTCCACACCAAGGAGTGCTTCCTGACCCGGCCAGCCTGCCTGATGGACGCGGTGATGAAGGCGGTCAGCACCGAGGTCAGGGTCAAGGACCGCAGTGCATGACGGTCTGCGAGTGCTGCGGACAAGTCGTTCGGGCATCCCTTCCGCTCTGTGGCTGCGGGCATCCGATGATGAGCCACCACCACAGCGCGAAGGGGAACCCGCTGTACTGCACCGTCGCCAGCCCGGACCCGTGTCCATGCCAGAAGGGAGTGCCAGCATGATGAAGCAGGAGAAGTTGTACATCCACGCCGAGCGCGTCGATGACTTCAACGACCGGCGGTACGAGGTGACGGTCACCGTGACCGTGCCCGCCGAGTCCATCGGGGAGGCGATTGAGTCCGTCGTCTCCGGGATGCGCGAGATAGGCGTCGCGTGAAGTTGCCGTCGCACCACAACACACAGTGCCCGGAATGCCGAGCCAGAGTCCGTCTCCCGGTAGTCGTGCGGCAGATGGGCTCGGACCACCAGATGCCCGGCAACGTGCGGTTCGACGTGAGCGTCGACCCGACACCACTGCGCGAACACATGAAGAAGGTCCACGGCATTGGGGTCGTGGCGCACACCGATGAGGAGGAGCAGTGATCCAGCACGGCAGGAAGGTCACGATGAAGTGGCGGAACGGGAGCAGCATCACCGGCTACGTCCACGCCACCGAGGAGGGTGGGGCGAACCTCGTCTTCGGCCCGAAGGGGGAGTGGGGGATCAACTACTTCCTGCCCGGTGACGGCAACGGGACGCCGCCGAAGATGGTCGAGGCGTTCCAAGACACCGACGTGCAGTGGCATGAGCCGCCCGGGTTCGGTGCCGTGATCCGCGCGCACGAGAAGGGCGACGACGTACTCGAACTGTGGGTCCGCATGTCAGGCGTGTGGCACAAGGACCAGTACACCGCACGGGTCTGGGACGACTTCGACCAGAGCACCGTGGAAGTCCTCACCGACGGCTTCGTCGAGTGAGCAACCAAGAGGGAAGGAAGGAAGATCATGGCTGGTGAGGCAACCGTCACGGTGATCGGTCACTGCGGGGGCGACCCCGAACTGAGGTTCACCTCGTCGGGTACGGCGGTCGCGTCGTTCTCGCTCGCGAACACCCCCCGGATCAAGAGCGCCAACGGGGAGTGGGGCGACGGGGAGACGCTGTGGCTGCGGGTCACCGCGTGGAACAAGCAGGCCGAGGCCGTCGCCGAGGAGGTCCGCAAGGGCCAGAAGTTGATCGTCGTCGGACGGCTCCAGCAGAAGTCGTACAAGACCAAGGACGGCGAGGACCGCACCTCACTGGAGTTGACCGCCGACGAGGTGGGTGTCGTGCCCCGGTGGGCCGACGGTGCCAAGCCGTCTCAAGGTGAGACGGGCCGCAGGCAGCAGCAGAAGAAGGGCGGCTGGGACGATGACGCACCGCCGTTCTGATGAGATGGGGGCCGTGACCTCGACCCCGATCCCCGACCACTACACCATTCTGGGGTTGTGGGAGGTGGCGATGGAGAGCGTGCGGGAGCGCGACATCCCCATCGACGTGTCGGTGCTGGTCGCGCCGAGCAACCTCCCGCCGAGCGACATCATCGCGGTGGTGAACCTCAGCGGCGAGGACGGACCCGACCCGACCATCGACCACTACATCGCGATGGCGAAGGCGCACGGGATCATCGCCGACCCGTGCAAGTGGCTGGCCGTGGCGGTGCCCTGCTACGTCCGCCCGTCCGAGGTGCTGGAGGATGCGACGAGCGGGGAACTGCGCCAGCAGTTCATCGACGGTGACCCGGACGTGCATCAGGCGGTGGCCGTGTTCATCGGCTCCCAAGGGCTGCTGCACCGGGTCGAACCGGAGGTCCTGTTCCGGGTCTTCCTGCGGCCACTGCTCGACGAGGCCACCTCGCAGAGCCGGGTCATGCCAGCAGGCGTGATGCGCGACGCGATCATCCGTGGGCTCGTCAGCGCGAACGAGCCCTAGAGGGTCAGCCCCTCCCAGTCGGCATAGGTGCCGGGGAACGAGCGGATCGGGTTAGCGCCCGACCCGTCACCACGGAGGCCGGGCCCTACGACAACCGCACCCACGGGTGCCTGCGTCGGGGGTCCGGCCTTCCACGACCCATCCAACTGCTTGGTCAGCACACTGCCGGGAGGGCCGTCGTCGAGGTCCACCCCGGTGATGATCGCGGACAGCGAGAACGGGGACGCCTCCGTCCCACCACCGGCCAGCGTCAGGTCCACCGTGGACGTGTCCACCACCTTGAGCAGCGGCGCGAGCCGGACCTGCCCGGTGACCGTGTTCCCGGTGCGGGTCAGGTCGAGCGACGGGGTGTCGGCCAGCGACAGTTGCGGCATCGTGTTCGTGATCCGGTACGGGTCACCCGATGACCCGGCACCCTCGACCGCGATGTTCGACCCGGCGATGATGATGCAGTCGCAACCCACCTCTAGGCAGTCGCACGCCATGTCAGCCTCCTACGTCCACGAACCCGGAATGTCGGCCTGCGCCATGTAGTCCCACGAGAAGTCCAGCGAGATGTCGCACGAGTCCGGGCTCGACAGCCGGTCGTCGTTGCGAGCGTAGTCCGCGTTCGACGACCCCGAGTCGTACAGCACGATGGACCGCGCACCCCCGGTTCCCTTCGCGACAGCCAAGCCGTGCGCCGCCCCGATGTCGTACCACTTGCCCGCGTTCGGCGCAGTCGAGGTCACATCCTTCACCGTGCCGTTGCGCGGGGGCTGACCCCCGGTGCTCGCGGCCCCGGTCGAGTTGAAGAACGAGTACGTCACCCCGCTGCCCGAGCCGCCCGTGACCCGGAACAGGTACACCCGCGCCCCGGTCACGTTGCCGTTGTCGAACCGACCGGCGGCACCCAGCAGTTCGATGCACTTCGTGCGCATCAGCGCCGCGCCGCCGTAGTCGATGCACCCCGTGTACCGGCTGTTCGTGGACGACCAGAACCCCTGCGCCACCTCACCGCCGAGGTATCCCCAGCCCACGTCGGGACGCCACGAGTCGGCCTTCTCCGAGTTCACCTGAATCGTCATCGTGCCCACATCACGAACCGAGTTCTGCGCCTGCTGGCCGGTCAGGATCGCACCCGGCGCGCTGGAGCAGGCACCGACCACCGCCACCACCCGCCAGTTGTACTTGACCCCCGGCTCCAACCCGATGGCGTCGTACTGCAACCCCGGGTGGTCGTTGTTCTCCACGACCCACGACCCACCCTCGCGCTGCTTCTGGATCGCGTACGTCGTCGCCCCGGCTATCGCAGGCCACGAGAACGAAGCCGTCGTCAGCGTCGGAACCCCGACCCCGGTCGGCTTCGCGGGCGTGCGAACCCTGATCGTCGGCAGCGAGAACACGCCCGTCTCCGACTTCGCGTTCGCCCCGGTGCCCTCGTAGAACACCTTGAACTCGTCGTTCTCACACGCCGTCGCTGTGACGCTCACATTCCACGACGACGTGGCCGACCCGGCCGGGGCGGTGCCGGTGCCGATGGACACCCAGTCCGCATCCGTCTGCCCGATGCGCCGCGTCTTCACGTTGACCACACCGCCGGTGATGACACCCACCTGAGTCATCACCCGGCCCGTGACCGTGAACGGATAGCCCACGTCCTGCGTCCACTCCGGGGTCGGCGGGTTGGCGAACCCGTCCAGCACCTCGATAGCAGTCGGCTCCGTGTTCGGGTGGAAGCGGTACCACACCCCACCCTGATACACGTAGGCGCGCACGATGGGACGCCACGCACCGTCGACGTTGATCTGCGGCGTGTACGTGTGCCGCCAGTCAGTCCCGTCGTGGGTCCACCACGTCACTCATCCACCGGCCAATCCCCAGATGTCTCCCCAGTGAGCAGAGCGGTCAGCGAGTACTGGCAGAAGATGTCGCCGTTCCGATTCCCCGTGGCCGGGGGAGCCCCGGTGCCGAACGTGATCTTGGGAATCTCGGTGTCCTGCGCAGCGGCCAGCCCGGTGACGTGATCGCGGATCAGGCGCACCTCATCGGTGGACGCCATGACCGGCCACTTGTGGTGCGCGGTCTGCGCCGAGCCGGGCATCAGGCGACCGTGACAGCCAGTGGGCTAGCCGGTCCGGCGCAGGACGACGCGACCGGCGCGGCCTGCACGTTGAACGTGCCAGCGGCGGCGTACGTGTGCTTCGTCGGGCCACGGCCACGCTTCACGGTGCCATCGCCGAAGTCGTACGCGACCGGCCCGGTCCACGGCGAGTTGAAGGTGTAGTCCCGCCCGGTGTTCGTGAACGTGGACGCGCCGATGGGAGTGCGCGACCAGCATGCAGTCTCACCGCAGTGGCCGGGATCACCCGCAGCCTGCGGGGTCACCTCGTCGGGCAACTTGTCGGTGGCCTCATCGTTCTGCTCCCCGGCAGTCGCCTTCGGCTGCTCGGCGTCCTTCGCCTCATGCTCCTTGGACTTCCTCCGCAAAGCCGCCATGTTCTTCTCCTCTGTGAGAGCCGTTCCCGGCTGATGCTACCGACTGCGTTCGGACGATCGGTTATCGTGTGCAGGAGTCCGTCCCTGAGTTGCTCCCCCGTCGCTCAGGGGCGGACCCGTCTCACCATGAGACGGCAGCCGCCACAGCACATCATGCACAGCGTCGCCCACATCGACCCGTGCGAGCAGGTACCCAGCAGGCGGCGGCTCAGGTTCCGGCTCCGGTTCCGGGTTCAGCACAGCAGCGACATCCGTGCGGATCGTGTCCATGCTGTCGAGCGGGTCAGTCTTCCCAGTCGATGACCACTCCTTGTGCCCGATGATGTTCTCAACCGGCACCGAGTACCGCGTGGCAAGTGCGGCCAGAAGTTGGATCAGCACGTTGTACATGTGCGTGTGGGTGGACAGCGGGTGAGTGCCGTCGCACTGGCACTCGATGCCCAGCGACACCTCGTTCATCGTGTCGGTGGGCACCCCGTAGCCGGACCCGCTCCCAGCATGCGACGCGCGGCCCGGGTCGGACTGGCCGACCTTCTCCTTGGAGCACATCCACACCGTGCCCGACTGGCCGAGCGTGATCTGCGCCAGCGGCGGGTACGTCCCCTCTCCACCGACGCGGACGTAGTGGGCGATGTCGGATTCCTCACCGTCATCCGGGGACACCGTGTGATGCACCATCAGGAACTGCACCCCGGACCAGTCCGAGTCCCGCCCGAAAGGCACATCGTCATCCTCGACGGTGAACTCCTGCTCCTTCAGCCACCGGCCTAAAGTGCTACCAACCTCGCCACTGCCACTTGTACCGCTGGCGATGGCCGGGTCGCCATCGTCGTGCCGGGTGTAGGTGCCGTCGGGGAACATGAGCGCGAACTGATTGGGACCGAGGTAGGACTCGTACGCCGGGTCCGGCGAGTCGTCCGCGATCTGCTCCTGCCACAGACGAACCTCCTCGTCGGTGTCAGCGTCGTAGATGCCGCTGACCGTGAGGTTCTGCCCACCGGCCAGCGTCGTCCGGTTCAGCCTCTCTTGCAGTTCGGCAATCGTGTCACTCTGCAAGTCACCATTTGACGGTTCCCCGTACCCGCACTTCGACCTGTAGACGTGCGCGGTGACATACGGCCCGCCGGTCGCGGTCCCGAGGGTGGGCGCGGGGTCGGCGATGACGCCGCAGGACCACGACCCCTTCGTGTCCGGGTGGAACTCGTAGTGCAGGTGCGGGCCGGACACGTTGCCACGGGCACCCGACTTGCCCACATAGTCGCCGACCTGCACCTCGGTGCCGTCGGCCAGCCGCTCGTTGCCGTGGGCGTAGAACACCTCCCCCTCGGCAAAGGCCTGACCCGCCGAGGGGGAGATGGCGAACGCTCGGTCCCCGAAGGCCGAGCCGTAGTTGCGGTGCCGGATCGTGCCCGCGATGGTCGCGTACATGGGGGTGTTCGACGGGCACCCGAAGTCGACCCCGGTGTGGATGCCGTCCCCGCTGGAGTTCTCGTCACATGACCAGTACGAGCCGCGCTTCCCGTACTTCGTGGTGATCTGGTACTGCTCGGGTAGCGGCCAGCCGGTCATTCGTCGTCATCCCCCTCATCCCGCTCCGCTCGATCCTTCTGGAGGTCGTTCGCCTGAACCAGCGCCATGACCCCCACCGTCACCAGCGAGCCGATGAAGATTCCCACGAGCAGCAGGATCACCCGCTCGCTCACCGCTTCGCCTCGGCGCGCAGCCAGCGACGGACCACTTCGCGCACTGACAGGTCGCGGTTCCAGTCCTCGGGGAAGGACACGTCCACCCGGTCGATCAGCGCGAGCAGCACCTTGCGGCGCACAGCACGGGGGATCGTGGGCTGGTACATCACTCCTCCACGGGTGGCGCATCTATGCCGGGCAACTCGTCCTGCACACCCTCCCACGTCCCGGGCATGAACTGCTCGACGATCACCCCGTCTGACGTGGACAGCGTGAGCATGTTGCCCGTCCCGTCCGGTGACGGTGCGATGGCATACCCGGCAGCCTCCACCGCCGTCAAGGTCGGGAACCCGGTGCGCGGGTCCTTCCCGGTCAGCACCCCGAACACGTGAACCCCATCAGGGCGTACGCCCACGTCGGCCTCCTAGAACGCCCCGTCGATGACGTACTCATGCTGCACCGACGACCACTCTCCGGGGCCGAACTCGGCCACGACACCCCCACCCGTGTTGAGCATCCTCAAGACCTGCGTGTCCTCCGGGCACTCCCAGTAGTCCGCCTCGACGAGCGAGAACGCGCCACCGTTCGCGGGGACCTGCACGAACCACACGTGCTGGGACACGTCGTAGTAGTACGCGCGAGCGTTCGCATCCGCTGCCTGCTCCTCCGCACTGAGCAGGGTGCCGCGCATCTTCGCGGCCCACCAGTCGACCAGACAGGTCGTCGCGTTCGTGCGGTAGACCACCGGGTAGAACCCAGCATTGGTCAGCCCGGTGTGCGTGCAGTTGACGTAGATGTCGCCCGGCGTCGACGTGCGCATCGACACGCACAGGCAGGGAGACGCACCGTACGGGGACGAGAACGCGGTCCACGCGCCCTGCACGTTCGTCCCACCGCCGACGGACGCCAAGCCCACCCGGAACTGGATGTGGTGGTCCACGCCAGCCGGGCCAGCACCACCCTGCGGCCCCTGACCGCCCTGCGGCCCGCCGATCCCCTGCACGCCCGTCGCCCCCTGCGGCCCCTGCGCACCAGCGGTGCCCTGCGGCCCCGTCGGGCCGATCAGCCCCACCGGCCCAGCACTACCCGCGCCGCCCTGTGGCCCCGTCGGACCGATGCCACCCTGCACCCCAGTCGGACCCATCGCACCGTTCGCACCCAGCGCACCCGTCGGACCGGACGGACCCGTTGCACCCATCGAACCGACGAGGGACAGGAACGCCCACTGCCCGTCGGCGGGGTTCTTGAAGAAGAGGCCAGCCATCAGTTCCCCAACGCCATCCAGTGGACCCCGCTCGCAGTCGCGTTCGTGCGGAACACCACGATGTTGCACCCACCTGCCGTGATCGCATCCGTGCCGACCGCCTTGACCGTGGCCGGGACCGTGGAGTTCGCCCCGGTGAACACCTTCGGCGGGTTGTAGAACCCGCCACCCCCGGTGCCCTGCCCGAACACGATAGGCGCGGACGACGGGACACCCGACCCACCCGGCACCGACACGTAGCCGTACCAGACACTGACCCCCACCGGCTGCCCCGGCGTGCCCTGCGCGCCCTGCGGGCCTTGCCCACCTTGGATGCCCTGCGGACCCTGCGGACCCTGCGGACCCTGCGGACCCTGACCCCCGGTCGTACCCGCCACACCTTGTGGGCCGGTCGGCCCGATGGTGCCCTGACCACCGGCAGCACCCGCAGGCCCAGCAGGCCCGGTCGCCCCCGTCGGACCCTGCGGCCCGGTCGGCCCCTGCGCACCGGGCAACCCGGACGGACCCGTCGGGCCACGCGGCCCGGTCGCACCCGGAGCGTTGAACGCCACCCACTGCTGGGTCGTCGGATTGCGGAAGTGAAGTACAGGCATCAGTACACCGTCCCCCACACGCCCCAGTCGACATACGTCCCCGTCGCGTTCGTGCGCAGCACCGTCAGCGTGATCGACGCCGTGTCGTGGGTGTCGATAGACGTGCCCTTCACCGTCGACCCCATCACCGACGTGGACCCGCACGACTGCGCTTCCGGCTTCGCGTTGTAGTAGATGCCGAACGCGGTGTTCGCCGACGAGTACGCCCCGGACCCGCCCGGCACGTATGTGCGCCCGAGGGTCATCCGCCACCTGTCGTGCGCGTCACCGTACGCACCCTGCGGACCCTGCCCGCCCTGCGGACCCTGCCCGCCCTGCACCCCAATCGGACCCGTCGCCCCCTGCGGACCCTGAGCACCAGCCGTGCCCTGCGCGCCCGTGGGGCCGGTCGGCCCGATACCGCCCACCCCACCAGCCGTGCCCGTCGGGCCGGTCGGACCTGTCAGGCCGGTCGGCCCCGTCGGCCCGATCACCCCACCACCACCGGGATTCCCCTGCGGCCCAGTGGGGCCGAGCGGACCCGTCGGCCCCGTCGAGTTCAACGGGAACCAGTTACCCGAAGCCGGGTCGCGGTAGTAGATGACGGCCACGGGCTACCCGGCCAACTCGCTCAACCGGGTGTCGTCCCAAGCGTGTGCCTCGGTCATGTAGTCACCCGGTCTGCCGACGATGGACAACGCACGATGAGCATACGCAGCGGCCAAGGCCGTCTCACCTTGAGACGTCATCAGGTCAGCCAGGTCGACCCACGCCTCACGGCGAGACGGGTCCTCCGCGACCGCGCGCAACAGCCACCGCTCCGGGTAGTCGTCCATCTTCGCGAGGTAGCGCAGCGACTGCGCCCGCTCAGGTGCCCACGTCGAGGTGGGCAGCATCAGGTGCCGGGTGAACTCCACCCGAGCCCGCACCCAGTCGCCCCGGAAGAACAGTTCGCGGGCGAAGTAGTGCGCCATCCGGTCATCGGTGGGGTCCTCCTTCACCGCCTGCTCCAAGAGTGGGAGGTACTGGGACCTCGACTTGGAGGAGTCCGAGCGGTGCTCGATCACCATGTCGGTGGGCTGCGCGACCGCGTTCACGCCGGGTGCGGCCTCCAGCGCCTCATGCACCGGGTGCCGCCACGTCCAACCCCACCGGGCATGAGTGTGGTCGGCCATGAACTGCACATCCGGGTTGCCGTGCTCGTCGTAGTTCCAGACGTACTGGTACGAGTACCGGGCCGCGCGCGGCGCAGCCTCCAGCGCATCCCGCCAGCCATCGGCCAGCACCTCGTCCACGTCCAACTTCACGATGACATCCACGTCCTCGGGGACCAGAGCCATCGCCACATTGCGGGCGAGGTCGAACCGCCACGGGCGGATACGGATGTCGTGTACCTCAACACCCAGATAGCGAGCAGCCTCATCGCACCCATTCGTTGACCCCGTGTCCGCGAGCATCATCACGTCCGCGTCCATCGCGGACTTCACCCACCGCTCCACGAACTCCTCGGGCTCGTCGAGCATGATGCTCGTCACCGCGATCTTCACGCCTTCTCCTTCTTCCGACACCACACCTGCAACCCGACTTCCAACACCTCCAGAGTGTCCTCGTAGCAGCGCACGAATGCGTCGATGGCAGGCCGGGGCACGTTCCGGTAGTTCGCGCCCCACAGGTAGTCGTCGAACGCGATCAGCCCGCCCGGCTTGAGCACCGACTCCGCGTGGACCGCATCCCGGAGCACCTGCGCCGTCTCGTGCGAGCCGTCGACGTAGATGAAGTCGTACCGGGGGGTCTGCCAGCGTTGCCGGAAGAACGTGTCGCTGGTCGTGCGCAGCCACGACACGTTCCCACCGACCCGGCGCAGGTAGAAGTCGAACACCTCACCGAAGTCGATGCCCATGTGGTCGATTTCGGCGGACCCCTCCCACGTGTCCACGTCCACGAGCAGGCAGTCCGTGCCGGTGAGGATGTGCTCCGTCAGCCACACGCTCGCATCCCCCGCGTACGCACCGATCTGGAGGAACCGCAGCCCGTCGCGCCCGGCCAGTGGGATGAGGTGGCGCTCAAACGCCTCCTGCGCGTACCCGTTCGTGAACCAGTCCGGCCAGCGGCGACCCTGCAACGTCTCGGTCATCCGTGCCTCAGTTCGTGGCGCACGACACGCCACGCAATCGTGGACGCGGCCAGCGCCACAGACACCGCAGCGATGACCAGCGCAGTGCGCGCCATCTTGTGCGCTGCCGTGTCCAGCACCGGCTCCGCTGTGGTGACCACCACCGTCTCAGGGACCGGCTCACCCTCCTCGTCGCTGTGCGCCCCAGTCACCTTCGTGATGGTGACCGTGGTGGCACCGGGCTGCTTGCGGATGAGTCGGCGCAGCATCGCCGCGATTGCCAGTCCTCCCGGCTCCACTGATCGGCCCTCCTCACTGTCCTCCGTCATCCCACATCCTCCTGCGTAAGTCCTCTTGGAACGCGCGCTGATTCGCGTCGAGTGCCATGAGGTCGGCGTCCAACTTGTCCACCTGCTTCTCCCCCCACCGGAGCAGCCACCACGTCAACAGCATGATCAGGCCGAGGAAGATCACGAACCCCCCGATGGCACCGGCCCACCACCAGTCGGGCATCGTCACAACCATCACGGAGGCTGCCTCCTCCACCACTCAGGCGCGCGCTTCCTGTCGCGCTGCCACCGTAGCCATGTCAGCCCCAGCAGTGCGCCCAGCATCCCAGCGACCATCGACAGGATGGCGAGGAAGTGCCCGAACGTGGTCATCTCCGCTCCACGAACAGCACGATGCCAGCACCAGCCGTACCGGATGCCATCACCCACAGGAACTGGGCCAAGCCTTCGCGCCCGATGACGTACAGCACACAGCCGACGAGGACGAGTGCGGCAGTGAGCAGCAGGAGCCACATGCCGATGCGCGTGGCCCGGCTCACGGTCATCCCAGAGCGTTGACCAAGTAGATGACGAGCAGCACCGCGATGACCACCGCGAGCACCGTCCACAGCAGGTTGAGTCCGTTCATGTCCCTCTCCTACCCCTGTCCGGGCGG
>Ga0157380_10002601_pt1 | contig 12207 bp, 9 predicted proteins | sample S35metaG_FD_119757 | JGI IMG/M metagenome (GOLD analysis project Ga0157380, IMG submission 119757) | Switchgrass rhizosphere microbial communities from Kellogg Biological Station, Michigan, USA - S3-5 metaG | ecosystem: Host-associated > Plants > Roots > Rhizosphere > Soil | place: USA: Michigan...
CGTCAGCAGCAGCGCCGCGGCTCGTGCAGAATACGGCATACTTCCTCCCGTTCTGGCCATTGGAGCGTGGGCATCACGGTCCGGCGGCATCGCGACACAGGCCGGTGCAGCGTGGCCAGACCGATTCAGGGTTTCTCGTTATTGCCCCGCAGCGGGCGAATACCGTGCAGGTAATTGGCACTTCCCTCGCGCAGGATAACGTTGGACCATGGTCCAACCTCACGCTGCAACCTCCGCGGATCCCTGAACGAGCACACGTGACGGCTGAAGTAGCGACAGTTGTCACCCTTCCTGATCGCCATCCGGCGCGCGATCGTGTTTAGCGTTAGGTCGCTCACCGGCTGCCCTCTGGCGGTCCCTTTCTCGCGTGAGCTCCCGTCGGGATAGTTTCGCCGCCTCGAGGTACAGCTTCGCCCCTCTCGGCCACGCGTTGGTCTAGCTCCTCACTCAGAGCATCGAACGCCGACTGCCACGCTGTCTCGCGCGCGGCACGCTCGCTGTCGTCCTTAATTCGGCGAATGGATCGCTGCTCGCGCATGAGTCTCGCGGCGCTAGTACGCGACGCGCGCGAGGTGCTGACGGAGTTGCAAGCGGTTTGACGCACTGACTCACGTTGACGGGCGGTCGCGCTCGCCATAACGTCTGGCTCCCGTTGCAGATGGTCGTGTCCCGGACCCCGGCACCCGATTGTCGGTGGCCTAACGTCGATATGGACAGACGGTTAATCGAGTGGCCGTCCGCGACTGACAAGATGGGCCACGAGCGCAGACAGGCGCTCCCGCGCGACGCCGTGCGAACACTTCGCATCGCTCGCGTGTGGGCCCGTCGCGCTGGCTACGCCGGGGATCTCGTGTTCTTTGGCGCCCAAGAGCGCACGCAGACGAAGGACAAGCCGTACACCTATCAGGCCCTCAATGCTGCGCTGCTACGCGCCGAGGAGGCCGCAGGTGTGCCCCATATCGCCTATCGCGCGATGCACGGCTACCGCCGCACGGCGGGCGGCAACGTGCTGGACGCGACGAACGACCCCGTATCAGGCGATGGAGTGGTTGGGCCAGACCGATCTCCGATCGACGATGCGCTACCTCAAGAAGCGGGACGTACGCCAGCGCGAACTCGCGCGGATCGTCGCGGCACCCGAACACGAAGCGAAGCCCGAACAGGAAAAGGCAACCAAAAAGCAATCGGCCAGCGCTAAGGCTGGCCGGGAGAGAGTTGTAGCGTGATTCATGGACTTAACAGAGAGCCAGCGGTCGGGATTGAACCGACGACCGCCCGATTACGAATCGGGTGCTCTACCACTGAGCTACGCTGGCGAACGGTCGAGGTGAAACCGTCGGACATGCCCTGGCGCGGACTCGAACCGCGACGCCTTTCGGCACCACCCCCTCAAGATGGCGTGTCTACCAATTTCACCACCAGGGCAGAAACTACCGGGAACGGAGAACGGTCGACCGGGGACCCATCAAACACTCGGTTCCCCGTTCGCACTTCCCACTTCCCTGCTTCGTACGGGGCTGACGGGGCTCGAACCCGCGACCTCCGGTGTGACAGACCGGCACTCTAACCAAGCTGAGCTACAGCCCCAAATATTCGACCTGCACGTGCACCTGCCTAACAACCACACCTGCACTTCCCGTGTGCTGCACCCGCGCCATCGGGTCGGAGCGCCTAACGTGGCCGCCGACATAGCCCCAACGGGAATCGAACCCGTCTTTCGACCTTGAAAGGGTCGCGTCCTAACCGATAGACGATGGGGCCAGGCAATCGGGGTTCGAAGTTTCGCGGGTCCTCGCCGGAGACGGGAGGCAAGGACAGCCGTCGAACCCCGAACCCCGCATCGGACCCTTCTCGCCAACCATAGCGGTAACGGGATTCGAACCCGTGTTCCAGCCTTGAGAGGGCTGTGTCCTAGTCCCCTAGACGATACCGCCGCGAAGCTGAGTACTGACCACTACTACTGACTACTGATGACTACCGACGACTCCCTGCACCACAGGCCCGGAGGGAATCGAACCCCCAACCGCCGGTTTTGGAGACCGGTGCTCTACCAATTGAGCTACGGACCTAGAGAGCGCCGACCGTCGAGCATTCGGCATTCAGCCGCCGAAGGCTGACTCCGGTCGCCGCTCTCTAGGGTGACTGAGGGGACTTGAACCCCCAACCCCCGGAGCCACAGTCCGGTGCTCTAACCAGTTGAGCTACAGCCACCATGTTGCCGAGTCGTGCGCAATGACAACGTGCGACTGCGACCGCTCGGCTTCCTCGCAACCGTTTTGGCCACGAAGACTTTGATAGTAATTGGCCCGCCGAATCGAATCAACCGCTCCGGACGCTGGCCTACTTCGCCCGATCCATGTACTCGCCGGTGGTCGGGTTCACGCGAACTTTCTCGCCGGTGCTGATGAATTCGGGGACGTTCACTGTGACGCCGTTCTCGAGCTTCGCCGGCTTCGTCGACGCGGTCTTCGTCGCCGTCTTCATGACCGGAGCCGTATCGACGACTTCGAGAGTCAACGTGTTCGGCAGCTGGATACCGATGGGCCGGCCCTCGTAGTACTCGGCCACGATGCGCATGCCCGGCTGCATCCACTGCGAGTTGTCGCCGAGCATCTCCTCGTCCATCTCGAGCTGATCGTAATTCTCGACGTTCATGAAGTGGTACGTGTCGCCACCCTGGTAGAGGAACTCGAGATCGTGCGTCTCCATGGACGCTTTTTCGATCGAGTCCGCCGCGCGGAAGCGATGCTCGAAGCTCGACCCGGTGCGGAGATTCTTGAGCTTCGCCTGCACCATTGCGCGCAGGTTTCCGGGCGTGTGATGACGGAATTCAACGACCCGACAAGGCTGGCCCTCGAAAACGAGAACCATGCCGCGGCGGATCTGGGTGGCCGGCATTGCCATGACGATCAGTCCAGCGGTAAGAGGTGCACGAGTGCAGCGACGGTGCTGCGATTTTCTTTTCTAAGATGCAGCAGCCTTTGATTTTAGCTTATGGTCGGCACCGCGTCAAGCTGTCGCAGAACGGGCTCCAGACTCTCCCAGACGTTATCCGCGACGATCTGCTCGCCACGCTCATTCGGGTGCATGCCGTCCTGCTGATTGAGCGCGGTCACACCGGCTACGCCGCGCAGTAGAAACGGCATGACGGACACCTGTGCTTCCTTTGCAACGTCCTGATACATGGCACTGAACGCAGCCGTATATTTCGCTCCCAGATTCGGTGGCGCCTCCATCTGCGCGAGTAGAATCCGCGCAGCCGGTCGCGCCGCTTTCACTTTCGCGAGGATCGCCTGCAGGTTCGCGCGCGTGGAATCCACGTTCAGTCCCCGCAAGCCGTCGTTGGCGCCCGTCTCGATCACCACGACATCGGCCGGTCCTCTGAGGAGCCAGTCAATGCGCCGCAACGCCCCCGCAGAGGTCTCCCCGCTGAGTCCGGCGTTCACGATGTCGACATGAAGCCCCAGCGAGTCTGCCTTCCGCTGCAGCAGCGCGGGGTACGCGTCTTCCTGCTCGAGGCCGAGCCCGGCGGTCAGGCTCGTTCCGACGATCAGCACGGTTTTACGGGAGACGGGAGACGGGAGACGGGAGACGGAGTCTTTCGCGGCAGCAGATGTCGCCGCTACCCCGTCTCCCGTCTCCCGCTTCCCGTCTCCCGCCCGAAGGGAGTCAGGCTTCTTCGCGTCGCGGCCCGCTCCGCAGGCACATAAGACTAGAACAAACAGAATCCGCATGCTCGTAGCTCGAGAGTTGACGAAAGAATTCCAGAGTGGCTCGCACCAGCTCACCGTGCTGCGCGACGTCTCGTTCGCCATTCCGCAAGGCGCGTTCGTCGCGATCGTCGGGCCATCGGGAAGCGGCAAGACCACGCTGCTCGGGCTGCTCGCCGGACTCGATACCCCATCGCACGGGACCGTGATCCTCGACGGGGTCGACCTCCGAAAGCTGACCGAGGATCAACGGGCCAAGCTCCGCGGGGAGAAAGTTGGGTTCATCTTCCAGAGCTTTCAACTTATTCCCACGCTGACCGCCCTGGAGAACGTCCAGGTTCCACTCGAGCTGCGCGGCGAGAGCGGAGCCTCGACGCGAGCCGTGGAGCTGCTGACCCGTGTCGGGCTCCGCGATCGCGTCGACCATTTCCCGTCGCAGCTCTCCGGTGGCGAGCAGCAGCGTGTGGCCATCGCGCGAGCCTTCTCGAACCGACCGCGGATTCTGTTTGCCGACGAGCCGACCGGGAATCTCGACGCCAGCACCGGCGCACGCATCGTCGAGCTGATCGAGGAGCTGAATCGCGAATCCGGTACGAGCGTCGTGCTGGTCACACACGACCTCACCCTCGCCGCCCGCGCGGGACGCATGATTCGCCTCGCCGACGGCATCGTGGTGGAGGATCGCGAAGCGGGAGACGGGAGACGGGAGGCGGAAGACGGCAGGCCCTCCGAGAGCCTCTCGCGGCGCGCTGGGCGCCCCGAGGGCGTCCCGTCTCCCGTCTCCCGCTTCCCGGCTCCCGACAGCGAGGTCGCATGAGCCTAACGACCACGGCCGTCGGCTTTCACGATCCCGACGTCCCGCGCAGAAAGTCGCTCAAGACTCTTTCGCGCGCCCTGCTCTCCCTTGCCTGGCGCGAGAGCCGGACCGCGCGGCGCCGGCTGCTCCTCTACATGTCCTCGATCTCGCTCGGTGTCGCGGCGTTGGTCGCGATCGACTCGTTCGCGTCGAACGTGACCGGCTCCGTGCGCGAGCAGTCGCGCGCGCTGCTTGGCGGCGACGTGGCCTTCGGGGCGCGACAGGGACCGTTCACACCGAAAGCCGACTCGATTCTGGATTCGCTGCGCGCCGGCGGGATTCGCATCGCCCGGCAGACCACGTTCGCGTCGATGGGGCTGGTCGAGCGGAGCGGTGGCACACGACTCGTGCAGGTTCGCGCTGTCACGCCCGAATACCCGTTCTACGGCGTGGTCACCACGTCACCCCCGGGCAAATGGGCGCAGCTCCAGGGCGGTCAGAACGCCCTGGTCGACCAGTCGTTGCTCATCTCGCTCGACGCGCGGATCGGCGACACGCTCACGCTCGGTTATGCGAAGTTCGCGATCATCGGGGCACTCGTCAGCGTGCCCGGCGACGCCGGCATCTCCGCGACCATCGGTCCGCGAGTGTTCATTCCCGCGACATATCTCGAGTCGACGAAACTGCTCGGATTCGGAAGTCGCGCCGACTACGACGCGTTCGCCAAGCTGCCGGAAGGGACCGATCCGGCGACGTGGCTCACGCCGCTGCGACAACGACTCGAGCGCAATCGGGTGCGCGCACGAACCGTCGTCGAGAACGAGGTGAACCTCACCGAATCCATCGATCAGTTGAGCGACTTCCTCGGCGTCGTCGGTCTCGTTGCGCTGCTGTTGGGCGGCATTGGCGTCGCGAGCGGCGTGCACGCCTTCGTCGCGCGAAAGATCGATACCGTGGCCGTGCTCCGCTGTCTGGGCGCCACGAGCCGGCAGGTGCTGATCATCTACGTGCTGCAAGCCGCCGTGATGGGCTTCGTTGGTGCGGCTGTCGGGGCAGCACTCGGCGTTGCGATTCAGTACGCGCTACCGCTCACCGTGCGTGACTTCCTTCCCGTCGACGTGGACGTGTCGCTGGCACCGGTTGCGATCAGCGTCGGTCTCGCGCTCGGCGTCTGGGTCGCCATGGCGTTCGCGTTCCGACCGCTGCTGGCGCTTCGGAACGTGTCGCCGCTCCAGGCACTGCGCCGTGACCTCGACAGCGCACCATTCCGCGGTGGGTGGAGGGATGGGCCCCGCGTCGTCGTGAACGTCGCGCTCGCCGGCAGCGTGTTCCTGCTTGCCCTGTCGCGCTCGCCCAACGTCAAGACCGCACTCTGGATGAGCGTTGGCATTGCCGTCGTGCTCGTGGTTCTGCTGCTGAGCGCGACTGTCCTCTCGGCGCTGGCGCGGCGCGTGCTGCGCGCCGGGTGGCCCTACGTCGTGCGCCAGGGGATCGCCAACCTGTACCGGCCGGCAAACCAGACACGCGCCGTCGTGTTGTCGCTTGGATTCGGCGCCTTTCTCATCACGACGCTCTATCTCGTCCAGGCGAACCTGCTCCGCCAGTTCGACCTCACGACGCAGGCATCTCGCGGCAACCTGCTGTTCTTCGATGTCCAGGAGGATCAGGGCGACGGCGTCCAGGAGATCGTTAGGCAGTCCGGGTACCAGGTCGTTCAGGCCACGCCCATCGTGACGATGCGGGTGAAGACCGTGGCTGGACGAACCGTGGCGCAGATGCTGAGCGACACCACGCGCCGAGGCGGGGCGTGGGCATTTCGGCGGGAGTACCGCTCGACGTACCGGGACTCGATTCAGGGCTCCGAGACGCTCGTGGCGGGCCGATGGTTCGGCCAGACGCCCGTGCCCGACAGCGCCCCGCCGGCGGAGGTGTCACTCGAGCAGGATGTGGCGAAGGAGCTCCGGGTGAAGCTGGGCGACGTGGTGACGTGGGATGTTCAGGGCGTCGAAGTGCCAACGCGCGTCACGAGCTTCCGCGACGTGAACTGGGCGCGGTTCGAGCCCAACTTCTTTGCCGTGTTTGCGCCCGGCGCACTCGAGAAGGCGCCGAAGCAATTCGTGCTCCTCACGAACGTCCCCGACGGCGTGAGCGCGGCACGCGTGCAGCGCGCGGTGGTCCAGCGCTACCCGAACGTCTCGGCGATCGACCTCTCGATCATCCGCAAGACGATCAGCGAGATCGTCGATCGGGTCTCGGTGGCGATACGGTTCCTTGCCGTATTCAGCCTTGCGATGGGCATCCCGGTACTCTTCAGCGCCGTCGCCGCCACGCGACGCGAGCGCGTGCGTGAGGGCGTGCTGCTCAAGACACTCGGCGCGACCCAGGGCCAGATCCGCCGCATCCTGTTCGCCGAGTACGCGTTGTTAGGCGTGCTCGGAAGTCTGACGGGCATGCTGCTGTCGTTCGGAGGCGCGTGGGCGCTGCTCAAGTTCGTGTTCGAGCGACCGTTCTCGCCCGCCACGGTGCCGGCGGTTCTCATCGCCGCGGCGATGGTGCTCGTCACGGTGTCGATCGGCGTATTGAGTGGGCGGGACGTATTCAAAACGACGCCGATGGCCGCACTGAGGGAGGCGTAAAGTCGATGATCCCCACTGATACGCCATAACGGGTAGGTGCTGCTAGCCCGAGCTGCCTTGCCTGCGCTGGTTACTGTTAACTGGAACTAGTTACTGCAGGGTGGAAAAGCGAGAACCCTCGGGACGCCTCGCTGTGCGAGAGAAGCGTCCCGAGGGTTCTTACGCTGCAGCAACCACTTCCAGTTAACAGTAACCAGCGCCGTTCTGCAGCTTCAATTCCAGCTAACACTACCCAGTGCTGTTCACGGTCAGTTGACTCTGACCACGTAGACCCGAGCTCCCGCAAACCCGACGTTGCCGCCGCCCGGCGCGAGCATGCGGAAGGTTGCGACCGGCGCGCCTGCCGCTCGTTGTGCGAGGAAGTACGCGCCCGAGCCTGATTGTGCGTTCGTCGCGACTGGCGCGCCCGGCGTATTCACCCGCAGCGGATAAGTGCCACTCTGGATCGAGCCGGCGACGGCGTCACGCATGCTCCAGCTCGTGTACGAATACCGCGCGTCGAGCCCGGTGATGCCGAGGTTGTCGGCGTAGTTCGCGATCATCCAGCCAGCAAGGATGTGGTCGAACGGCACGCCGGCTCTCTGCACGAGGTTCGTGACGCTCGAAGTCGGGCCAGCCACGAGGCGGCGGAAGAAGCTCCGCGCGTTCCCGGGGGAGAACTGATCGGCCGAATAGCGGAGCAGCGCCCACGCGGCCCCGCGTGGCGGCAGCTGCTTATCCGCGCTCGAACTGATGGGCGACGTGGTGTCGGGGCCCGCGAGATACCCCGCGAACCGCGCAAGATTCTGCTGGAAGAACGCGCTGTAGTCCGCCGGGTTGAAGCGAACGTCTGCGTTCGAGAGGCTCTGGGAGTCGCCGAACCCACGCGACGCACGACCGACAGCCTCCTCGGCGAAGTGCGCGAGCCCTTCGTTCAGCCAATCGACCTCGTAGGGATCCGCGCTCTGATTGAACTGGCGGATACCCTGGTTGATCATGTGCTGGAATTCGTGCGCGATCGTGCCGCGCGTCGCCTGCCTGACGAGCGCCGTGCTCCGCGCATCGCCGAATTGTCCGGTGGGATCGGCGGTGAGCAGATAGAACAGCTCCTGCTCGTTCGTTTGCGGACAGCTGATCGGCGGAGTGGCTGCCTGATAGTCGGCTTTGGTGAACAGGTCTCCACCCCAGAAGAAGCCTCCGATGTAGCTGCTCGAGCCCCGCGGCGTGAACTTGTTGACCTCGGGCGTATAGAGGATCGTGATGCGCCCGTCCTTGTTGATGTCGGTGGGCGAACCGAACCACGACGTGTCGGTCTTGAAGATCAGCTCATCGAACTCGGTGGCGATCGCGGTGAAGTCTGCTGCAGTCAGTCCATTTGTCGGCGAGTTGATGTCGACGGCGATCTGTGCCTTCTGGCCGACGGCCTTTACGACGCCGCGAACGGTGAAGTAGGTGGTGCACAGGTCCGCCGCCAACACGTCCGGTACGCGATACGTGATCGTATCACCCAGGGCCACGGTGGCTGCGAGGACGGAAGCCTGAGCACCGCTACGCGCGACGTCCATCGACGTCGATGCGGCGGGACTGCGTTGCATTGCACGAACGATCCGCCCTTCAGCTTTGCGGATGTGGTCCTCGACCTGATCCCGCTGGGCGAACGACTGCGCCATGAGACGCAGCTCGGCCGACATGCCACCGGCAACGAGCGACGCGGTGGGCGAGATGGAAGACGCCGTCCCGTTCTGCAGCGACACGACGAACGACTGCTTGTCATCCGGCTGCGAATTCCCGTTGGCCGTGATGAACAGCAGCTGACTCGCAGCCGTCGGCGGAGCAAGCGTTATGCACGACACCGCCGCCGGCCCGCTCAGAATGGACACCTGCCCGACTGTGAGCGAGAGGGCGTTCGTGCATCGGTCGACGTCGACCGAGATCGGTGTGGTTCCCGTGGCGTTGTCGGCCCGCGCGGTGATCGTGGCGACACCGGGGCCGACCGCCGTGATCTGCCCGGTCGGATCCACCGCGGCGACGGTCGCGCTGCTCGAGCTCCAGGACGGCGTCTTTGTGGTAACCTCGTCTCCCTTGGAATTGATGAGCCGCGCGGTCGCGGTCACCTTCTCGCCAACCTGAAGCGTCGGCGACGGAGCAGTTACGACAATGGAAGTGACGGTGTTCGGCGACGGCTCAGTAGGACTATCACTGCCGCACGCCGCCAGAACCGCACAAACGGACAAGGACAATAGGGAAACAACTGTTCGCATGAGTACGCTCCTCGCGCACGAAAAGGGCGGCACCCACGTGGTCTGCCGCCGCTGAATGGCATCTTGAGCGCAAGGCGTGCCGCATGCGGCCGCTCGCACAAAATCGCTGAAATGAAGTTTATGAGTCCAAACGCGGCCGACAACCGAGCGCCAAAGCCGACCTGACGCTCGCGTTGCACAACCGATCAATTCGAGAGACGAAGAACTACCGCGCCGGGTCAAGGTCCGCGCGTTCTGGCGAGGGCCAACTGTGAGCTTTCTAACTCCGAAGGCGCCCGCAGAGCGAGCTCAACAGGTCTCAGTGCGCCGCAGCACCATTGATGACTGTGACCTCTGTCACACCAGTCTCGGCCCCGGCCATTTTCACGCTGCACGAGATGAACAAACCGAGCGTGAACGCGAGAAAGAGGCGCTGGTAAATAGGGCGCTCGAAGAAAACGCGAACCAGGCGATCGAGATCCATCAGACTACTCAATTGGAGACAACCGCCGCATCAGGCGGCGACGGCGGGGTCGAGACTGTACCCACCGGCGGGCAATAGGTTCAGCGAAACGTGTAAGCTCCGCCAAGTCGGAACGTGGTTGCATCCGTCGGGACGGAATACAGCTCGGCCGTCACCGCCGCCGCCGAGCTCACACGATACCACGCGCCTGTTCCAACCGCGAGGCGCGCCATGTCAACTCGGATCTTCGTGTCATCGAACCCGCCGTTCAGATACTGAAAACCCACCTGAAAGCGCGGTCGCAACATGGTCACGCCTCCCGAGCCGTATGCCCCCCAGCGCTCGGCCGCTCCCTGCCTCACGAGCACGCCCTCGCCGCCGAACATGTTCGGCTTGTAGGTGTCATGGGATTTTTCCGTGCCGTAACACGCAGCGCCAGGATCGTCCTGCTGCAGGTTCTTCTCTGGACAGGTGATCGACCCACGAACCCAGCCGAACGTCGCGTGCGCGCGCAGCAGGACGTCGACGTGGCCCTGTTCATCGCTGCCGCGGAGACGCCATGGGCGTGATAGCGCCACGCTCCCCAGGTTTGGCTCTGCATCGGCGACGGAGATCGGCGGCAGATAGCTCCCTTCCAGCACGACCCCGCCAGGAAGCCCGATCGCGACACGGGGGCGGGGGAAAACGGGCGACAGGTTCGTGTTCTCCGTCTTCTTGATCCCGTAACACGCCTCGGGTTGCTGTATCTCTCGGCTGGGTGATGGAACGTAGGCCGCTTCGAATCCGACGCGAATCTGTCCCGGACGCAGCCCCTCCAGCATCCCGCCCGGTGAGAAGGCAATTGGCGTCGCGAAAAACGCCAGAAGCTGTGCCTCGTTGCTTTCCTTCGGCGGCTCGCAGGTGGCGCCCGTCTGCGCCGACGCTGAGGATGCAGTGAAGACCACCGCGGTGAGTGCGACGATGCGGCGAATGGCCCGCCGGCGGAGAACGCTCGATCGAGTTGCGTGCATGGAGGGTTTTTGGTCGCGCAAGGATAACGGTGGCTTTCTCGCCATCGTCACTTCGGTGCGGTATACGAAAGGGATGGTGGCTACACCTGAGGCCGGCGGACCGGTCTCAGGCAAAGCTTCCCTGATCCGGTGACCGGCAACGGACGGCTACCGTAACGTGAAGCAGGCGGCTCGCGCGCGCTCGCTCCTGTCAGTGAAACGCAATCGCCAGCCGGCGACGGCCTGTCAGGCGCGAAGCGCCTGATCCAGGTCGGCGATGAGGTCGTCCGCGTGCTCGAGACCGATCGACAGCCGCAGGAGGTTGTCGGGCGTCCCGCTGCCGGGCGCCTCCACGGACGCGCGATGCTCCACCAGACTCTCCGGTCCTCCAAGGCTCGTCGCGCGCGTGAAGACGCGAACGTTGGCCTTCGCGCGAAGCGATGCCTCACGGCCGCCGCGTACCTGCACCGACACCATCCCTCCGAACGCCGACATCTGCCGCGCCGCGATGGCGTGGCCCGAGTGTGACGGCAGTCCCGGGTAGTGTACGGCCTCGACGTTCGCGTGACCCTCGAGGAATTGCGCCACGGCCGTCGCATTCGCCGTGTGCGCGCGCACGCGATGGGGGAGCGTCTTGATCCCGCGCACGACGAGCCAGCAGTCAAACGGCGAGGCGATCGCGCCGCCGGCGGTCTGCGCGAGACGGACACGTTGAAATACCTCATCGTCCGCACGCGCCACGAGCGCGCCACCCATGACGTCGCCGTGGCCCCCGAGGTATTTCGTGGTCGAATGCATGACCAGGTCGGCCCCGAGCGAGATCGGCTGCTGCCCAACCGGCGTCGCCCACGTATTGTCGACCGCGCAGCGCGCCCCCGCATCGTGCGCGAGTCGAGCGATGCGCGAGATGTCGGCAACCGCGAGCAAGGGATTGGACGGCGTCTCGACCCAGACCAGGCGCGTCTCCGGCCGCAGCGCACCCGCGACGTTCTCGGCGTCGCGCATGTCGACGCTGGTACTCGTTAGGCCCCACCGCGCGAAGACCTGGTCCATCAGCTTCTTCGTGCCGTAGTACACGGACGACGGCAACACGACGTGGTCGCCGGGTGCGAGCGACTGGAACACGGCCATGGTTGCGGCCTGGCCGGATGCGAACGCGGCGGCAACCGCTCCGCCTTCCAGCGCCGCGAGCACGCGCTCGAGCGCCACGCGATTCGGGTTGGCGTCGCGCGCGTACAGGTAGCCGTGCGGAAGCGAGCCGTCCGACGCACGCTCGAACGTGGTGGAGAGATGAATTGGCGGTGCGACCGCACCCGTTGCGGCATCGGGGCCGTGCGCGCCGTGGACTGCCAGGGTCTCAGGATGCATGTCGACCGGGTAGCGGAAAGCGGGTA
>Ga0157380_10002602_pt1 | contig 12206 bp, 11 predicted proteins | sample S35metaG_FD_119757 | JGI IMG/M metagenome (GOLD analysis project Ga0157380, IMG submission 119757) | Switchgrass rhizosphere microbial communities from Kellogg Biological Station, Michigan, USA - S3-5 metaG | ecosystem: Host-associated > Plants > Roots > Rhizosphere > Soil | place: USA...
TGCCGGATCAGTAGCGGAGCGCGAGTGCGGAAACAAACCATCTTCAAGTCCGACGATGAAGACGACGGGGAACTCAAGACCTTTGGCCGAGTGTGCGGTCAGTAAAGTAACGGGCACATCACTTTTGTAATCGTCCGTATCAGAAGCCAGGGCGGAGTGATCGATAAACTCACGCAGGCCTTCAATACCTTGTTCGTCGTAATCGACCGCGGCGTTGACGAGTTCCTGTAGGTTTTCCAGTCGCGCCTCAGCTTCGTCGGTTCTTTCTGACTTCAAAGCCTCTTCATAACCAGTCTCAAAGATTGCCGCCTTGACTGCATCTGAAACCGGCGAATCAGACGTGGCATGGGCATCCTGCCCATGATCGTTGGGTAAACCAAATGTTTCCCCCACGAGGGGGACGTTTGTGACACTGCTCGTGCCACTCCCGGCAGCACTCGCAAGACGCTGGATTATTCTGCGGAAATTCTTCAACGCAGATACTGCGCGCGCGCTTAGCCCTTCGGGTTCATCGATAATTTGAGCAATTGTTTCCCATGATGAAAGACCGAGGTCACTGGCTCGACGCTCGATCTCTTCAATGGTTTGCTTGCCAATTCCTCGAGGCGGGCTATTAATAACTCTTTGTAACGCGATTGAGTCAGTCGGGTTCAAAGCCAACTTCAAATAAGCAATGATGTCGCGCACTTCCATGCGCTCATAAAACGAGAAACCGCCCACGATGTTGTAGGGCAAGTTGGCCCGGCGCATTGCTTCTTCAAAAACACGCGATTGAGAATTCGTGCGATACAAAACAGCAGCGCGAATTGACGACTGTTCGTTGCGATGCTCGCGAATCTTTCCCGCGACAAATCGAGCTTCAGCGTCCGCATCGAATGCCTGGTAGTAGCGCACACGATCGCCGGCCGGGTTCGACGTCCAGAGATTCTTGCCTTTCCGCTCGGTGTTGTTCTTAACCACCGCGCCCGCTACATCGAGAATTGTTTGAGTCGAACGATAGTTCTGTTCAAGTCTGATGATCTTGGCGTTGGGAAAATGTTTTTCAAAGTTGAGGATGTTCGAGATGTCAGCGCCGCGCCATTTGTAGATCGATTGGTCCTCGTCGCCGACGACGCAGATGTTTTGTTGCTGTTGAGTGAGGAGACTGACGAGGGCGAACTGTAGTGAGTTGGTGTCTTGATACTCGTCGACCAGGATGTAGCGAAATTTCTTGTTGTACTTATCGCGGATTTCGGGCGAAGCACGAAGCAGGCGCACCGTCTTGATCATGAGATCGTCAAAATCAAGAGCGTTGTTAGTGTGCAGACGTTCTTCGTAGGTTTTGTAAACTCGTGCAATTGCCGCTCGGCGCTCGTCAACATAATCTGCGCGCGCTGCGAAAGTTTCGACGTCTTCACCACGGTTCTTGGCGGAGCTGATGGCGCTCTGGACTGAGCGAGCGCCGAGATGTTTGTCGTCGTAGCCCAGCTCCTTTACGGCATTCTTTATAAGACGTTGGGAATCATCCTGATCGTAGATGGTAAAGGTGCGACTGTAGCCTTCCTTCAAGTGCTCGATGTCCTGGCGGAGAATGCGAACGCAGAGGCTGTGAAAAGTCGAAACCCAGGGCATGCCGGGAAGTTCCTTGCCTCGCAGCAGACGCTGCACGCGCTCGCGCATTTCCTGCGCGGATTTGTTGGTGAAGGTAACCGCCAGAATATTCCACGGCGCCACGTTCTTCTCACAGATGAGATACGCAATGCGATACGCGATGACTCGCGTTTTACCTGACCCCGCGCCCGCCAGGATGAGCAGCGGCCCCTCGGTCTGGATTACAGCTTCACGCTGCTGCTCGTTTAATTGTGAAAGTAGGGTTTCCATTAGTAATCAGTAATCAGTAGTCAGTAATCAGTTATGAGCGAGCAGTGAATGTTATACATCCGTCGCGATTTATCGACTGGCTCGAACTTTGTGAAGCAATGAACATAGCATTCGCTTCACTTCGACAACGCGATTTTGAAGCGGATCGTAAATCAGTTCGGGCAAATAGGTTAGATCGCGGGCCAATAGAATTTGATATTCCAGTTCGCTCGCCGACCCCATTCCTATTTGGAGAAATCTAGCCAACTCTGCATTTCCTCCGCGGCCACATCCTTCTGCAATATTCGTCGGAATAGATGACGAAGCACGTCGCATTTGACTCGTCAGTCCATACAATTCTTCTCGCGGAAACGTTGCAGTATTTCTGTAGATGTCGAGGGTTAGATTGTGGGCTTTGTGCCATACTTTGAAGTTTCTAAAGTCTTGCATGTTGTCGCCTCCACTCTTTCACTTGAGAGGTTGCGGTGGCTTGAGCGTTAGTTATTCCCCCTTGCCTCAGACTGACTACTGACTACTGACTACTGACTACTGATTGCTGATTGCTTACTTAATTAGTTTCTGTATCGCCTTAAACTGTTCATGTTTCGCGTCGCGCATCAGTTCGAAGAGCGCCATTTCGACGGTGGAGAAGATGGCGCCGCTATCCTGCATCTTGCGTGTTGCTGCTTTGCGGTCGCCGAGATTCCTGGAACTTACACAATCAGTCAACAGGTGCACCTGAAATCCTTCCGAGAGTAAATCATGCACAGTTTGGTTAACGCAGATGTGGGCCTCGATTCCACAAACCAACACTTGCTTGGTTACTCGTCGCTCAAGCTCCGATCGAAAAGGGCCGGCGCCGCACGAACTAAAACTGGTTTTCTCGACGATCTCGATTCCGTCTGGAAGCACAGAGGCAATTTCCGCTGCCGTGTGTCCCAAGCCTTTCGGATATTGTTCAGTAACCAGAATGGGAAGATCCAAAAGCTTCGCACCTTGCACCATAATCGCGATGCGTTCAGCGGTTTGGGTGAAGTTGGCAATCGAGGTGCGAAAGGCTTCTTGCATGTCAACGATTGCAAGCGCTGCCTGCTCCAGGTTGAGAGTGTTTTGATGTGGCATGTTTTCGGTAAAGGACATTTAAGCACACGAATTCACGCCTTCAAAATTGGTCCAAAGTAGAACAAACTGAGCACAGCAAGGGGCTAAGAGCAAAGAGCAAAGCACCGGTCGCAGACATCGGATAATAGACATTGGATCACGGTCTCCGACAAGGACGCGTAGGTCCCTTTGCCCTTTGGCGCTTCGCCCTTGCCGCTATCCTACTTTGAAGGCAAGAATCGGATAGATTGGAAGTTCCACCTCCTTTACCATCTCGGCCAGATTGCGGATACTGGAGGAGAAATCGATGAGTCTGGCAATGCAACGCGAACTATACAAAGAAGAAACCAGCGACGATCAACTTTGGCAGGCTGTGCTCACGAGAGATGCCAAATTCGAAGGAAGTTTTGTCTACGGAGTTAGCTCGACGCAGATTTACTGTCGCCCCACGTGTGCATCTCGGCGGCCGCGGCGAGATCGCGTAAGTTTCTTTATTACCACCGATGCGGCTGAGCAGGCAGGCTTTCGACCCTGCAAGCGCTGTCATCCTCGCGATGCTGAGGACAAACGGTCTGACCCGATTCAACGTGCTTGTGATTTATTGGATAGCGCCGAAGAGTCGATGACTCTTTCGCAACTCAGCGAAAAGTTAGGCGTTAGTTCTTTTCACTTACAGCGGACCTTCAAGAAAGCTCTCGGCATCTCGCCACGTCAATACGCCGCCGAGCGCCGTGCAAACAAGTTCAAGACCAGCGTGCGTGATGGTCAGGCCATTGCGAGCGCGATGTACGATGCCGGCTATGGTTCCAGCAGCCGGCTGTACGAACGTTCGACGGTGGAGTTCGGCATGACTCCGGCGACCTACAGGCGCAATGGAGCGGGCGCAAAAATCACCTTTGCACTGGCGGAATGTGAATTGGGCTGGCTCCTGGTAGCCGCGACAGAAAAGGGAATTTGCGCTGTAAGATTAGGCGCGAACGCGAATGAATTAGAACTGGGTTTGAGGAATGAATTTTCGGCTGCGCAAATCAATCCGGATACAGGAGACTTAAGCAAGTCGGTCAAACAGATTCTGGAACACCTTGAAGGGATTCGTCCTGATCTAAACTTGCCGTTGGATGTGCAGGCTACTGCATTTCAGCGACTTGTGTGGGAGGCTCTGGTGGCAATTCCTTACGGCGCCACGAAGTCCTACGGCGAGGTTGCAAAAGCGATTGGCCGTCCCTCAGCAGTCCGTGCAGTTGCTCGAGCTTGCGCTACAAACCCGGTCGCGCTCGTGGTTCCTTGTCACCGAGTCATCGGCAGCAACAAGAGCCTGAGCGGCTATCGCTGGGGCATCGAGCGGAAGAAGAAGCTTCTGCAGAGGGAACAATCGACTGCTACTCGATTAAAAGAATAGTGCTTGGGATAACAGGCGTTTAGAGTTCAAACTTTAGTTTGTGGGCTTTCGAAAAACCAAACCAAAGTCTGTACTCTAAACGCCTGTTAATTGATTATTCTACCGTGACTGACTTCGCCAGGTTCCGCGGCTGGTCCACGTCGCAGCCGCGGCGAACAGCGATGTGATAAGACAACAGCTGCAGCGGAATAATTGAAAGAATCGGAGAGAGCAGGTCACTCGTTGGGGGCAATGCAATGATGTGGTCAGAAACCGTGGATGACATGGTATCGCCTTCGGTCAGAACTGAAATGACGATGCCCTCACGCGCCTTAACCTCAACAATGTTCGAATGCGTCTTTTCATAACGGAGTTCGGACGCATGATTGCCCTCCTCGCGGGTGTTGATAAACAAGACAGGAAGTCGTTCGTCAATCAAAGCGTTGGGTCCATGTTTCATCTCGCCGGCCGGATAGCCCTCAGCGTGGATATACGAAATCTCTTTCAGCTTCAGCGCGCCTTCAAGCGCGACAGGGAAATTGATGCCGCGGCCGAGATATAGAAAATCAGTAGAACGGAAGAACTCTTTGGCAAGCTCCTCAATCTCATCCGATTCATTCAGGAGATGCTCCATCTTCAAAGGCAGCTCAGCCAATTGCTGAGCGTGGGCTCTGGCCTGGTCTTCTGAAAGCGTTCCGCGTACTTCTCCCAGGTAAAGACCAAACAGGTAAAGCGCAATCATCTGTGCGGTAAACGCCTTGGTTGAAGCCACGCCGATCTCAGGACCCGCGTGAGTCAGGATCGTGCCATCAGCCTCGCGCACAATAATTGACCCCTGCACATTGCAGATGGCCAGGGCTTTGGCGCCGTGCTCTTTGGCTTCGCGGAGAGCCGCAATCGTGTCGGCAGTCTCGCCGGATTGCGAGATAACCAGCAGCAGCGTGTTTTCGTCCAGCACCGGGTCGCGATAACGAAACTCAGAAGCGTAGTCTACTTCGACGGGAATGCGAGCCAACTGCTCGATCATGTACTTACCGGCGAGACCGGCGTGCCAGGACGTACCACAGGCAGCAATCTTGATGGAGCTGAAGCGCTTGAAGTCGGCTTCGGTAATGTTTTCCATCTGATCGAGAAAGACTCGCCCGGTATCCAGGGACACGCGCCCCTGCACCGTGTCACGCACTGCGCGCGGCTGCTCGTAAATTTCCTTGAGCATGAAATGCTTGAAGCCGCCTTTTTCAGCCATGATCGGATCCCAGGTGATCCGCTGGATGGCCGGCTCAACCAGGTTGCCTTCGAAGTCGGTGACTCGAACCGCATCTTTAGTTAGGACTGCCATCTCGCCGTCGCCCAGGAAAAAGACGTCACGGGTGTGTTGAAGGATTGGTGGAATGTCTGAAGCTACGAAGAACTCATTGTCGCCAAGACCGATGACCACCGGAGGTCCCTGGCGAACAGCGATGATGGTGTCGGGCTCGTCGGCATTGATGATTGAAAGCGCAAATATTCCGCGCAGCTCTCGCGTTGTTTCACGCACAGCTTTCTCAAAGTTGTTGCCCTGTTTTAAATGCTCTTCAATGAGGTGCGCGATAATTTCTGTATCTGTTTCGGTGACGAAGTGATGGTCGGCCTGGCGCAGTCGTTCCTTCAACTTCAGATAATTTTCGATAATACCGTTGTGGACAACCACAACTCGCCCGGTGCAGTCTCGATGAGGATGAGCGTTTTCTTCCGTCGGGCGACCATGGGTGGCCCAGCGCGTGTGGCCGATACCGTACGTGCCATCAAGCGGCGTCAGACGAATTGTCTCCTCGAGATTGCGCAGCTTGCCTTCGGCCCGGCGAATCTCGAGGTCACAATTCTCGTTGACGACCGCGATTCCGGCTGAGTCGTAACCGCGATACTCGAGCTTGCGCAGTCCGTCGATGATCAACGGAACTACTTGCTTATTTCCTACATAGCCAACGATTCCACACATAAGTTAAAAGGATGAAGAATGACCGGCAAATTCCGGATTATTATTCCTTATCGTCCCTTTCTCCCAGATGTTTTTTGATAACTGCCGGCACTCCAGCCACCAGGGAGTCAGGCGGCACGTCTTTGGTAACCACTGATCCAGCGCCTGTCACTGACCGGCTTCCAACTCTAACTGGCGCGACCAGCATCGTGTCGGAACCGATCTTAACATTGTCCTCGATTATTGTTTCATGCTTGTTCTTGCCGTCGTAATTACAAGTGATCGTTCCGGCACCGATATTTGTCTTCTCCCCGATGGTGGCATCGCCAAGATAAGTCAGGTGCATCGACTTTGAGCCTCGACCGACACGCGACTTTTTCACTTCGACGAAGTTTCCAATCGTGGCGCCTTCTTCCAGGCGAGTATTCATCCGCAAGTGCGCGAAAGGTCCGACCGAGCAATTAGCTTCGATGTCGGAATCGACAATGACACAATGATCCTTGATCGTGACGTTATTGCCTATTCGGGAGTTGGTAATGCGAGTGCCGGAACGCACTTCGCAGTTTTCACCAAGGACAGTTGTTCCCTCAAGATTGACGTCAGGATGGATAACAGAGTCACGTCCGACTTTAACCTCTGCACCAATGTAAGTGTGGGAAGGATCGATGAAAGTAACACCGCCCTCGAGCATCAGAGTGCGAACCATGTTGCGCCGCAGGAGATTCTCGAATTCAGCGAGCTCGGCTCGCGTGTTGACACCGGAAACCTCACGGGCGTCGCCGTGCAGCTGGATGCCGACAGTCTCACCACCGGTGTGAAGTATCTCGGCAACATCGGTTAGATAGTACTCGCCTTGTTGATTCTTTGGCTGAACACGCTGTAAGGCCGGAATTAGTTTTTCAGTTTCAAAGCAGTAGATACCCGAGTTGATTTCGCGAATCTGTCTTTCTTCAGTTGTCGCATCTTTCTGCTCGACTATCTTGACGAAACGATCTTGATCATCACGAACAATGCGACCATATCCAGCGGGGTTTTCCATTCTCACGCTGAGAATCGTTCCCGCCGCGCCACTCTCGCGATGATGACTTATGAGTGATTGCAGCGTTTCCGCCTTTATCAGCGGCACATCGCCAGACAGAATCACAACAGTTGAGCTTGCTTCGGCAAGTGATTCACGCGCTGCCATCACCGCGTCTCCGGTTCCGAGTTGTCGATTTTGCTTTGCGAAAACGGCTTGATAATCACCGAGTGCTTTGCGGACAGCAGCCTCCACTTCGTCTGATTGGTGACCGACAATCACAAGTATGTTGCGGGGTTCCAGGGACTGGGCCGTGCGACAGACGTGAGCAATAAGAGGTTTGCCGCTAAGTTCGTGAAGGACTTTCGCCTTGTTCGATTTCATGCGAGTCCCGAGACCGGCTGCGAGGATCAGGACGTCAATTGGTCGTGCGGAAGGAGAGTTCAATCTAGTCTCGTTCGTCATAGCTAGGCGACCACCAGCGGACGGGCTTGGGCCTGCTGCCGGCAAGCCACAACGACTTGCGCTAAGGTCTCAGAGTCGTGGCGTACCTTTTCTCCTTCATGCAGGAGATCGGCTCGGACAATCTCTGTTTGGCCATCTACATCGGCCTCGCCAAGATCATCGTTGATGCCAATCTGCACCGCGCCTTCAGCCGCATAACGTTTTGTCTGCTCTTCGCTGATTCGCCGGTTATTCACCACGATGTAGTCGAAATGAATTTCAGGGGCGTATGACTTAACCATGTCGAGGTGTTGGCGCGCGCTGTAGCCGTCAGTCTCGCCGGGCTGAGTCATCAGATTGCAGATAAAAATCTTGATAGCAGTGGCGTCTCCGATCGCCTTGGCAACACGCGCAACCAAAAGATTTGGAAGAATACTGGTGTAAAGAGAACCAGGGCCGACAGTTATCACATCTGCATTGCGGATTGCGGTGAGCGCTTCGGGAAGAGGCAGACATTGTTCAGGTTCCAGACGCAGACGACGAATGCGAGAGCTTGATGCCGTGATTTGAGTTTCGCCTCGTACTGAAGTCCCATCCTCGAGCTCAGCTACCAGTCTTACATCATTGATAGTGGCTGGGAAAATGTGTCCCTTGCTGGCCAGCACCTCGCTCGAAAGCCGCACCGCTTCGACAAAATCTCCGGTCAACTCAGTGAGTGCGGCAAGAAACAAATTTCCGAAGCTGTGACCACCGAGTTCACCGGTGCCGCGAAATCTATGCTTGAAAAGACGTGAGATGAGTGTTGAATCTTCCGACAGCGCGATCATGCAGTTGCGGATATCGCCCGGAGGCAGCATCTGCAGTTCATCACGAAGCCGGCCGGAGCTTCCGCCATCGTCGCTGACCGTAACGATGGCTGAGAGGTTTTTGAACCAGGTCCCTTCATTGCCCTCGCGACCCACTCTCCGTTTCAAACCGGCGAGCAAGGTGGAAAGCCCGGTGCCACCACCGATAGCTACCAGATTGAGCCCATCATTGGGTCGAGGGATTTGCAAATTAAAACGTCTCCAATTTATCCCGTCTCGTCGGATTCGGCTTTTGGAATGATACCTAAAAGATTTGATGTTTGAACAGGAGAGCGAAGTTGGAATGAAGTCCAGTTTACAACCTGGTTGTAAAGACCAGCTTATCAAAATCAGGATCGTTTCGCAGGGGGGTTAGATCATGATCATGTTGTGCGCGTACACGCAGGTTTGGTTGAAGATCCAGAGCACGCTGCAGTGACTGGAGAGCCAAATCAATCGCGCCGAGTCGAGCGCGAGTTGCAGCGAGCCCGTAATGAATGTGAGCCGCCTCAGGCTCTCGCTTGAGGGCCCGTTCGAACATTTCCTGGGCCGCGACATATTCACCACGGTTTAGCTCAATGACTCCGCGGTCATAGAGTGAGTCGGCATCGCGAGGCAACATGCTGTCTGTTCGCAAGCGCGATTCCGAGATGGCGAGATATGTGCGAGCTCGTGCTGCAACTTCAGACACCATCGAGTACCTTTCGAGAAGGACCCGAAATTGATTACGAGCTTCCTGAAATCTGCCTCGAGTGAATTCACGATGAGCTCTATCAAACGCGTGTAGCGCTGCCGTCTCGTCAACTGTCGGCTGTCTAGGTGGAGGTGGTGGTGTTACTGGTCTTGGAGCTCGCACAGCTCGCGCAGGTGCATGAGTCTTTTTGACTCTTGCGGACGTCGCCGTGACTTTTCTTTCCTTCGTTGCAGTGGCTGATTTGGCTGCAGCAACTTTCTTGGTCGCTTTGGCTTTAGTTGGAATTGCCTTGCGGCCCGATTTCGCGATCATCTTCTTGGCTGGCTTAGACTTCGCACTCGCGCGACTCGTAACCTTGATCGCCTTTTTGGCAGGCGCCTTTGCAGCGGACAAGCGCTTCGCAATCGATTTTGGCTTCGCAGCCTTCGGCTTGAGGGTCTTACTTTTTGTTGCTGGCTTGGAGGTCGAACGTCTAGTCGCTGTTCGCCGCATACTTTTTGTCACGGGGCTGCTCATCGGAACCACTTAAAGGGCAGGAACTTAAACACTGAGTCCATCCAAAAAACCGAGCGCAGCTTAACATACGTGGTGCCCTAAATCAACGCAATAAAGGGGCTTTGCGGCGTTACGCCATGGACCATGTGTCATTTCGGCCACAGTGTTCAACCGAGAAAGTACTTGATGGCCATTGTTGGCTATGCTAAAGTGGCGTCCGGCTCGGATTTCCAGCTTCCGCCGAGTCGCATTAGCTAAATTGGGTGGGTTTTCTTACTCGACTTGCTCAACCTGCTGAACCCTCCGCATTCTGTCCATACCAAGAGAGCCGTATTAATGCCAGACACTCCGTTAGTCCTACGCGAAGCACGCTATCACCAAGTCAAAGCGGTGTTGGCCAGATTGCGATTGGATTCTGGTGCCCGAGTGGTTTTCCTTGTCGACAAGGATGGGCAACAGATCGCAGTCCAGGGTGAGGTGGGAAATCTTGATACAACAAGCCTCGCCTCGTTGGCTGCCGGAAATGTGGCCGCCACGAGCGGAATGGCGGAGTTGATTGGTGAGAAAGAGTTCCCAACCCTCTCTCATGAAGGTGAGAGAGAAAGCATTCACATCTCCGTAATCGGCAGGCTGTTGCTGGTAGTTGTGTTCGATGAAAAGTCGAGCCTGGGACTGGTGAAACTACGCAGCAAGCAAATCTCGAGACAGCTCACGACACTCTTTGATGAGATTGTCAGGGATGACTGTCAGGATGTGGACGCAGCCTTTGCTGAAATAACCGACGAAGATATCGACAGTCTTTTCAATTAGTAAGGTGCCATGACATTCATTAACTACGCATCCCGCGAAATCAACTGCAAGATCGTTTACTACGGTCCGGGGCTGTGCGGCAAGACCACCAACTTGCAGCACATCTTCGACGCTACCGCACCTCAAGCTCGAGGGAAGCTGATAAGCTTGGCCACTGAAACCGACCGCACCTTGTTTTTTGACTTCATGCCCCTGGAGTTAGGAACGGTTCGCGGTTTCAAGACCCGATTTCATCTTTATACGGTCCCCGGTCAGGTTTTTTACGACGCCTCTCGTAAGTTGATTTTGAAGGGGGTTGACGGCGTCGTTTTCGTGGCCGACTCACAAGAGGAACGCATGGATGCGAATGTGGAGTCGCTCTACAACCTCGAGGAGAATTTGCGCGCGCAGGGCTACGACTTGATGAAGCTTCCTTACGTTCTTCAACTCAACAAGCGTGACCTGCCGAATGTAATCCCGGTGGACGAGCTAAGGGATGAACTGCATCGCAAGGGTGAACCGGTCGTTGAGGCGGTGGCCTCCGTCGGTACTGGCGTATTTGATACTTTGAAAGCGGTCGCGAAGCAGGTCCTTACCGAACTTCGCAAAGGTTAGGCCCGCCGTTAATCAAATCAAAGACTTCACCATCAGCAATCCGTCGCCACCATTCGAATAGTACTTTGGAAGTCGCTGGGTAACTGTGTAGCCAAGACTTAGGTAGAGTTGTTGTGCAGAGATATTGAGGGACCGGACTTCCAGCCTCACGATACGAATGTCTCTTCGACGAAAACCTTCTTCCGCCTTTTCCATTAATCTTCTCGCCAGGTGACGCCTGCGGTGTTCGGGCGCGACGCCGACTGTGGTGATGTGTCCGGTGTGATCGGGTTCGAGCAAGCCTATGACAAAGCCGACCATGGTGCCGCTCTGTGTAACTACCCTGTAAGCCAACGCTTCGGGAGCAGTCAGCAAATATTCGAAAGTGTCTCTACTGTAGGCTTCGCCATCTACAAAGCAGCGTTGATCCAGACGCCAACATTCATCGAGCTGAGACACACTTAACGGTCGTACGTCATACCGATGATCCGGCGCCATCGAGACGACGTTATCAGTGCGAAGAGAAGAGTCGGGGTGCGCTTCGGGAGTCTGGTTCAGCCAGCGAGTTCGAATTTTCTTAAGTACAGCCATTTCATCGTGGATGAAGTTTACGCTCAATTGAGATACCAGAGTCTAACACTTTCGGTGGTGGAAAAACTACAAGATCAGCATGCAGTCGCCGTAACTGTAGAAACGGTAACGGCTCGAAACTGCGTGTCGATATGCACTCAAGATCAATTCTCGACCAGCGAACGCCGAAACCAGTAACAAGAGCGACGATTGAGGCAGATGAAAGTTAGTAATCAGCCCGTCAATCACTCGAAACTCAAAACCAGGAATTATGGTGAGAGTTGCAGAGTTTGACCCCGCGACAATCTCATCCCGTTCATTTAGGGCAGCTTCCAATGCTCGCGTTGTGGTTGTCCCAACTGCGACTATCCGTCTGCCATCTTTCCGAGCTTGATTAAGTCTCGCGGCTGCTGCTTGATCGATTTCGAATGTCTCCGCGGCTACGTGGTGTTCTGAAACTTCCTCAACCCGGACGCGCTCAA
>Ga0157380_10002603_pt1 | contig 12204 bp, 10 predicted proteins | sample S35metaG_FD_119757 | JGI IMG/M metagenome (GOLD analysis project Ga0157380, IMG submission 119757) | Switchgrass rhizosphere microbial communities from Kellogg Biological Station, Michigan, USA - S3-5 metaG | ecosystem: Host-associated > Plants > Roots > Rhizosphere > Soil | place: USA...
CTGACGGAATGGAGACTACCAAGCTCAACAGCGCTTGAAAATTGTACGTTGGTTCTGACGGGTTGTACTTTGGTGCAAGCCTCCGAGACGGAAGACGCGGAGACGCGGGGACGCCGGGAACGCGGGGACACGGAGACTAATCACCGCGTCCCCGTGTCTCCCCGTCTCCGCGTCTCCCTGTCACCGTCTAGCTAATCGTCAGACAAGCGACTGAGCGAACCGCCGCGAGTAGTGGTTCAAGGCTGAATGGTTTCCGAAAAAAGCCTGCCGCCCCGGCTTTGAGTACGCGCCGCCGAGTGGCGTCGTCGCATTCCCCGGAGATGAAGATGACTGGAATTTCTGTTTCCGACTCGATGAGGTTCTTTTGTAGACTGACGCCACTCATTCCTGGCAAATCGACGTCGAGGATCAAACACGCGTAGTCGGCGCCGCGTGAGTCCAAAAATTCCTCCGCAGAGCCAAACGATTGAACATCAAGGCCTTCGGTAGACAACGCTCGCCGCAACATACGCACTATGGAGCGGTCGTCATCTACGACGGCAATCAAAGGATTTGTTCGCGCCACCCTGTGTCCTCACAATTTTCGGGTCGTTGCGCCCCCCGCAACAACTGTTTCGAATTGTGTAGGAGCTTAGCAGTTCAGACGGAGGACAGAAATTGTACGAGAGTTCAGTGATATTGCACCAAGGATCAATATCCCTCAAACAACTCCCAACTTGTCAGCCATCCGCACAAGGTCGGCGACAGAATCGGCTCGCATCTTTTGCACGACTTGGGCTCGATGGGCCTTGATCGTGCGTTCGCTCGTACCGAGTTTCTGCGCAATCTGCTTGTTGAGGGAGCCGGTCGTAACCAGCGCGAAGACCTCTTTTTCCCGCGCCGTCAGAGATTCGTAGCGCGACTGAAGGTCAGCTACTTCATCGAGACGCTTTCGGGCTTCACGATCTCGAGCAATGCCTTCTTTGATCGCGTCGATCATGTCCTGATTGCGAAACGGCTTGGACAGGAAGCCGACGGCTCCCGCTTTCATCGCTTCGACCGTCATGGGAATATCGCCATGGCCGGTTGTAAAGATGATCGGCAGTGGTCGTTGTCCTTGACGAAGTTGCCGCTGAAGATCCAGACCGCTCAAGCCGGGCATTTGCACATCAAGAACAAGGCACGCCGGACAATCGGGTTGCGGCGCCGCAAGGAACTCCTCCGCAGAGGTGAACGCTATTGATTTCAAGCCAACTGTACCAACCAATCGTGACAACATTGCGCGAAACGACGCATCTTCGTCGATGATGATTACAACGGGAGGCTTTTCTGTCGTCATGCGGTCTCAACAAACCTAACGCTCGACTCAGAACGGGAGCGCAGCGACCGATTTCAACCGATCGAACAGACAACGCAAATTGACATCGGTCGCTTTCCCGACGCGTCGGGATTCTGAGTTGAGCGACAGGTCAAGTAGTGCTAACCGGCAAAGTGAATTTGAAGGTCGCGCCGCCCTGTTCATTTGGTTCCGCCCAAAGTTTGCCGCCGTGCGATTCGATAATCGATTTGCTAATCGCGAGCCCCATACCCATACCACCTGACTTTGTGGTGTGAAATGGTTTGAATATTTGATCAACCTTTGACGGATCAATGCCCACGCCGCAATCGCAGACCAAAGCCAAGACTCCCCATTCGCACAAATCAGTCTTCAGCGTTAACGCTCGACTGTTCTTGTCGACTTCATTCATCGCTTCGATTCCGTTCATCACGAGGTTCAGCAACACTTGTTGTAGCTGGACCCGATCGCCAGGGACTAACGGAAGCGAGACGGCAAAATCAGAACTAATAGCAACCTGTTTTCTTTGCGCCTCGTGACTGACGAGTTCGACTACCTCGCGCGCCACATCGCTCAGGTTAAGTGGCGACTTTTCAGGAACGTGCTTCTTCGCAAGCGATCGAACGCGCGAAATGACCTGGCTCGCACGCCTTCCATCGTTCGCGATGTCGTCGAGTGCTTCACGCAATTCGGCTAAATTTGGCTCCGCCTCATCAAGCCAACGAAGACAGATATCCGCGTTACCCACGATCGCCCCAAGCGGCTGATTAACTTCGTGGGCGATCGACGCCGCCAGTTCACCCATCGTTGTCACACGACCGACGTGCGCAAGTTCCGCCTGCGTTAGTCGCACCTGCTCTTCCGCTCGCTTGCGTTCAATTGCCAGATCCAATTGCGCGGCGACTGCTGTAACCAATTTGACGAGGCGTTCATCTTCACTCCTCTGCTCTGTCATGAAAAACTCGATAACAGCAATTACCTCATCGTGTGCGATGATCGGGATGGCAAAGGCGGCTTTAAGTCCTGCCTCACGAGCGTGCTCTGCGCGCGGAAAGTTGCTGTCAACCGCAACGTCCCTGATCCAAACCGGCTGCTTCGAACGCCATACGCGGCCCGGAAGACCAATGCCTGGATGTAACCTGGTGGATTCAGAGCTGAGCCGAAATCCTTCGACGTGCTTTCCACTCGCGAACCAGGCGGGGCTGCACTCGAGCGCGCTGCCATCGGCCCGCGGAATCCACGATTGGCCCAGGACCCAACCAGTAGTCTGACAAACTCGTCGCAGCACCACTTCTAATGCGGCATTGAGATCCGCCGCCAGGACAATCTCCATCGTAATAGCTTGCAGAAGACTTACCTGTTCTTCACTCGCTCGCAATTCGTTTCCGGCGCGTTCGTGTTCGATCGCAATTCCAGCTATATGCGTCGCGACCTCAGTCAGCCGGGCTTCATCTCCCTTCGGAGTTCGCGGTTCGCGGTAATACATCGCAAACGAGCCGAGCACCTTCCCGGAACCCGAGATGATCGGCGTAGACCAACACGCCCGCAAGCCAGACAGCTTTGCGAGCTCGCGATAGTCTTCCCACAACGGATCCTCGAGCATGTCAGTCACTATCACTTGCTTTCCGATGTACATCGCTGTCCCGCACGAACCATTCTTAGGCCCAATCGGCGCACCATTGACTGCTTGAACATAGATCTCCGGAAGACTCGGCGCCGCTCCATGACGAATGTGCTGACCGTCTTCACTGAGTTGCAGCACAGAACAGAGCATATCTTCCGACTGTTGCTCGATCAGGGTTACGAGAGAAGCCAAAACCTCGGGCAGTTTGTCGCCTCGCGCAATCATTTCGAGCACGCGGCTCTGGCCGGCGCGGAAAGCGTCTTCTTTCATGACCCGGCGTTCGGCATCTTTACGGCGAGTGATGTCACGCCATACGGCATGAAGCACTTGCCCGTCTGTGAAAGAAAGGGCCGTCAGCAAAACTTCCGCAGGAAACTCTGAATTGTCAGAACGTTTAGCCCGCCACTCAAAGCGGTGACTTCCAAACTCGAACGCTATCTCGATCATCTCGTTCATTTTCGCGTTAAAGGAACTGCCGGTAAGGTGGGACGAGGAAGAGAGATCTAACGCAGACCACGAAAGCACTTCAGTTCTGCTTGCCGCCCGAAACATCTTGACTGCCGAATGATTGCAGTCGACAATTCGCCCGCCGTCGATGAGAAAGATTGCGTCAGGATAGTTATTGAAGACAGTGCGAAGGGATCCGGCAGCCCACAACTCAGTTGCTCGATCATAGGTTTGGTCGAGTGCACGTTCTTGTTGCTGCTTCGTGCGAGCCATCTGCCGGGGCCCAGCCCAGGGTTAATCAACTGGCCCAAATTGGGTCGGGTCTGATTTCACCTCAGCCAGGTGCTTTGTTCTCCCAATCTTCAGAGGTGTCGACAGTTTTATGAAATTGAACTATCACACGCGAGGTTGGGTTGCCGTAACTGGCAATTTTGACAGCATACAAAGAAGGGAAAACGGGGAGAGGTTGAGGAAGGAATCATTTGCCATATGTCATTTGACATTTCTCAGTTGTCATTTAAGAAACTGGCCGCAGATTCTCGCAGATAAGCGCAGATCTCAACGGAATATCAAAGAAGTACGTATGGTCGATCTCTCTTAAGTTTCTGATCGGTGTTTATCTGCGTGAATCTGCGGCTGATTTCCCAAATGACAACTGAGAAATGTCAAATAATATATGACAAATGATTCCTTCCTATCCTCTTTCCCTCTTTCCCTCTTCCCCGTCTATAATCTGTGAACCATCCTTCTACTTTCTCAAAGGAGACTCAAATCATGCGACGCTCACTGTACGTCCTCGGACTGCTTCTTGTTATCGTTTGCGCAACTCTTTTCATCATCCCTCAAACAAGCGAGGCCATTACCTACGGTTTTGTTGATTCCAACAATACTTTCAGCAATGCCGGCGCTTTCATCGTCAAAACAAATTCGGGACAAATCTTTCCCATTTGTTCGGGCACACTAATCACTCCCACTGTTTTCCTAACTGCCGGTCATTGCACTTCCTTTTTTACCGACAGCCTTGCACCAGCTGGCGCAACTGCGTACGTAAGTTTTGACGGTTCGATTCCCTTCGGCAACCTGACATCAAACAAGACAAAACTCATTCCCGTCAGCTTCGTGGTCACGAATCCAAACTTCAATCAGAGCCAGAGCGACTCGGGCGACATTGGCGTGTTGATACTCGACTCCAGAGTTCGCGGCATAACACCCGCTACGCTGCCTCAGTGTGGTCTGCTCGATCAACTTGTAGCGCAGAATGGTTTGAAGGGAGCAGTTTTCACAGCGGTGGGTTACGGGTTACAAAATCGCGTCGTTGGTGGTGGGGTGCCCTTCTTTCAAGACCTCAATCCAGTGCCGCGAATGTTTGCCTTCTCCAGCTTCAACTCACTGAACGGCGGCTACCTTCGACTTTCACAAAATCCATCTACCGGCAACGGTGGTACTTGCTTTGGTGATTCAGGTGGGCCGAACTTCTTAACAGTAAATGGTCAACAGACACTTGTTGCGATCACGATCACCGGCGATTCAGTATGCCGCTCTACCAATGTTGACTATCGTCTGGACACTGCATCGGCGCAAGGTTTCTTTGCGTACGTGAACGCCGCTTTCGGCACCGACATTCCGATTTTGTGTTAAAGCTGACAATCTTGCCAGCACACTTTGGACAGGATTTCAGGATTACAAGATTCTCAAACGTACCGAGTGACAAGTACTTTTTCCTAGGTTTCAGATTGAAATTTTGTAATCCTGAAATCCTGTCCAAAAAACTTCCGTCATTACTGACCCAAGAATCCAATTCGGAGAATCCCGATGAAATCACGTGCGATTTGTTTTTGCCTTCTCGTCTTGAGCGTAGCAATTACAGTACGAGCTCAGCAAAGATTAAAAATCTACATCTCCGCCGACATGGAAGGCATCACGGGTGTCGTAACGGGCGAGCAGTTAGGACCTACCGGGTTTGAATACGCGCGGTTCCGAGAATTCATGACCCAGGAAGTCAACGCAGCCATTGAAGCTGCGCGCGCGGCCGGCGCTACAGACATCGTCGTGAGCGACTCGCATGGCAATGGACAGAATCTACTGCTCGAGAAACTTCCGCGAGACATTCTGCTAATACGTTCCTGGCCGCGACCGCTCATGATGATGCAGGGCATTGATGAAACCTTCGCCGGCGTAATCTTTATCGGCTATCACACAGCGACGACCAACTCGCAAGGAGTCAGAGCGCACACAATCTCGAGCGCCAGACTCGCCGATGTGCGACTCAAAGGTGTTTCTGTTTCTGAGGCGGGATTAAACGCGGCCATCGCCGGCCAGTTTAATGTGCCGGTGATAATGGTCTCTGGCGACGATGCGGTCGTTAAAGAAACCCAGGCACTGCTGGGAAACGTTGAAGGCGCTGTCGTCAAGTGGGCGTCAGGTTTCCACTCCGCAAAAACGTTGATGCCGGAAGCTGGTCAGCAGTTGATCCGTGAAAAGGTGAAGAATGCCATGGCAAGGATCAAAGATTTCAAGCCCTACAAACTTGCTGCACCTGTGCAACTTGATGTGCGATTCAAAAACTACCGGCCGTCTGAGGTATTGAGTTACCTAAGCGTTGTCGAACGCGTCGACGCACACACCATCAGATATGTCGGCAAGGACATGATTGACGTAGCCAAGTTTCTCGAGTTCATCATGACCTACGAGCCTGGCCTTGAACCATAAGCAGGAAGGCGAACGGTTTGTTGAATGGGATTACGTAATGCTAAGGTTACTGAACCCCAAAAAATTTATCGAGGAGGAATCACATGCTTCGCTCACGTGTGGCCCTGGTGGCTATAGCCGCCTTATTGCTTCTTTCTGCTTGCGCCAATCCTGCGGCCGACAAACCGAAGGCTGTTGTTGGTGAGGCGACCAATACTTCATCCGCATCGCCCGTAGCTGGTGAAAAATATTTGATCACTTCTGAGAACTCCAAAATCGAATTCATCGGCGCTAAGGTGACCGGCCACCATAACGGTTCTTTCAAGAAAATCTCCGGGACCATTGATTACGCAGGCCAGATCGAAAAGAGCCGAGTTTCGATAACTATCGATTCCAGCTCTCTCGAAACAGACACACCTGACTTAACCAAGCATCTGAAAACGGCAGACTTTTTTGACGTCGCAAAGTATCCGGAAGCGAAGTTTGAATCGACCGAGATCAAGCCTGGTGGTGAGAAAGGTGCATCGCACACAGTGACAGGCAATCTAACGCTGCACGGCGTGACGAAGTCGGTAACCTTCCCGGCGACGATCACCGTCAATCCGGGAGTAATTACTGTCGAAAGTAGCTTCGCGATCAATCGTAAAGACTTCGCAATCAACTACCCCGGCAAGACAGACGATCTCATTCGTGACGACGTGGCATTAACGCTTCATGTAAAGGCCACGAAGTAATGTTTGCGAGCTGACGAACTATGGCTCGTGTCACTGGTCGGGAGAAACGCGAAGCGCCATGGCACCTCCGCTGGTTCTATGGCGTGATGCGCAAGATGTTTGGTCGCGACCTAACGCCCGTCAAAATCCATATGCGTATGCCCGGTCTCATGTGGGGCAGCATTGCGATGGAGGCGGGTTTAAGTAAAAAGCGCCAGGTCTCGTTGCGTTATATTCAACTCGGAAAAGTAAGGACAGCCGCGCGAGTCGGCTGTCCTTTTTGAGTTGATATTAATTCTGCCGTCGGCAGAAAGGCTGGCTTGTCAGATCAAAAGTTGCTCGCCGTTACCGGCGACGACTTTTCGGTCTTCAATGAAACGGAGCGACTCGTCATTGAACTCGCCGACGCGATGTCCGATACGCCTTCAAACATTTCTGACGAACTCTACAATCGACTCTCGAAGAGATTCTCCGCCGAACAGTTGCTCCAACTCGGCGGTCAGATCGCTTTTGAAAACTATAGAGCTCGTTTGAACAGAGTCTTTGATGTGAAGAGCGACGAGTTGTACACGCCTTCGCCTCAAACCCCGCTCGACTCCTAAAACGCGCTCAATCTACTGCCCACTGTGTCGCTCACCCTCCCGTAGCTGCGAACGTGAAGTACCACAGGACAAGCCCGTGGCATCTTTCAACTCTTGAGGCAAAGCGAATCGTTTTCCACGCGTGCGTTTAGATAGCTGCCTGAAAATGCATGCAATCAGGTCTTTTCGTAAACCGACCGCCCCACTTCCACCCCTCGGCTTCAAAGATGTTGATTACGGCTCGAGGCATCATGCCCTTGCTCTCGTCGTACTTGACGCCCAACGGGTTCTTTTGCGGATCCACATCAATGGCCGCGCCCCACGCATGACAACTAAGGCGATTGCTATTCTTAATGAGCCTGAAATTATAACAGCCGCCGTAAAGGTGCATGCGGGCTCTTTTTACCTCGTCGAGGCTGCCGTAGTGAGCAAGTATTTGTTCGAAAACTCGGACGAGATTCTCGCCGACGAGGTTGTGGCAGTAGAGTTTCGTGACTGTCTTTGTAAGGTCCCACGACAAGGTGAGAGGATATGGCGCCGTGAAATTCTTCAGGTGACTACTCAACCATGCACTTGTCGGTTGACCATTGTTTGCAATTGCATGCCGTCCGTAGAAAGCATCCAAATCTTCGCGCGTGTCTTTGGGCCAAGCCATGATTTTCTCCTTACTGTTCTTGTCGTTTACCAGTCACCGTCACATCATGACCGGCGTTCGACAACTATCTCCTCTTGCTCTTTACAGTGTGACTTCGTGGAATAGTCGGTCTGATGCGACAGTCTTCTTCAGAGTCGACGGTACATCCGCATCAATTCTTACTACACCTTCGTGCGTCTTTTCGTTCAAACGTTTCATGAGCGAATTCAGAGGCATCGCATTCCAGCGCTTCTTAACCGCCATCTTTTTGTCCACCGGCACAAAGGCGAGCTTCAGAGATGACATTTTCTCGAGACCCAACTCGCGAAGAGTCGCATTATGACTTCCGTGATGGCCCACTTTGTAAAATATTGTTCGTTCAAGTAAATCCGGACCAGTTACTTCCTTGCCATCAACCTTCCACTTTAGGTCTTGCCACGATAACCAATTGCCGACCTGTGCATCTGCTGCGAACAACAGCACGTCGCCATTCCCCAACTCAAAGGCCAGAACCAGACATGTATTATTGGTCGCACTGTCGAGCTGAAGCGCTAGAGCGGACGAAGAGTCGAGCCAGTTTGCATCGATACGTCGCCACGCCTGGCTCTTTTCGTCTGAATCCAAATCTTCACCCCAATAGCGTCGTTTAAAGAACGGCATTTGCGGAGCAACCGTCAGCGGAATTTGAAATTGCTGATCAAATGGTGAATCGAGGTCGCTGTCTGCCAGCACAGGATTAAGAGCAGTCAATACCTGGTTCATGGCCATTTCATAGGTTTCGGTCTGCTTCTTTGACGGGTTGTATTTTTTGAGAAGCTTTTCATCGGTTGGCGGACCTAACACGTAAACGCGGACATCTGTACCCGACAGTTTCACAGGAGCATCCGAAGGTGTGCAGTATCTACGATCGTCAGAAAGGCCCCTCACTATTTCCAGCGCATCAGAAGTCGAGCCTGCGGCCGCAAAGAAACTAAGCAAATTCGTTACATCTTCCGCCGTCTCTGCGTTTCCTCCTACACGCATACGCGCGGCTGCCGCTTGCAGCGCCATTCTCATCGACTGGCGCTCGCGACGAAGTTTCTTTGACAGCGGATCGTCCGGATTTTCCGCCCACGAAAGCCAAACCTGGCCCACCTTCAACCGCTTCTTATCGGTCCAGATCTCCTGCGCCTGGTTGAAACCAGAAATGTGATCCCAGTGCTCATGTGTTGCTGCGATCAAATCAATTTGCCCGCCCGTGGTCTCGATGATGTGTCCGACGACCTCCTCCATAATTGTTCCGGCATCCTTCGTTCCCAGGATGACGCCGCAGTCAATGACCGCATAAAACGGGCGCGCACCTTTCTTGCGAGGAATGGTGATGAGGAAGCAGTCGCCAAGCCCCTGGCGATACATTCGCACTTTGATACGAAACGTGCCGGTCCCACGCTTGGCGGCGACCCGCTTCGCGGCCACTTTCTTTGCCGGCCTCGTCGCGGTCTTAGCTTTCGTCGGTTTCGTCGGTTTCGTGGCAGGTCTCTGCTTGCTCTTGCGTGTTGCCATCTTGACTCCTAAGCACCTCGATGAAGCATGGCGAATGGCTCTCGACCATGTAGGAATTCTGCATGGTAGTTACTGCGAACCGTGGTATCAGCCAAAGACAGACGGAAGGATCGTTGTTTCTCTATCCGAGCAGCGCTGGCGACACTCTTTCTCACCACGTATTTAATCTTTTGTTTCTCCACGTCGATGATCACAGTGCTCCCGCCGCGATATTTTGATCCACTTTCAGAAGTCCAGCTTTGGGTCAGCTCAACTACCAGATCCAATTGATGTTGTCCGTCAGGACCGACGCGCCGCACGGGGCGCACCGAGTGAACTTCAACCTTCGACAGTGTCCCGACCTCGTTTTCAACATTGAATGGTTGCAATTCCGCAAGTGAAAAGCCCAACGACCGCGCTTGCTCTTCGCTGATATGCTCCTTCATCCAGTCATGCAGTTTTGCGGCATTGATTCTTGAGGAGTCGTACGCACCCTTACGGTTTGCGTGCAAATCCCACGTCAAAGATAGCTGCGATAAACTATTCGGAATATCGATCTCGAGTTCCGGAGTGTTCCAGCAGACGCTCTCAGTCGACAGGTTGCGCACACCGGAGGGATAAATACCGCGACGTCGAAAAGCTTCAACGAAGGCGACGCGGTACCTCAGGTCGTCGTCCGGTACGAGGTCGCGATCCGCTGTGATGAGCGCACGAAGGTAGTCACCAAAATTCAGGTCCACCGGTGGCGCGTAGTCGAGTGCGCGAATGCACATGTTAAGAACGTGCGAAGCTGATTTGCTGGCTTCCTTCGCCAGGCGATTTACCAAGTCGTGCGGAATGTCGCCTGATGGCAGAACACCAGTACCGCTTGTGGCAAGACGTATCAGGTCTTCGCTGCGTCTTCGATAAATTTTTAAGAACGCTTCAAAGACGGCCGCCACCAGGACGGCGCCCAATTCGTGCGGCTCCTCTGCCTTCTTGTAGTCTGCGGGAGTTGGTACCAACTCGTGCCATTCCCCCTTTTCATCGTGGAATCCAATTGCGCTTCTTAAAGCACCGTACCGTCCAATACCCTGGCCGAATTGTTGCGCGAGCTCGCCCAGCAAATTCTGCTTACCTAAATCTCCGCGAGTTCTTTGTATCTGATCACGCAACGCTTCTGGCACAGTGAAATGTTGAAACAACGCGACGATATCGGCGAACGCTTCGTGGAAAGCCAACACGTCACCGTTCGTCGGCTCCCGGAAGCGACGATGCAGACCGTCCAACAGTGCGTGAGTTGTTTCGTGCGCGACAACGTCATGCGATAGGCAAGCAAAGATCGTCTGACCAGGTAGGTTCTCGCCAGGCTCTGAATCAGACGCGCGAAAGTATCCGAACAACAATGCAGCTTTATCAGGACTGTAATAAGCGTTCTTCTCTCGAAGTGCGTGTGGGTAGATACGTAACCTCGGGACGTAGTAACTCTCAACTCCGCTGTCGGCCTTTACAATGCGCGGGGCCCATAACGCAACGCGGCCCAACGCCTTTTCGAAATGCTGGATCGTCTTCATCGCAACGGCATAGACCATTTGCTGATGGAACTGTGGATTAGCTTCTGTTGGACGATAGCCGGCTTGCGATAACGGAAAAGGAGCATCCAAATCAATGGGTGCGTAAGCGACTCCGGTTGCTGGATCGATGTCGACGACTTCGAGGTATTCACCTACTGGACCAGGTTCTAGTTTTTCCCACGGAACGGGAATCGTTGTTTCGTTGAGACCGACAGTCTCAAGTTTGGTTCCTGCCAGCGGATCGAATGCAAACACTCGCAAGGAACGAGTCACGGGTGGGCGCGGTGGTGGGTTCATCGCGCGCTCGAGTATCGTCGCTTCTGCCGGAGATAGCTGTTTCGGTACGGTTACCTGTGGTCGATCGGCGCGAGCCTGTGTTCCGAGAGCGTCACGTAAGCGTCGCGACGCGCCGGGTGCTGACGCGAGTGCGTCGATGATCTTCCTGCGATCATTTTCAGAGACTGTCTGCGGATCCACATGCGGATCAGGAATCAATTCTTCCAGTTGCTTTGATTGCTGGATGAGCTGCAGCGCCTCGAGTTCCAACATTTGTTGGCGGGCGTCGGTTGCGGCTATACCCAGGCCGGTAATGACCTTCCAAAACGGAAAGCTGGCAGAGTCTTTCGGTGTTTTAGTGAGTTCTGATTCTTTAGCTGGCTGCTGTTTAGTCAGCGCATCGTGCACGCGAATAATCCCGCGTCCCAGCTTCGATTCGAATCCGGGCTCGAGTTTGGCCGAGTCCGAGAGCGCCTTCCGTACCGCTTCCACTCGCATCCAGCCTTCTGAATAGTTGGACCACTGAGATTTGAAGTTTTGAATCCACAACGCCGCAGCTGAAGCAACCTGAGGAGTAGCCGCAGAAGTTCCTCTGCCGTTCCGATCAACTATTTGACTGCAACCAAACCTGGCCCACGGTGTATTTGGCGTGTAAGCGGATAGCGCAGTGGTCATCTTGCTTTCTGGTCCATAGTTGCCGGCCATTATCTTCAGTGGCAGATCCGCGTATGGCTTGCCGTCTGCCATCACGCCGCAGGCAGCGATCACACGTTTGAAGCGGGCGGGATACACGATGTTGTGGGTTGGGAAGTTGCCGAAGTTATTTCCTGCGGCGGTAACAATGAATACTCC
>Ga0157380_10002605_pt1 | contig 12199 bp, 17 predicted proteins | sample S35metaG_FD_119757 | JGI IMG/M metagenome (GOLD analysis project Ga0157380, IMG submission 119757) | Switchgrass rhizosphere microbial communities from Kellogg Biological Station, Michigan, USA - S3-5 metaG | ecosystem: Host-associated > Plants > Roots > Rhizosphere > Soil | place: USA...
ACTCTCCCTATACAATTCTTTACAGTTCCTTACACTCAGGTGATCTTGCTTTTGTTACACTCCGCCCACTCTAGTGAGGTACCGTGGCGCAGTGTAGTTAGAGGTATCCGACAATTACCGACCCTCAGTTCGCGCGCTCGGCGTCTTAAAAGAAATTTTATTAACTTCTGAAGGAGAAATCTGAATGAGAAGGATAATCTGCGCTCTCACTCTTACGAGCGCGTTGATGTTGACGCTGGTGGCGCAGGCGGCGGCGCCCAACTTCGCGGGAACATGGACGCTTGATAAGTCGAAAAGCCAAGGACTATCACAGCGCATGCAAGGCGCTGACAGTGTTCAGTGGGTGATCACACAAGACGAAAAGCAGATCACCATTGACTCGAAGGTAACGGGCGGACAATCGGGTGGTGGACAAGGTGCAGCTCCAGCTGGTGCACCGCCAGCGGGCGCTCCTCCAGCCGGAGGTGGTGGAGGTGGTGGTGGCCAGGGTGGCGGCCGTGGCATGGGTATGGGTGGTCCAAGAACCTACAACCTTGACGGCTCCGAAGTGGCAACAGACACCGGTCGTGGAAAGATTGTTCGGAAGGCCGCATGGTCAGCTGATAAGAACACGCTTGAGCTGAGTTCGTCGGCAACTTTTCAAGGACCGAACGGCGAGGTAACGACGACTTCAACCGACAAGCTGACGTTGTCAGCTGACGGCAAGACTTTGACAGTCGTTAGCCATAGCGAATCGCCCCGTGGTCCACAAGACACTACATACGTCTTCAACAAATAACCGTTTGCTCTAACCTTTGCTTCGGAGCGCACGTTTCCTAGCGTGCGCTCCGATTCTTAGGCCCTCGATCAAAACACCTCACTGTTTAGAAAAATTCCAGACAAGCATTTCTGATTGGATCGCATCCGGCAGGTCGAAGAGTACTTCGGTGGACTGCCGTGGCAATCGTAAGTGGGCGTATAGTTAGACCATGATTCACGTCGGTCAGGTTCGAGAAATCGTGCGTTATCCCATCAAGTCCATGGCTGGGACAGCGACCGAGTCAACATTTCTTGGGTGGCACGGGCTTGAAGGCGATCGGCGATTTGCTTTCCGGCGTATGGAAGACGACGGCGGCTTCCCCTGGCTTTCCGCAAGCCGCTTGCCTCAACTCCTTCTCTATCAACCCATCGGGATCGATGAGAGTACCGGCGAGCCGCTTCCGACCCACGTGCGTACACCGGACGGATCAGACGTCGAGTTACGAAGCGCGCAGCTGCGCACAGAGATTGGCGAACGTCTCGGCAGTGGCGTTGAACTGATGAAGCTCAAACATGGGATCTTCGATGAGGCGACAATCTCCGTAATCAGTCTCGCGACGATTGCGGGCATAGGTCGCGAGGTCGGACTCGATCTTGATCGCCGGCGCTTCCGAGCAAATATCGTTCTCGAGACAGAAGACTCGCATCCGTTTCTCGAGGATGATTGGGTTGGCCACGCATTGACGTTTGGTGATGCCGACGCGGGCCCGGCCGTGAGCGTAACAATGTGTGATCTGCGCTGTGTAATGATCAATCTCGACCCGGAGACGGCCGAACAAGATACGCGAATAATGAAAACGGCCGTGCGCCTGAACAAAAACAATGCCGGCGTTTATGCGACGGTGCTGCGAACAGGAACGATTCGCGTTGGCGATAGCGTGACCCTTGTATAGCGGACTTTACTCCAGCCAGTCGCGGGTGACGTCACACCATAATGCCAGGCCACGCCATTCGTTGAAGCGCGAGTAGTAACGCGCAATACGCTTGTCAGTTGTTTTCCTGCCGTTGTTCCTTACTTGAAAGAACTTTGCTCTGGTCCACGAATCGAGTGCCAAACCGTCGTAGCGGCCGAGCAATTTCAGCAGGTTCTCAGCGGCGTAGTTTCCCACACCCTTCACACCTTTGATTTCCTTTACTAACTCGGCCGTGGGTAGATCGCTCTTAAGCCAGGCCTCTACCTGCAATTCACCCGAAGCGACGCGCCCGACGAGCTCTTTCAGATATTCAGCCCGATATCCGGCACGAACTTCATTGACGAAGAAGGAGAGTGGCTTTTCGGCCAGCGCCGCAGCCGATGGAAAGCTCTTGCGGCCGTCGGCCGTGTTAATCCCGACTTTTTGAACGAGGCCCGTAACCATTTTTTCGGTCAAAGCCCATGAACAGTTCGTCGTGCAGATCATCTTCACAAGGTCTTCAAAAACCGTCGGCGACCGTAATAAACGTCCAGCGCCCTGGGCAGCTATCCACCCGAAATCGCTGTCGTTTTTTGTTGAGGAATAAAAGTGTTCAAGGTTCTCGTCGAGCCGCAGCATGTGGCGAACGTCAGACAAAACCTTTTCAGAATCCTTTTTGGCCAGGACAGTGTCGGTGGTTACTTTCACTGAGCGCTTTGTGCCCGTTAACGTAACTGTAACGGGCGCCTTAGATCCTCGGTCGAGAACTCGGACAAGCTTCCATTTCTGGCGGTCAAATTCGAAGGGAAGCAGTCCGTACCAGCCGTGGCTAATGACGGTGCGCTGGAAGTTGAAAGTCGAAGGAGTTGGTATTGTTAGTTCCATTTGTAGGGGTTAAAAACTGGATACATTTCTATCAAAAAAAGTCCTTGTATTGTTCGGCTTCGGTCAAGCTGAAACTTGACACTCAACAGGCGCGAAGCTAGACTGAACGAACTTGAAAACAGTGTGTGGAAGGCTGTGCTCCTTGTTCCCACATACGCGGGACGAGAAGGAGAGAGGAGTCAAACACTCGACTTCCTACAGTAATCCGGTGAACGTACGCACCGCTTCCGAAAACAAGTAAAGCCGGAGCTTTCCGGCGCCGATCGTCGCCCCACAGGCAGTTAGCAGGGCAGCCCGTGGGGCGATGCCGTTTTTAAAATCCGATCCGCCCAATCCTTTACTCTGAACCATCGCCTCTACAATTATCTTACGTAAATAGGGTTCGAAATGATCCATGGTTGTTCGCCTACAGGTTTGCCTAACTGGGGCAGGTAAGCTTCAACCCGGTAGACGCCAGCCTCGGTGACTGGGAAGGTCTTACTGGTCATACCATTCTCGTCCTGCCAAACCTCTCCATTCCTGAATACCACCACGCGTGCGCTTACCGGCAAATCGAGGTGGATGAGAGTGTTTGGCTGTAGCTTCACTTCATCGCCCTGGAGGTATGTGCCGGCCGCATTTTCCGCGGTGAAACTGAAACCTGAACTGTCGCCAATGAGGTCGAATCCGATAAAGCAATGCCCCTGTTTAATCGCCTGCATCAGGGTGACGTCGCTCAACGGTTGATCTCGCGCTGCCAATACGTGAAGCCGGACCAAACGAAAGCTGATTTCATAAGGGTCAAGCTGCAGTCCAACGAGCGTCTTCCCGCTGCTGTCGTTCACGCTCAATCCGATATTTGCGTGCGCGTCATTTCCCGCTGTTGCGGTCAGACGCCGGCGAGCCAATTCCCAGTCCCATTTCTTCAAATTCTCGCTTGGCTTTGAATAGAAGGTTGCGAATAGCAGAGCTGGATAAGCCCGTTGCGACCACAGCACGTCGAAGACAGCAAACACCGGACTGATTTGCCTCGCGTTGCTGTAGACATTGAAAACTTCCACGCCGTCGAATTCGCCCGTCTCCCAACTTTTGAACTCCTCCGGATAAGCAATAAAAGAAAGCGCGCCACTAGCTTTCGCTTTCGTTGTGACTTCAGCCGTTGCGAGTTTGCCAGCGTCACGCGCGTTGGAATCGCCAGGTACGATCAACAACCGATCTCCCGTCGATGTCGCTACTTCGTTTCCGTTGATAAATAGCACACCGCCGTGCATTCCCTTTAGCGTCATCGCCGCTGTATCGACGTCTGCCTCGGGGTGCTCGGTCATCACAACAAAATCCAACTGATTCGCTCGCGCCGCCGAAATGATCTCAGTGAAACTGCCTCGGCTGTGTCCCCCGAGAAACGAATGCACATGCATCACGCCCTTGTACTCCGAAAAGTTTTGATTGACTTGAGCCGGTTGCCTACTCGAGTTGACTACTTGAATGAGAGCATTCAAACGACCAAGTTTGTATCTGCGATAAGCGAAGGGAAGTTGCGACAGTACGAGGAGGACTGCAAGCGCCAGAAGAACCTTACGAAGACGTGTCATCAATAGTGAATCGTAAATGGTGAATGGTGAATGGTGGATAGTGAATCACAACAACCGATCGATCTGGTTCACAATTTACGATTCACGACGTCACGATTCAAAGTCCACTGAAGCGACGTGTTCACTAATCTGCCGTCCAAACTCTGCGACTCTGACGTGATCCGGATGGATAGTGTAAGCATCAAGGCCTTCCCGATCGTCGAAAACAGCGACGAGACCTGTATCGTACGAGCGCGCCAAGTGGAGAATGTCGAATCCCACTGCGAGACTCCTGACTTCAGGAACGGTAGTCCGCAGTTCAGCCAGCAAGCGTACGTGCTCTTCGCGAGCAAATTGTTCTACATCGGAGCGATATTTCCAGACAACAATGTGAGTGAGCATGTATTTTCCGCCGTTAGTGTTCTCTTTAATTCTGGTCGCGACCCCGCGCGCTCAGATGTTAGTTACAGAACGGGAGCGAAGCGACGGATGTCAAGCCGGTGTCCACCTTCTTGAGTTGACAGCGGTCGCTTCGCTCCCGTTCTGTAGTTGAGTGCGATCACTAATCTTCACCACGTGTGTTCTTCAGATCTTTCAAGAAATTGTTTATTGCATCGCCGACCCAAATGACTTTGCGCGATTTCCAAATAATTCGTGGCGGACGTTGCAGGCCTGGCTCCCCTTTCACGATCACGAAAAGCTCGCCGAACGGATAAGTCGAGTTCAATATTCGCCGGTACTCGACCAGACTAAAGAAGATGACGAAGTCAGCTTCGCTCAGATCCGTCGCCGCCGATAAGCTTTTGTGCTTACGAATATAACTATTCAGCTTTTTGGCTAAGGTTCCGTAGACGACGTCATAACGGGCGGTCGATTCGGGATCGGCTCTCAGTACCGATTCGATGATCCAGCTGTCCGTGTCATAGGCCGAGATCACTGACGACTTCAAGACAACGACTAGCCCTTTATCTCTGAGTCGAATATCAGATAGTGCGCCGCGCTGCGTCTCACCACTCGCCCGAAAGTTTTGCTGGGCTGTGGCATTCGAGACTGCTGTGCCGAAAACAATAAGCAACGCAAACGCCAGGGTCGTTTGTTTTCCGAGATTGTTCACGGGGTTGGATGTTATCTCAGGTAACTATTCGAAAGAAATAGATCATGTATGGAGACGTGTTTCATAGAGCACCGTCGAGGCGTGTTTCATAAGGCACCGTCTCGCCAGCTTCTACGTATCGCTTCAGCAAGTCCAGATACCGGGCCCAGCATAAGCAGGAGATCCAGTAATGTTCATTTGCCTCAGGCCAGCCCACGTGTTGAAACTTCACCATGGTGCTCCCATTTGTTTCTGCGAGCTCGAATCCGACGCGCGAGTCCTGCCAATCGGAGTCCGCCTTAGTTAAGCGGATTTCAAACGCCGAATCAGGAATGCACTGAGTGACCACAGCGTGCCAGTCATACTCCGGTCCAAAGCCGAGGGTATATTCAGCGCCTTCTGCCGGAGAGCCTGTACAAGTCTTGGTCCACCAGCTATCCAGACCCGTCGGCGTGGAAACCGCGTCGAAAACTCTACGCGCCGAAGCGTTGATCGGGAAATCTTGACGGATATGAAGCATGATTCAACTCTTTCCTTCGAGTGTGTACCCGTCTTACCACAATTGTCGCTAGAGTACCGAGGATTATGCCGCCGGTCGAAGTTATAAGATCGTGCCATACAAAGTATTTCAAGTAGATCACCTGTAGCATTACGAGGCTTGCCGTTGCAACCGTCACCCGGGAACGACTGCTACCAATTGCGTAAGTCAGAAAAAGCGTGTGTCCGGAAACGAATGGGAAGCTTGCGAACACCCGCGCCACTGCCAATCCGACGACGACAACATCGACGATCACCTGAACCGCTGTTGTCTCTCTTAGGTGCTCAGCTCGATCAAGTAAGAAGGCTACAAAAGGTATGATAATTGGTACCACATAAAAAAACGAAGGCGGAAATCCAAAAGTGCTGGAACCGAGAATCGAGCCTCGGAGCATGTAGACGCCGAACAATATTGCTGACGCAACAGAAATGAACAGCACCACAACAGGTTGAAACAAAAGGTGCTTCGGTTGGGTTGTTGTCTCAGCCGCCAATACGTGCTCCCGGTTTTCGCGCAAAGATATACGCTCGCCGGCTTGGATACTCAACTTGCGGGTACGGATCACGTTCAATCACTTCATCAAGATCAAACCCGGCCGTCTTCAGATAGTCTTTCATCTCCGTAGTCTCAAAGAAAATGAAGTCGAGTGACACCTGCTTACCAAGAAACTCGTCTCGATGAACGATGTCGCCGCCGATGTGATACGTCAGTAACAAGACTCCATCCGGTTTAATCACTCGCTTCAATTCAGTAAGAGCAGGCGCGACCGAAGGCCTGGGCACATGAATGATGGAGTAGAAGGCAGCGATCCCAGCGTAGTGGTTGTCAGGAATACTACCGAGCTGCAACATGTTTCCCTGACTGAATGGAATCTCGGGATTTGCCGCTGCGGCGTGTCGCACCATCTCTTCAGACAAGTCAATGCCGCACACATTTGCTCCACGCTCGTGTAGATAGCGTGCGATTTGTCCCGGCCCACATCCCATGTCACAGAGGGTGCCTCGGCCTGCAGTCTTTTCAATGAGCCAATCCAGCACCTTCCTATCGAAAGGCTTATGGTCCAGCTCGTCGCGGAACTGCTCTGCGTACGCGGATGCCACATCGTCATAGCTCTGCTGAATATCGCTTTTCACGGCAAATTCCGAAGGTTTTTACTACGCGAAAAAGACTTGTGGTCGCATCCGGTCGAAATCTATTAGACTGCTTGGTGGCTGAAGCGTTCTACAGGAGGTTGAACCAATGAAGATCGCGACGCCCCTTTTACTCATTTGCCTCACACTCGTAACACAGGCACAAACACCGACCGATTCCCTGGCCCAACGTGGGTTCGCGGAGGTGGAACGCATCGGCGAGGCAAACGCCCGTGCATTCTTTGTTTTTACCGTCGGCGGTCGTCAGTACACCGTCAGGCACGATGGACGCGGTGAAATCACCGGCCCGATCTTTAACAAGCTGCGCAACTTCTTTCTCAGATTGGACGGTGCCGCCCGAGTCGACAGACTCTATTCTGCCGAGGCTGGCAACGATCTATTGCTTGCCTATCAAGTCACCAACGGCAGATCGGGTTGGGGTTATATCGCACGATTTGATCCGAGCGCGCCGGCATTCCGATGGTTCGCGTCGATACCTTCAATGAACGTTGGACCTGGCTTGATCGAAGGCAATTACGTGTATGTCACGGGCCAGGACTTTCTCGGGAAGTTGGATCTTCAAACTGGCAAATATGTTTGGCAGCAAACTGATCTGAAGGAGTACGGTCCTGTCTTCGCTCAGTTTGCCTTGCCAGAGATTAATGGTGCGACGGTCGTCTTTCCCGAAGCTGGCGCGAGAGCACGCACGCTGGAAGTTGATAAAGCCACTGGCCGGATTCTGAAGGGCGCATCCTCTCATTAAGCCTTTCCGGCTTTGCGCTTCATACATTTTCGGATCAAACTCTTCAGCGTCGGCAGATCCACATCTGAAAGCTGCTTGATGTAAAGACACGATTTCCCAGTCGTGTGTTTGCCGAGCTTCCGCAACAACTCGTTTTCGTCATCCGACCCGCTCAAAACATACAACGTCAGATTTTGTTTTCGCGGTGAGAAGCAGATCAACGGCCAATCGCCCTCCTGGCCGCTCGCGTATTTGTAATGATAACTGCCGAAGCCGACGATACTCGGGCCCCACATCTTCGGCTTGTATCCACTGATTTCACTCATCATCGCCGCGACCGTTTTACAATCTTTGCGTTTTGCCGGATCCGGAATGTCGTTCAGAAACTTCTGAACGCTTTGGTCAGTTTGTTTGGTTTTCAGTTCCGCCATTGGCCCCTCAGAAGTGACTGAGTCGACTCAGTCGTTTGTCGTTGGTTTGTGTTGGTCCAGGTTAAGAGTCGTCCGATCGGTAACCGATCCTCCAGGCACAGGCACGATCTCCAGTGGATCCGTTGAGCGCGCAGGCAATGCGTTGTTTGGTAAGTCATTGCGTCCGATTTGTTTCGGCTCGGATTCGGATGCATCCAGAAGTCGTCTCACGCGATCGACTTTTATTAAGCCCGTTAAGACGATTGGCACGCAAACAATCAGTCCGAAGATGACGATGAACGAGAATATGCGAGGGCCCTCGAAAAAGAGCATAAACAAAGCGCCGAGCATAGTCAGCGCAAAAATGAGCAGACCTAATCCCAGCAGATCTTCCGACTTCTTGAACTTCTCGATCGCATCGTCGATGCGTCCCTCGAGCGCCATTTGAACGCCGGTAAGTGAGCGTCCACACTTACGGCAGTAACGAGTCGGTGTTTCGTTTAGAGTTGCGCAATCAGGGCAATACACGTTGGTTGTATGTCAGCCGTCGAAATTGAACTTGCGGTAGACGGGATCGGCCTCGAGTGCGTGAACCTTTAAAAAGTCCCAAGCTGTCTGATTGATCTTCGGCGCCAGATCATAATACCAGTGGTCGTGCTCCTTCATTTCCGTTAATTGTATTGGAAAGCCCGACGTTTTCAGAAGATCACGCGTATCGCGAACGACCTTGATCGGATATACATCATCCCACTCTCCCGCCTGAATAAACATCGGAATCTTTCGCTTCGCCAACTCAACCCAGTCCTTGTCTTCATCCATCAATGCTCCGGCGTGAACAGCGGTTGCGGCGAAGTATTGTGATTCGAGAAGAGACATTTCGAGTGCGAACGTGGCGCCATTGGAGTGTCCGAACAGATACACTCGTCGCGGGTTTACTGGGTATTTCCCTTTTAATTCTTCGACGAGATCGTGCAAAAACTCTGGTCCATCCTGCGGTGCTTTCCAGCCACCTTTCACATCAATGGCGTCTGGTCCGACGATGATGAAGCCTTCTTTTTTTGCGAGATCCTTCCACTTCTCAACCATGATGTTTCCAGTGCGATTCATAGCGTGAAGCATGACAACTAAAGGAACGGTGGTCGAGCGTTGAATGTTGGACGGAACATAAAGATAGTAAACGCGAGGCTTCCCGCCGGATTGCATTAACTCTTTGGTAATGTCGTCTGTTGCGAAAGCGACCGGGGCGATTAACAGAAGCAAGAAAATGCTGAAAACGAGCGTAAGTATTCTCATAACGAACCTCGTGTGAGTTGGTGGCTTTTCTAGATTATGAGCGAACGCTTGCTATTGAAAAAGATCAACGTTGCGTGACCAGCGGGAGTTCGACAAAACTCGCTTGGCCGGGTGCATGGTAGATCCGCTGGGTTGCTTTACGAAAGTCCTCTGGCTTCGCCCAGAAGATGCTCTTAACGAACGTCTGCGGATTCCGATCGTATAGCGGGAACCAACTCGATTGAATCTGCACCATCAGGCGATGCCCCGGAAGGAACACATGATTCGTAGTTGGCAACGCAAAGCGGTAAAGCAACGGCTCGTTCGCGGTGATCGGTTTCGCGACTTCGAGACTCTCGCGGTACCGGCCGCGAAAAACATCCGCCGCAATCATCAACTGGTAACCACCCATGTTCGGCTGGCCAGCGACTTGATCGGGATAAAGATCAATCAGCTTCACTACCCAATCTGAATCTGTGCCACTCGTCGAAGCGATAAGATTCGCCATCGGTTGGCCACTGATCTTCACCGGTGAAGTCAGTGTCTCAGAGGTGAAGACCAACACATCCGGACGTCCTGATGCTTCTCTTTGATCGTCGACCAACCAGCGTGACCAACTCGCACCGTCAATCGGCCGCGATCGAAACGGAACTGGCTTCGCCGGATCGGAAACGTATTCCTCGTATCCAGGTCTCGACGTAGTTGAAGCAGTAAAGCTCGCCTTCAGACCTTCTTTAAGATAGAGCGGAGTTGGCTTGATGCTGCATCCAGTCTCGCATCCCATCGGCCATGCTTTGAAGTTGCGCCAAACATTGGTGCCCGTTTCGAACGCCACAACGGGAGAGATGTTCGGTTTGGGCGCGCCCTCCTTCAAGTAGTAATCCAAAAAAGGCCGGAGGATTTCCTTGCGAAACGTCAGCGATGTATCGCTATTAAACTTGATCGCGCCTAACTGGCTGCCGTCGCGAATCATCTGACCGTGATGCCACGGGCCCATAACCAGGAACACTTTGTCGTTGTTTGTATCTTTAGGCTCGATAGCTTTGTAGACGGCGATATCACCATAGATATCCTCCTGGTCCCATAGACTATGAACCAGCATCACCGGCACCTTCAGAGGTTGAGCAGCTAGTATTTTGTCGACGGCCTGATCCCGCCAGTAAGCGTCGTAACTCGGATGCTCCAAAATCTTTCGCCAGAAGCCGACCTGCTCCAGTCCGCGCCGGCGACCAAGTTCGCCAGCCGAGCCTGCTTCCATGAACATGTCGTAGTCGTCGTAATGGCTTGTCCACCATTTGATTGCGTTTTCCCGCGTGGCTTGCTGATCGTAGATGTAGCTCATTCCCTGTTGGCGGAAAGCGCCGTAATGAAACCAATCGTCACCAATCCATCCGTCGACCATCGGATTCATCGGCACAGAAACTTTGAGTGCCGGATGCGGATTGATAAGCGCCATGAGCGGAAGGAAGCCGTCGTATGAAATGCCGAGGATGCCGACGCGTCCATTACTCTCGGGGATGTTCTTAACAAGCCAATCGATCGTGTCGTAAGTATCCGTTGCGTGATCAACGTTTGTTGGATTCTGCGGACCATGCAGTGGACGGTTCATCACGTAGTCGCCTTGAGAGCCATACTTCCCGCGAATGTCTTGCACGACACGGATGTAACCACCTTCCACGATGACGTCTGTAGCATTGTCGTAGCCCGTGAGAATTGAGCCGAGGTCCGAACTCTCTGCATGACTTGTGAGGCTTGTGGCGTCGTAAGGAGTTCTGGTTATCAGAATGGGAGCATTGCGCGCGCCTTTTGGAATCAGTATTACCGTGTGCAGCTTCACACCATCGCGCATCGGTATCATCACATCGCGCTTGATGTAATTGAAACCCTGGTTTGTTGGTTCAAACTTCTGTGGCGTTTCGCTGGGATAGTTTTGAGCAAAAGCCGGTTTGGGAAGAATCGTGATGATCGCAGTGAGAGTCAGTAAGACGACTGCTGTTCTGTTCATAGTTGGGCCTCAGGTTGAAAATGCCGATTTAGGAAGTACCGATCAAGTGAACTACGAGCGCTAATCAGTTCCGTTCGCGGTAGCGGATGGCCAAGACTCAACTCCATAAGATGCGGGTGTTGAGTGGTGGCCATCCGCTACCGCGAACGGTACTGAATATCTGTTCATTGTGACTTTTCAGAGTTCTCTTTAGATTGTTGACCGTTTAGTAGTGGCCGACTTGTCTTTCGATCCGTTTATCTGGAACAAGCCACATGATCGCCACCAGCACATAGATCGCAAAGCCGATCCAATTATTTACAAAGGTCAATGCAATCGCTACCAAATAAAGAACGATCGAGATCTTTCCTTTGAAATCGCTACCGAGCGCAGCGGCAAGCACCGATTCGCTTCCGTGAAGCGCTAACAACGCGCGCACCAGAATGAAATAGGAGATTGCGGCACACAACAAAACTACGCCATAGAGCGCAACCGACGACCCACCGAAATGGTTCTCGCCCATCCAGGCAGTTGTAAATGGAATAAGTGAAAGCCAGAAGAGAAGATGAAGGTTGGCCCACAGTATTCGGCCATTGACGTGTTCGGACGCGTGCAAGAGGTGGTGATGATTGTTCCAGTAGATACCAAGATAGATAAAACTCATTACGTAGCTCAGGAAGACGGGCCAGAGTGGTCGCAGCGCAGCCAAACTCGAGTCGTGCGGAGCGCGCAGTTCAAGCACCATGATTGTAATGAGGATTGCGATAACGCCGTCGCTGAAGGCTTCTAATCGCGTGGTGGACATAGTAAAAAACGGGGAGCAGGGGCACTAGGCAGGAGCACGCGGCAGCCTGCACCTGCACGCTGCTCCTGCTCCCTGATTCTAATTCCGGGTCAGATGCCG
>Ga0157380_10002606_pt1 | contig 12198 bp, 9 predicted proteins | sample S35metaG_FD_119757 | JGI IMG/M metagenome (GOLD analysis project Ga0157380, IMG submission 119757) | Switchgrass rhizosphere microbial communities from Kellogg Biological Station, Michigan, USA - S3-5 metaG | ecosystem: Host-associated > Plants > Roots > Rhizosphere > Soil | place: USA: Michigan...
GACCTTAGAGTCTGGCAACAATCAATGTACCTGGTGGAAACCGTATATAAGTTAACGCAAAGTTTCCGAAAGAAGAGATTTACGGGTTAACGAGTCAAGTAAGAAGGGCGGTTGTGTCGATACCTTCAAATATTGCTGAGGGCCATACGCGAGAACACATCAAAGGATATCTTCATCACCTTTCGATGGCTCAAGCCTCACCGGCAGAGGTGGAGACGCAAGTCGAAATCGCTAGCCGACTAACCTATTTGCTACCTTCAGAGTTGGAAGACTTGGTGAGAGAGATTCGCTCACTTGGGAAGCAGCTCTACGCATTACGCAATGCTCTTCGGCGCTCCCAAACAAACAACGATGGATCCAACTGACACCCGTTCCCCGACACCCGGCACCCGTTCGATCATCATCGGCACCGCTGGGCACATCGATCATGGCAAGAGCGCCCTCGTGCGCGCATTAACCGGAAACGATCCCGATCGTTTGCCCGAAGAAAAGCGACGCGGGATCACAATCGATTTGGGCTTTGCCGATTTGGCTTTGGGTGACGCACGGATCGGCTTTGTCGACGTTCCCGGCCACGAGCGGTTTGTAAAAAACATGCTGGCCGGCGCTCACGGGATTGACGCCGTTGTTCTCGTCATTGCCGCGGACGAAGGCGTCATGCCTCAAACTCGCCAGCATTTCGACATCTGCCGCCTGTTGGGAGTCAAACGCGGTCTCGTAGTGATCACCAAGACTGATCTGATCGAAGAAGAGCTCCTTCCGCTGGTAATTGAGGAGGCGAGGGAACTGATGTCCGGTTCATTTCTGGAAGCTGCACCCGTTGTTCCAGTGAGCGCAAGAACGGGCGCGGGTTTGGATCTCCTGCGCGAGGAGCTACGGGGTCTCGCGCTGACGATTCCGGCGAGGTCGGAGGGCTTGTTACCTCGTCTTCCAGTCGATCGCGTCTTCGTAATGAAAGGGTTTGGCGCGGTGATCACAGGTACGTTGGTCTCTGGATCGATAGCGGAAGGTGACGAACTGGAACTGTGGCCGCCGCACAACCGCGTGCGTGCCCGCGGTGTTCAGGTTCATGGCAAGTCTGTCGGTCGCGCCACCGCGGGCCAGCGCACGGCGATTAACCTGGGAGGTATCGAGACGAGTGCTATTGAACGAGGCATGGTGCTGGCTCCAGTTGCGAGTCTCCGCGCAACCCAGATTCTCGACGTGAGATTGTCAGTCCTTCCTAACGCGCCGCGAGCTTTGCGTTCGCGCGCTCGTGTTCGTTTTCATATTCACGCCGCAGAGGTGCTTGCTCGAGTCCATGTTCTCGAAGAGGGCGGGTTGATTGCACCGGGCGATCGCGGTTTTGTCCAACTCCGCCTTGAACGTCCCGTCACCGCGGTGAGCGGAGAACATTTTATCGTGCGGTCTTATTCGCCTTCGGTGACTGTTGCCGGCGGCCAGGTTCTCGATCCACTAGCTGCAAAGCATCGCGGAAAAGATCTTCCCGAAGTGAAAGAGCGCCTGGAACTTTTACTAAATGGAACTGCTTCGTCACAGCTGGCTACTTTTATCAAATCGTCCGGAGAATTAGGTCAGCGTCTAGCGGATCTGCAGGCGCGCACAGGATGGACTGACGATCGGATTGCGGCAACTCTCAATGATGCCGTTAGGCCTGGGGCTGTCGTCGACTGTGCCGGGGTCTTTCTTGCCGCTCCCGTTTACGACCGTCTCAAAGAGGTGGCGCTTAAGGAAGTCGCTCACCATCACAAACGCGAACCTCTCGCGCGCGGGCTGGCGCGCGAGACACTCCGTGAGCGCCACTTCGCTCATACGCCACCAGAAGTTTTCAAGTCGGTCCTTGGTGAACTCGAACAGTCCGCAGCGCTGATTGCGGAAAAGGAGATCCTGCGAACACCGGAACATCTGCTTGAACTTTCGGATGACGACGCAAAGCTGAGAGATCGATTGTCTGCGGTCTATGAAACTGCCGGCCTCGCGCCGCCTACTTTGGATTCGGCGATGGAGTCGGCGGGCATTGCGGCTGCCCAGAAAGTGCATGGCCGGAAGATCCTTCAACTGCTGCTTGATCGTAATAGTTTGGTGCGGGTTCAGGGGGATTTGTTCTTTCACCGCCGGGCGCTCGACGATCTAATTTCAAAGCTAAAGCAGTTTGCGCGCGAACATCAGCCGGAGCCGACAATCGATGTAGCCACCTTCAAAGACCTGGCTGGAGTGTCGCGGAAGTATGCGATTCCGCTGCTCGAGTTTTTCGATCGTGAGCGAATCACCCGTCGCTCGGGGGATCGTAGGCTGATCCTAAAATGACGGACTTGCGTTAACTTGTGCGCAGGCGTTAACATGCAGCACATTAATAGCGACCTTCTTTTTCCAAAACCTTCAACAACTCATTGGCCGGAGGTTCCAAATGAAAAGCATTAAAGACGTATTGGCTGTGATCGTAGGCCTGGGAGCAGCAGCGGGCTCGATCTACTACTTCTATAAGTTTGTAACCTTCGTCGAGGCGGAAGGCGGCCACAGTTTCCTCTGGAAAGCCCTTGGTCTGGCCGTGATCGCCTTCGTCTGCGGGTTGGTTTACTTCCTGGGACACGTCAACAAGGAAGAGGAAATTCACATCACTCAGTAGTTCGCCCGCAGGACCTTCCGGTGTGTCCGGTATGGCCTAGGCCAGCGCGACGAGTGTGTGGTTGCTTTTCTAACGCCGACTTTCTAACGCCGTTTGTGCACCCCGTGGCAACTAGGTGCGCAAACGGCGCTTAATATGTTTTTGAATCAAAAAATCCGAACGGAGAATTAGTGGCGATGATCGCAACGGTTGCAATGCTGATACAGGTCGAGACGGCATTTCGAGAGCCATCGTATTTTGCGCCCGTGATGCTGGGCATGCTGGCGCTGGGTGCTTTGAGCTGGTTGGTCGCCGCCGTCCTGGGCTTTGCGCGTGCCAAAGCATTTGGACCCTCAGCTCGTTGGTTTTCCTTCGGAGCCGTTAGCTTGATCCTGTTCCACTTGCAATTTATCGCGCTTGGTTTTGGTTTACTGACAAAGGACAACAGTCTGGTCTTTGGTCTCCTGACGTTCTTCAATATTTTTGTGATCATCGCGGCGATCTGCGCCATCATGGGCTTCATACGATTGACGAGCCCGCGCTAAAAGACCGCATTGCAAGTTGTCTAGATGACAAAGAGACTTACGCTACTCGCCGCGCTCGCGATCATAGTGAGCGCGGCTTTCTTGTTTTTTCGCGGGGGATCGCGGGCCGACCGAGGTCGACCTAACCGAGGTTTTGTCTCGATCCATGGCGGTCGGTTTGTTGTTGACGGGGCGCCTTTCCGTTTTGTCGGCGCAAACGTAGCCATCATGTATCGCGATGAAGATCGCGCGGCAATGCCTGCGACACTTCGAAAGGCTTCGCAGGCCGGAATGCGCGTCGTCCGCGTTTGGGCATTCGGCGAAGGGGGACCGGGCGATGTTGGCCCGCTTGCTGATTTCGCGGACTGGCCCCGCACTCATCCCTTTCGCTGGGCGCCGGGACAGTGGAATGAAGAGGCGTTCGTGCATCTGGACAAGGTGCTCGCTGAAGCGCAACGAAACAACCTGCGCGTCCAGTTGTGTCTGACAAACTGGTGGCGCGATACGGGCGGAGTCACTCAATACTTGCGTTGGGCCGGAGTCAATGGCGCTGACGATGCCAGTTTTCCGTTTGGTATCAATCCCGAGCGCGCAATGCTTTTCTACACAAACGAAACGACGCGCCGCCTCTATCGCGAACATCTCGAAAAACTGGTCACGAGAAGAAATACCGTCACGGGCGTGTTCTACCGCGATGATCCAACAATCCTCGGTTGGGAACTAATGAACGAGGCCCAGGCTGTTACCAGCAGATGGGCCGAGCGTCGCGCCTGGGTTTCGGAAATGAGCAGCTACCTAAAGTCGCTCGATTCCAATCATCTTGTTACTCCTGGCGAATGGGGCTATCGCACTGCCGCCGAACGGCGCGAGTGGCTTGCGGATCACCGCATTTCGACAATCGACTACTGCGATGTTCACCACTACCCGCGCGAAGACGGGGACGTCGTTGTTGATTCCCCTCAGGCATTGCGCGAGTTCATTGAAAACCGATCGGCGGCCGCACTCTCGATTAACAAACCGCTCGTAATGGGAGAATTTGGGATTGCTCCAGAAGGTTACAATGGTATTGCTCGAGCGGAGTGGTTTCGAGCTTTCTTTGAAAGTAATCTGCGCGCAGGGACGGCGGGCGCAATGTTCTGGATCGTGACTCCCGATCCAAACAGGGGCTTCGGCATCACTTACACCAACGCTCGCGACGAGGCTGTGTTCGCCGAGATCCAACGCGCCGCCCAGAACTTTTCGGCGTTGCGTTCGGCGAATCCACCCGAACGACTTCTGAACTTCAATAGGCACCTGATTCCCCGGCAAGACACCTGGTCGCGTCCACACGACGATCCAAATATTTCTCCGCGCATGATCGTGCGTGAGGACCGGTCAATTCTTTACGGTTTCAAGCCGCAGCTTGCGACTCAGGCTCGCTTCGAAAAACTAGGCAGTGGCGCCGGTTACTTGTGGGGATTTGGAATGGGTTTCGTTGAGTATGTGGTTCCCGCGCGCTCGGACAGACGTCGGGTCAGTCAAATCATCGTGCGCGCACACATCCAGCCGGTGCTGCCGATTGACGGTCGGCCGGAAGACATTCAGACACGAGTGACGCTTTATGTGAACGGAGCTAACTGCGGTTCGCGTTTGGTTTCTGTAGAGCCGGCTGGTCAGCCAGTGATTCAGGAATGGGTGATTGATAAGTTGTTGGTTCGTCTCCGCGCCATGCGAGGGCTGCCGCTGACGATCCGGTTTGCAGTAACTCCGGAAGCGGACTGGCCGTACGGAGTGAACATCTCAAACTGGCCGGAGGGCTACGACAATTCCAAAGACGCGAGGCCGGTTGAAGTGGAGATTAGGCGGTAGGCATTGAGGAGAGCCGGCCCTATTGCCAGAAGGAGCGGGGGGCTAAATCGCCCTTCCTGACTGAGACACATTCACCGCTGAGTTGGACTGAGGATCTGCAACGCCTTCTCATTCAGGATGTAGACCTCTGCTGATGGCACCCCGCCCAGGTTGTTACTAAAACTCGGAGCGACGGACTGCCGCAACTCAGTAAGCATCTTGTCATTGCTGAAATAGCGTCGCCCGCGAGCATCAATCAAGAAATCACCCACTTTCAATTTGGCGAGAGAGGCCGGATCGGAGATCGAAACGAAGACGAGATCCGTACGGTTAACACGTTCCGCATAGTAAGCCGCCAGGATCTGACTCTCACTCGCTACCTGCGCTCCTGCTGGTGCGCGTTTGGCAATCTCGCCTATCACGTCGCGCATGCTGGCATCGTAGAACTCATCGTGAGGGAAGAAGTAACCAGCTTGAGCCATGCCGCCGCCAAACCAGTTCGTGTACAGACGAAAATGGGGCGACGCATGAATCGATGTCGCAACGGAAGCTACGATCACGATTGCCGCCAGAGCCGAGCGAACATAAGGCGCTAATCCCTCATTCGCGAACAACGAACGGAATCGTTCCCCAATCCATCGGCCGACGAATTGAATACCGATGGCCGCGGTAATCATGACTGCGGGAAGTGCCACCGTGAAGTAGCGCGTAAACTTTCCGCCCGCCCACACAAAGGTCATTACCCAGACCAACATCCAGAACAGAATAAAGTAGCGTCCGTCGCCGATCTTGCGCCTAAACAATAACGGCAAACCCACGATGAAGGAGGCAATGGTAAGAATAGGGAGTTTCACCCCGATGAAGACGAAATAGAAATACCAGGGAATTCCGTTCAACCATTCAGTCATCTTGTGGTTGTAGATTGCCCCCATGAACTCGTAACCAACGTGACCAATTCTTTTCTGGCCGGCGAAGATTCCCATTTCGTGCCACGTCGCCGGTAGGAGAATCGTTGGGTTAAGCAACAGAAACACACTGCTCATGACGAGGAGGAAAAACAGCATTCTCTTCTTGCCCAGACGCCAACGCGTTTCCGGAATGGCCTGGAAGATCCAGTAATAGGACAGGCCAACCACTAACAGCGCAGGCATATATTTTGACGCCAACATCGCTCCGCAGGCCGCCGCCGCTGCCCAGTAGTAAGGCTGCGGCCGGCGTCCGTTGTTGCTCTCGGCCACCCGTTGGCCGCGCAGCCAGAAAATGTTTGCTAGCAGGAAGAAGAAAAGTAGAAAAGTGTCTTCCTTTGCGACGCGACTGAAGGCAATCGCTTGCGGATCAAAGGCCCAGAGCGCTGCTGCGAGTAGTGCGACTTCTGCGCCGAACAATTCCACGGTCAGCAGGTAAAGCAACACGACTGTGAGCGCGCCAAAAACTGTTCCGGGAAGGCGTAATGCTGTTTCGGGTGAAATTTGGAGGTCGCGATTGTTGGAGGCGACGGGAGAACTGTTATTCCATTTTTCAGCAAGAAAAACGCTTCCCGTCTGAAGCGCCTTCATCAACATCGGGTGCTCGCCGTTGGCGGCCGTCAGTCCATGCTGCCGATAATCTGCAACGGCGTTGAGTTTGTTGAGTTCGTCTTCGCTAAGCCCTTCAGCGCTCAGGCCGACCACGCGAAAACCGAAACCGGCTAGAGCCAGGACTGCAAGAGTGACGATCACCAATGTTCTGCTGGCTAGCATTACCCCTATTGGCGGAAAGAGCTCTGGCCTCAGACCTGCTGTGATAATTGCTTCTGCTTTGGCCGCCAAAATTCTAAGAAACCTCTTCCCGTTTCACGGTATTAGATCTTTCTGTCGCTACTTACCCCTGACTCGATGGGAGTTGCCCCAACAAAAGTCGCAAGGTTAACCTTAAATACCGTGGCTCGCAACTTGGCGTGTATGAGACAGGAGTTTTGTACCTTAAAGGCCGCGATCCGAAGCCCTATAGTCACAAAGCGTACATAACAAAATAACTTGCAAATACTTGTCAGTTCAGCCAAAATCCGCAAGAATTTCAGGGCTCAGATCTCTTTTTCCGCAAGACCAAATCCATAACCCAAAAGGGGGCATAATGGCAGAGACTCAAGAGAACCTTCACGCGGGGACTTCGGCCCAACCTTTCCGAATCGACCAGAAGTTACACCAGATTCTTTATAAGTCTGAGACCCGACCGGCGCTTGAACCAAAACCGGAAGAAGTGTTGCCAGAGCCCGTTTACCCACAACATCCGAATCCCGTTGAAATGAGCAAACGGGAATATCAAAAGTTGAATGCGAAGAGAACCTGGAAGACGTGGGGTGCCCCGTATTTCAGATCACGCTGGCACTCGGGCGAGTTGCGCCCAATCATTCCCTATTTGTTCACTGAGTGGAAATGCAATTTGGATTGTCACTATTGCTGGTCCTACAACAATGCGGTCAAGGGGATGACGGAAGATGTCGGGAAGCGCTCAATCGACTGGCTCCATTCGATTGGCGCACGCGTGTTGGCCCTGATGGGCGGCGAACCGCTGCTGAGACCCAAGTTCATTCACAAGATTGTCGACTACAGCGCGAAGAAAGACATTTTCGTTTACCTGCCGACCAACGCGCGGCTACTGAAACCGGAAGTGACCGATCGACTTGGCGATGCCGGAATCGCGACTTTCAATATCGCTGTTGATTCCGTCAAAGAAAGAAAGTCTTTGCCAAAGGCGTTCGAGCCGATACGTGCAAACTTTGACTACCTGGTAAAACGCCAGCACCACTATGGTTACTCAGTGATGTTCAATATCAACATCTGCCATAACAACATGGAGGATGTGGTGGAACTGACGGAAATAGCGCGCGCGAATGGTATTGCCACTGACTACCACATCAACGAGACGCCGATGCTGGAGCAGACGCACTTCAAACACCTTGATGAAAACCAGACCTATTTGACGCCTGAAGATTGGCCGAAGGTAGATGCGCTGCTTGACTACCTACAAGACAAGCGCATAAACCACGGTTACAAGATGGCGAACCCAGTGCAGCATATGGAAGACATGAAGTTGCTGATGCGTGGCGCAGTGCCCCCCTGGGATTGTCGAGCAGGACAGAACTCACTGATCATTCGCACCGATGGCTCGCTCGCTCCCTGTTTCCCGATGTACTCTGCGACCCACGACTGGGGAACAGTTGGCAACCACAAGTTTGACGTCAAGCAACTCGATGAGATGAAAGTTGAATGCACCAAACACTGCCTCTCGACCTGTAACTACATTCTGGGCTACTGCTACGACAACAAACGGGTAATCACCTGGGGCCTGAAGCAGGCGCTACACGGATTTAAGGGGGCCAGCAACGGCTTCTAGTTGCCACTTTCGAATTAGAAACAAAGAGCCGGAGTCAATTCAATGACTCCGGCTTTTTTGTTTATGTCAGTCAGGAAGGTGGGCTCGCCGCTGATCGATTGACGCAGGAAAGAGTTGCTACGTCCTGCCACCTTTCAGTGTAATCACAGCGACGGCGGCATTGATGGCGATTCCAATCGCCACGTACAACCAGTATCTACGGACGCTCAAGCCGCGCTTGAAGCTAATGAGTGTGACGACACCAAGCGGAATCCAAATCAACACTCCCGTAATGAGGCCCGGAGTGTATTCGCGATAGAACAAACTTGTTCCGAGGTGACTGAATCCGTTAACCATGACCACCGCGCCGAGGATGATCAGCAACTGCTTTGGGAAATTGAGTCGGCGCGCAATCAGTAACCCGATAATTATCAAACCGAGACCAATAGCCTGCCCGACCAGGAATTTTGTCGGCGACAATTCCACGCCGCGCAGCCTCTTGAGATATGCGGGATAACCTTCGCCGCCGTAAAACTCTTCAGCAATGTGAATCACGTACGTGATCGGAACGAGACAGGACCAGAGGGCGATGGATGAGCGGGATCTGTCGGGCATTGTCGACCTTTATACCGCGTGAATCGTGAATCGTAAATCGTAAATCGTGAATCGTGGATCGCGACTTCGTCATTCTGCTTGAGTTAATGCCAAGCCAACTTCGCGCGGTGAGCCCGAGGCTCACCGCCCTGGTGGGCGGTAGGGCCTCGTGTAAGACAGTACGGTATCGAGTGTCTCCCTGTGGTAAGGTTTCCGCTCGTTCTCAACGATGAGCTCCTCGAAAAACAAACCTGGGTCAAAGCCAGAACTAGCACGTCGTCTCGGCTTGTTTGATGCGACCATGCTGGTAATGGGCGGAATCATCGGCTCGGGGATCTTCATTAATTCCTACGTCGTTGCTCGTCAAGTCACCACTCCGTTTCTCATCCTCGGCGTGTGGGCGTTTGGCGGTCTCGTCGCACTCGTAGCCGCATTCATCTGGGGGGAGCTGGCCGCGCTTCGGCCCAAGGTTGGTGGTCAATACGCTTACCTGCGCGAGGCTTATCATCCGTCGATAGCCTTTCTGTATGGGTGGGCGCTGCTATTGGTGATTCAAACCGGGGGAATGGCGGCGGTTGCTGTTACTTTCGCGCGCTACTTCATTGAGTTGACTCGCATCCCTCTCGGCGACAGCGTCATTGCCGCTTTCGCCCTCGCCATCCTGACAGGAATTAACTGCCTCGGAGTTCGCGCGGGAAGCACCGTTCAGAGTGCTCTGATGGTGCTCAAGATCATCGCGATCGTGGCATTGATCCTTTGCGGGCTTTTGCTCGCAGCGCCGGCGAGTCAGGTTCCTGCCCTTCCGGCGGCAGGCAATTCGTTTGGAATGTTGACTACGATCGGTGCGGCCCTCGTGCCAGTGCTTTTCGCCTACGGTGGCTGGCAGACCGCAAGTTTCGTCGCCGGGGAAATCCGTGAGCCGCGTAAGAAGTTGCCCCGCGCGCTCGTGATTGGCGTCGTAAGTGTTGTTGTCTTATATCTCCTCGTGAATTATGTCTACGTTTATGTATTAAGCCCTCAGGGGCTCGCGAAGACCACCACACCCGCTTCCGACGTCATGAGATTTGCATTAGGGCCTACTGGGGCGAGTTTGATTGCCGCGGGTATCGCGATTTCAACGCTCGGATTCCTAAGTCAGGGAATGCTGACTGCGCCTCGAGTTTATTTTGCGATGGCGGAAGACGGTCTGTTTTTCAAGAGCGTTGCCTGGGTGCATCCCAAGACTTTGGCTCCTGTCGTAGCTATCGCAGTGCAGGGGGCTCTGGCAATTGTCATTGCCCTGTGGGGTAGTTACGAACAGATCCTGAACTACGTAGTCTCCGTCGATTTCATTTTCTTTGGGTTGACGGCGACCTGCATTTTCCTGTTGCGTCGAAAGAAGACAGAACACGCGGCCGGCATCCGCGTTCCTGGTCATCCGATCACTACCGCACTTTTCGTTGCCGTCTGTTGGCTAGTCGTCATCAATACGATTTACCGTTACCCTGAAAACACTTTGATTGGGTTGGGTATCCTGCTGGCAGGAATCCCGGCTTATCTTTTCTGGAGATGGAAAAACGGATGAAACCGAGCGCCCGTGAGTTTGTCGGTTCCCAATACATGCAGTGGGCCAAGACGAGCTCACATGCGCGGTTCAACCTTGCGACGAGCGGACTGGCGAATGTTCGGCTGGAAGAACTCCAGGTAGGCTTGTCGGATATTGAGTTGACCCGCGACGGTGGCTACGGCTACGAACCATTGCAACAAGCGCTTGCAGGTCGTTTGAACGTCGATGCTGAGTCGATTGTCCCGGCAATCGGGACGTCGCTGGCGAATCATCTTGCGATGGCCGCGATCGTGCGCCCTGGTGACGAAGTGCTGTTTGAGCAACCGACTTATGAACCACTGCTGGCGCTTGCTCGTTATCTCAGCGCTGACACAAAGCGTTTCAGTCGTCGGTTTGAGGATGAGTTCCGTGTTTTGCCGGAAGAAGTGGAAAGGAACGCTTCCGCGCGCACACGTTTGATTGTCCTCACCAACATGCACAATCCTTCCGGCGCCCTAATCGATCAGGAAACTCTCAGCGAGATTGGCGCCATCGCTACGAAAGTAGGGGCACGAGTCCTGGTGGACGAGGTTTATCTCGAGGCGCTATTTGCCCGACGTCCTCCGACCGCTTTTCAATTAGGCAATGAATTCGTTACGACAAGCAGTTTGACGAAAGCGTTTGGGCTAAGCGGTCTGCGGTGCGGCTGGATCGTGGCCGAGCCGGAACTGGCGCAGAGGATTTGGCGACTCAACGATCTATTCGGGGTGATGGCGGCACATCCGGCGGAACGGTTAAGCGTTGTCGCACTCCAGCAGCTCGATGGTGTAGCACAGTTTGCCGAACGGCGACTGACGAAGAACCGTGAGCTCGCCTACCGCTTTCTTGACTCACGCGATGATCTGGAAGCCTTCAGGCCTGACTTTGGAACAATTGTTTTCCCGCGACTGAAGGCTGGAAGCTCGGAACGCTTGTGTGCGTTGTTGGGAGAAAAATACGAAACGTCAGTTGTTCCCGGAAGCTTCTTCGAAATGCCCAACCATTTTCGGATGGGCTTCGGTGGCGATTCGGAAGTATTTGAAAGCGGGCTCGAGCGGCTGGGCGCGGCGCTAGATGACATCAGCCAGGTTTAGTAGATCGTTCTCATCTTTCTCCACTCATTTTTCCGGCTTGGTTCCCACCAACTCTGACAAAAGAAAATACAATCGTTCCGCGGCTTCGTGGCCTGCTGCTTCCACGGTAATCCTGATTGGCGTATCGGTCGGCGAGTTGGCTTTTCTGCCTTGCGGTCCGCCGACCGATTGGTAGTAGACCTTGCCCTTGAACCGGGGTTTTGCATCGCGCGGAGCAAAGACATAGTACTTGACCTCGAGGTCAGGAGAATTAATGACTACTTTCCCACCCTGGAAGTTGTCGATCTCGAATTCCAGCAGCACCACGTAAGAATCGGTCTCGCTTAGTGCGCGTTTCGCTGCCTCCGATCGTTTCAGATTACCAATCAGCGTGCCCTGGATGTTGGGAAGTTCATTCAGACGCTGAATGAAGCTGTTAAAGATGATGTCTTCGCTGGAAAGATGTTTTGAAGTTACGTTCCTACCTATCAAAAGGTGGACCGGATAGCTGAGCTCTCTGAACGCCCTCACGCGTGGTGCGACTTCCTCGGTAGGTGTCTGAACCGACGGCTGCGTTGGCGCTTGAGCCGGAACGGTTTGGGAGGCGCGTCTGCCTGACTGGGCAGAAACTCTTTCACAGAAACTCAGCCAAAGGAC
>Ga0157380_10002607_pt1 | contig 12197 bp, 8 predicted proteins | sample S35metaG_FD_119757 | JGI IMG/M metagenome (GOLD analysis project Ga0157380, IMG submission 119757) | Switchgrass rhizosphere microbial communities from Kellogg Biological Station, Michigan, USA - S3-5 metaG | ecosystem: Host-associated > Plants > Roots > Rhizosphere > Soil | place: USA: Michigan...
ACCGGCTGGATCTGATCGACGAGTACAAGTTCCTCGTCCACCCCAGGATCGCCGGTCACGGCCCGACTCTGTACCAGAGCGGCCTGCCCAGCACGCGACGGCTCGAGCTGGTCTCGGCGAAGCCGCTCCGCAGCGGCCCGGTCGCCATGCACTACCGGCGCGCGCGCTGACTCAGAGCAGCCCCATCGCGCCCAACTCGCGGGCCAGCGCGTGGGACAGTCGCCATCTTTGGGCTTGCTGAGGACCACGAAGGAACCCGCAGAATTCTCAGCAAACTGGTGCCGGGGGCGGGAATCGAACCCGCACGACCGTTTCCGGTCCCAGGATTTTAAGTCCTGTGCGTCTGCCAGTTTCGCCACCCCGGCGCGAAGGCACCTAATCGTATCAGCGGCCTCTCAACGTGGCAGAGCTTGTCCACAATCATCGCATCGGGCGTTCTGTCCGTATCGCCTCTATCCACGAACAGGCCCCCGATGATTCACCCCGACACAGAACTCCGGTTGTCAAACCCGCGAATCGGCCTCGGCGTCTTTGCGACGCATTTCATCCCGAAAGGCACGCTGACCTGGCGACACAGCCACTCGTGAGCGACGCGCCAGGGGCGACTCCCGCAACCGCGTTGGCCGAAGAAATCCGATTTGCGGAAGTCGCATACGGATTCGCGGACAGACCACCAATTCTTGACGGGCTGAACCTGTCGATTCGCGCAGGGGAACGGATCGCGATCGTCGGGTTCATCGGCTCTGGAAAGACCACGGTGCTCCGCCTGCTGGCGCGATTCGCCGATCCTGACAAAGGAGGGATCCACATCGACGGTCGCGACCTTCGCGATCTGACGCAGGCCTCGCTGCGCCAACAGATCGGCGTGGTCTTTCAGAACAGTCTTCTGATCGACGACACCATCCGCGAGAACATTCGCATGGGAAAGCTCGACGCCAGCGACTCGGAGATCGAAGCCGTCGCTTCGCTCCTCGGGCTCCATCGCATCGTTGAAACCCTGCCGCGCGGCTACGACACGATGGTCGGCGCGCGAGGAGAACGGTTGTCGGGTGGTCAGCGCCAACTCGTTGCAATCGCGCGTGCGGTGATGCGCGATCCCTCGCTCCTCCTTTTCGATGAACCCGCCTCGGCCCTCGACGCCGAGTCGGACCGTCTGGTGCGGCTCGCGATACACCTGGTCTCGCGCGGCCGCACGGTCATCATGGTCACCCACAGCTTGTCACTGGCGTCGGAAAGCGATCGAGTGTTGGTCCTGAGCAACGGACGGTTGGCCGAGCAGGGCACGCATCAGGAACTGTTGGTCAGCGGAGCGCAGTATTCAAGAATCTGGTATCAGGGCGTCAGCACGTAGCCGCGACCTCATCCCCTTACAAAATCGATGAAGCCGCGCGCGACGTCAGTCTGCGCCAGCCGCACGGTTACGCGCTCACCCACATCCATGCCGTCAAACCCGCGCACCACCCGGCCTTCCGCCGGCGGGTCGAACGTGCGCACCCACGTCCCCTTGTCCGACGCGCCAGTGACGATGGCGTCGAAGCGGTCACCGATGCGCGATGACAGCAAGAGCGCCGCGGCAGACTTGCGCATCTGGCGCTCGACCTTCTCGGCGGCGTCTTCCTGTCTCGTGCAATGCGTCGCCAGCGACTCGAGCTCTCCAGCCGTGTACGGTGACGACTTGCCGGCGACCGCCGCCTTCAGCAGACGCTGCGTGATCAGATCCGGATAGCGACGGTTGGGCGCCGTCGAATGGACGTAGTCGGTGACGGCAAGGCCAAAATGCCCTTCATCCTCACCGGCGCGCGTCAGGATGTACTCGCCGCGGCCGAGCAGCTTCACGACCGAAAGCGAGAGATCCGGGAATCGCAGCGGATCGGCTTGACGTCGACGAGTCAGAAAATCGCTGAGCGCCTTCGGATCGGGCTCGTTCGGCAAGCGGTCGCCGGCCTCCAGCGCCAGGACCTGAATCCGATCCCAGCGCTTCGGTGTCCGCACGACCCTGCGTATCGAGTGCAGGCCTTTGTCTTCGAGATACCGTGCGGTCGTTCCATTGGCGGCAATCATGAAATCTTCGATCAACTCCTTCGCGCGATTCTTCTCGTCGCGCTGAAGCTCGGACACGCGGCCGTCTTTGACGACGGCCCGCGTCTCGTTGCTCGCCAAATCGAGTGCGCCGGCCTCGTGCCTGCGCGTGCGCAGGCGACTCGCGATCTCGTCCTGCAGACGAACCTGCTCGGCGACCCCTGGAGCCTCCGCCATCTCGCGCGGCATGCGATCGCCGGACTCGAGCCACGCCGCGACGCTGTTGTACGCAAGCTTGGCGCGATTGCGAACGACGGCGCGCCCCACCTCGCCCGCGCTCACGGCCCCTTTTCGATCGACGACGAACGAGATGACGACGGCGATACGATCCTCGTCCGGGTTGAGTGAGGTCAGATCGGTGGAGAGCCGTTCGGGCAACATCGGAAAGATCTGGGACGGCGTGTAGACCGAGGTCGTGTTCTTCTGGGCGTGATCGTCGAGCGGCGAATCCTTTGCGACGAGCACATCGACGTCGGCAATCGCGATGAGGACTCGCGTGCTGCCGTCGCGTGCGACTTCGGCAACCGTCAACTGATCGAGATCGCGTGAATCGTCGTTGTCGATCGAGCACCAGGGAAGATGTCGCTGGTCCGGAACTGCATCGACGGCCGGCTCTTTCAGGTGCCTGGCCTGCGCGATCGCTGCCGCCGGGAAATCGGGTTCCAGTCCACGGTCGATCATCGCCCGGCGCGCCAGTTGGTCGAGGTCAACAGAAGTCATCCATTCCACCTGTAAGAGTTACAGCGCCGCCGCGATTGGCGCCTTGCTCGCGCCACCCGAGCTATAGCCGCAACGCTCGATTCTCAACGCACATTCCTCGCCCGCGCGAGTGGTCCGAAGCTTGCCCAGTAATAACACGGGCGCGTCGAAACCGGGACCGTTCCCGAAGGCCCGTGGAGGAATCATAATGAGACTCGTTCGACTGTTTACGGTGGCCGCAGCGGTCTTGCTGCTCGCTGCGCCCGCCGCTCGTGCCCAGGGGCACGCGAACATCTTCGTCGGCTCGAACTTCTCCGGTGATGCCGGACGTTCGCTGAGCGCCGCGCTCAACGACGGAAGCCGCCTCACGTGGGGCGGGGCCATCGGCGGAACCATCAAGGGCATCTTCGGCGCAGAAATCGACACGGCGTACGCGCGTCACTTCTATGGCAGCGACGCCAGCCTCGGCAACAACTACGTCTTCACATTGATGCCCACTGTCATCGTCGGCGTGCCGCTCGGCGGCGAGAGCGGCCCTGGCGTCCGTCCGTACGGGACGGCAGGCTTCGGGCTGATCAGACGGGATCTTTCCGTCGCTGGTGTCACGGCGATCAAGGAGAACGACCTCGGATACAGCGTCGGATTCGGCGTGGACGGCTTCGCAAGCACCCACTTCGGCGTACGAGCCGACTACCGTTACTTCCGCAACGTCAACGCGGATGATTCAGCGAATCTCGTCGGCATCAGCTTCGACCGGGGAAACTTCAGCTTCTCGCGCGGAACTGTCGGAGCCATTTTCAGGTTCTGACGATCGCAACGCCCAACTTCCAACTCCCAACTCCCAAAAAGCTCCTGACCTCCTTGGATTGGGAATTGGGAGTTGGCGTCTTTGGGAGTTGGTAGTTGGGTGAGTTACCATCCGCTCCTCGATCTTTCATACAGGAGCAGATCCATGCGCACGAGCCGACTCGTCCGTCTCATCATCGGTCTCGGCTTCAGCACCATCCTTTATTCGCTTCTCCCGGTTTCTTCATTTCAGGCACAACAACCGGCCAACGATGTCGCGATCGACAACGACGACATCGGTGGCGTAGTCAACGGACCGAAGGGCCCGGAAGCCGGCGTTTGGGTCATCGCTGAAACCCGTGACCTCCCCGTTCGTTACATCAAGACCGTCGTCACGGACGACCGCGGGCGGTTCGTCGTGCCCGATCTGCCGTCAGCGAGCTACGCGGTGTGGGCTCGCGGATATGGGCTCGTGGACAGCACGAAGTCCACAGCCAAACCGGGACAGCGCCTGACGATCACTGCGACGCCAGCACCAAACGAAGCGGCCGCCGCACACTACTACCCCGCGATCTACTGGTACTCGATGCTCAAGATCCCCGCGGCCGATCAGTTCGGCGGCAAGAGCAGCATCCCACCGCGACTCACGCAGACCGCGTGGATCAGCGCGATGAAGAACACCGGCTGCATCGGATGTCATCAACTCGGTCAGCAGTCGACGCGCACGATTCCAGCCGCCCTCGGCACGTTCGCCTCCGGTGCCGACGCGTGGCGCCGTCGCGTGCAGTCGGGCCAGTCGGGACCGCAGATGCTCGGACAGCTCACTGGCCTTGGCGACATGTCGTTTGCCAACTACGGTGACTGGATCGATCGCGTCGCGAAGGGCGAACTGCCCTTTGCCAAGCCGCCCCGCCCCCAGGGCGTCGAACGCAACATCGTCGTCACCCTGCGCGACTGGATGAACGAGAAGCAGTACCTCCACGATCTGATCGCGAGCGATCGACGCTTCCCCACCGTGAACGCGTATGGCCCGCTCGTCGGATCGCCGGAGTACAGCTCGGACGTCCTCCCGATCCTCGATCCAGTGAAGAACGTGGCGACGACGTTCAAGGCGCCGGTGAGGGATGCGAGCATGCCGCTCAGCCTCGGGCCGGGACATGCCGCGGCGCTCGACGCGCTTCAGCCATCGCCCTACTGGGGCACCGACCGCATCTGGGATACGCGCGTCAACAATCACAACTCGATGTTCGGTCGTGACGGACGCGTGTGGCTGGCCGCGTCCGTGCGAGCGCCTGAGAATCCGGCGTTCTGCAAACAGGGGTCAGATCATCCATCGGCCAAAGCATTTCCGATGGAGCGCGCCATTCGGCATCTGGCGGTCTTCGATCTGAAGGCGAAGAAATACACCTTCGTCGACACCTGTTTCTCGACGCATCACCTGCAGTTCGGATACGACGCCAACGACACGATCTGGACGAGCGGCGGCGGCCCGGTGGTCGGCTGGTTGAACTCGAAGATGTTCAACGAGACTGGCGATGCGGCGAAGTCACAGGGTTGGACCGCCCTCGTGCTCGACACGAACGGCAACGGGAAACGCGACGCCTACACCGAGCCCGATGCCCCGGCTGACCCGACGAAGGACCGGCGCATCAACGCGTCGTTCTATGCGGTGATGCCGAACCCGGTCGACGGATCGGTATGGGGCGCAGTGCTCGGTGTGCCGGGTGCAGTCGTGCGGCTGGCGCCTGGCAAGAATCCTCCCGAGACCGCGATCGCCGAGATCTACAACGTGCCGATGCCGGGCTTCGGTGCGCGCGGCGCCGACATCGACAGCAAGGGCGTCGTGTGGGTCTCGCTCGGCAGCGGTCACATGGGGAGCTTCGATCGAAGCAAGTGCAAGGCGCCGTTGAGTGGTCCCAAGGCGACGGGCGATCACTGCCCCGAAGGCTGGACGTTCCATCAATATCCCGGTCCCGGATTCAAGGGCATCGGCGAGAACAGCGCCGAGTCGAGCTACTACTCGTGGGTCGACCAGCACAACACGTTCGGGCTGGGCAACGACGTGCCGATGTCGACCGGCAACCTGAACGACGGCATCATCGCGTTCGCGAATGGACGCATGGTCGTCCTGCGCGTGCCGTATCCGATGGGCTTCTACGCCAAGGGGTTCGACGGACGTATCGACGACCCGAAGGCGGGCTGGAAGGGGCGCGGCTTGTGGGCTGCCAACGGCGACCGCACGCCGTGGTTGATTGAAGGCGGCAAGGGCACGAAGCCGCTTGCTGCGCACTTCCAATTGAGGCCGGATCCGTTAGCTAAGTGACCGACGGCGGGTCTAAAGACCCGCCGCTACGCAGCCATGTAGCTGGTAGAGGCGGGCCTTCAGGCCCGCCTACCAGCACTCAGGTTTTCTCTGTGCCTCTGTGTCTCGGTGTATCGTCGCCCGAGTTCTACCAGCACGTCATCGCGTTCTCGAAGATTCTCGCGAGCGCCTCTGCATCGGCAGGGCGCGGCGAGAGCTTCGTCAATCTCTCCTGCGCGAGCGTGCCGTCCACGAGCGTTAAAACGTCAGCCGATGAGTAGCCGACGGCGTGAAGGCCGTTGGGAACGTTCAGCCGCTGCATGAACCACGTGATGCGATCGGCGAGCACGCGACCCGCATCGTTCTTGCCGCAACGAGACACATCTGCTCCCAGGACCTGCGCCGCCTCGAGATGCCGTTCGGGGCTGGCCTGCCCGGTAAACGCGAACACCGCGGGCGCACTGAGAATCACTGAGAAGCCGTGCGGCACGAGCGCGTGATTCGGGTAGCCGGGAGCCCGATACTGTTTCACTCCGCCCGCGACGGGATACGCCATCGCGTGCGGCAGATGCACGCCGGCGTTGCCAAACCCGATACCAGCGAACGAAGCCGCCAGCACCATGCTCGCCCTCGCTTCGTCGTCACCGGGATCTTCGACCGCGCGGACGAGATGAGTTGCCACCATTCGCAGCGCCTGGAGCGACCAGACGTCGCTGATTGGATTCGCGCCCTGGTAGGGAGGGCGCGCGGCTGGACGGTCGGGCCGCGGTCGATCCGTGAACGGAATTGCGGTGTACGACTCGACAGCATGGCAGAGGATGTCGAGACCGCACGACGCCGCGACGGCGGGCGGCGCGCTGCGTGTGTGATCGGGATCGAGGAAGCCGAGCGTGGTCTTGAGCAGCCGACTCGAGATGCCGGTCTTCACGTGCAGTCGCGTGAGGTCGAAGATCGCAACGCCGGTCGTCTCACTTCCAGTGCCAGCCGTGGTTGGAATCGCGAAGAGCGGCTTGACCGGACCGGGAACCGCGAGGCCTTTCCCGATCGGCTTGTTGACGTAGTCGAGGAAGTCGGCCGGTGGATGGCTCGTGTAGAGATTCACAGCCTTTGCCGTGTCGATCGACGAGCCGCCTCCGACGGCGACGATGGCGTCGAACGTCTGCTCGCGGGCGAAGTCGATCGCATCGAGCCATGACTCCTCTGTCGGCTCGACGCGCACACGGTCGTACATCACCCATTGCACGCTGCTGGCATCGAGCGAATCGACGATCGCGCGCGCCGGGGGCAACTTCGCGACAACTGGATCGGTGACGATGAGCGCGCGACGGATGCCTCGATCGGCGAGATCCATCCCGACCTCGCGCGTGACGCCAGCGCCGTAGCGCACGGCCGCCACGGCCATCTCGAAAGCGTTGTCTCGATCCATTCCGCGAATCTACCATCAGTCCACGGTCTTCGGTCTTCAGTCCACGGTCGTCGATCCGAGATCATCCATGACCGCGGACTGGAGACCGAGGACCGAGGACTAAGATTGTGTCGTGCTCGAAGAACTGGCGGAGCGGCTTCGGCAAGCACAACGCGTCACCGTGATGACCGGCGCCGGCGTGTCGGCCGCGAGCGGCGTTCCGACCTTTCGTGGCGACGGCGGTCTGTGGCGATCGTTCCGCACCGAGGATCTCGCGACCCCTGAAGCATTCGCGCGCGATCCCGCACTCGTGTGGGAATGGTACGAATGGCGACGCGCGACGATCGCCTCGTGTCAGCCCAACGCCGCCCACGACGTGCTCGCGCAGTGGACGCGAGAATCGGCGCAGTGCACCGTCATCACTCAGAACGTGGACGACCTGCACGTCCGCGCAGGCACTCAACGCCTCGTGCGACTGCACGGATCCATCTGGGAGCTCTCGTGCTGGAATCGTTGCGGCACCGCACCGTGGCGCGACGAGCGCGTGCCGCTTCCGACGCAACCTCCGACGTGCCCGGACTGCGGCGGGCTGGCGCGTCCAGGCGTTGTCTGGTTTGGCGAGTCGCTTTCACCCGCCGATGTCCATGCGTCATCAGTCGCATGCGCGTGTGACGTGTTCATCGCAATCGGCACATCCGCGATCGTGTATCCGGCAGCCGGATTCCTTCAGCACGCGAGGATGCAAGGCGCATTCACCGTAGAAATCAACGTCGACGCCACACCAGCCTCGTCGCTCGTTGATATGGCAGTCAAGGACGCCGCAGAAGCCTTCCTTCCGCGACTCGGCGCGGCCCTACCTAGACTCGGGTAGAGGTCAACAGGAACGGGGTCATTGTCGTAGTGCTAGCGGTGACACAAAGGATGGTTTCTATTGATCTCGGCTTCGGCGCGTCGTGTCTTCGGGTCCCTGTTCACAATCCTGCTCGTCGCGTTATCTCCTCTCAACTCTGACGCACAGACCCCGGAAGCGGGCGCCACTGCGCGAAGAACCATCCAGGCGGCACGCCTGCGAGACACCGAGCGCATCACCGTCGACGGCCGTCTCGATGAAGAGATCTGGCAACGCGCCGTGCCCGCGGCCGACTTCATCCAGATCGATCCAGCGAACGGCACACCTGCGACCGAACCGACAGAGGTCCGCATCGTCTTCACCAAAGACGCCATCTACATGGGTGTGACCTGCTACGACTCGGAGCCTGACAAGTGGCTCGGGTATCAGCGCCGCCGGGACGAGTTCCTGGGATCGGACGACCGGTTCATGTGGACCATCGATACGTTCCTGGACGAGCGATCGGGCTACTTCTTCGAGATGAACCCGTCGGGGTTGATGGCCGACTCGCTCTTCGGCATCAACGGCGACAACCGCGCGTGGGACGGCATCTGGAACGCCCGCGTGCGTCACAGCGAAATCGGCTGGACGATCGAGATCGAGATCCCATTCCGCACGGTCAACTTCGATCCGAACAACGACACCTGGGGCTTCAACTTCCAGCGCACCGTCCGCCGCAAGAACGAGGACAGCATCTGGATGGGATGGGCCCGCAATCAGGGTCTGCGCCGGATGACGAATGCCGGTCACGTCACCGGCATCACGGAGGTGACGCAAGGCCTCGGGCTCGACGTCAAGCCGTACGGACTCCTGACGTCAGAGTCCTTCGGCGGACTCAACGGAGGGCGATCGCGGGAGAAGGCGAACGCAGGACTCGATCTCTTCTACAACCCGACGCCGGGAGTCCGTGCGAACCTGACGATCAACACCGACTTCGCGCAGACGGAAGTCGATCAGCGCCAGGTCAACCTCACGCGCTTCTCGCTCTTCTTTCCTGAGCGCCGCGACTTCTTCCTCGACGGCGCCACGTTCTTCGACTTTGCGAGCGACAGTGCCGGCGGCCCGCAGATTCAACCGTTCTTCAGCCGTCGCATCGGTCTCGGCGCTGACGGCACCCCGCAGAAGATCGATTTCGGCACGAAGTTCACCGGGCAGATGGGCGGCCAGGACGTCGGCTTCCTGCAGGTCCGCACTGGCGCGGACGATGGGCAGTTCGTTCCGGAAGACTTTCTCGTCGCGCGAGTGAAGCGACGTGTGCTGCAGCAGTCATACTTTGGCGCAATCTACACCAGACGAGATGCCCGCACTGGCGATCAGATTGACGCCAGCCAGACAGTCGGCGTCGACGCCCGCCTGGCGACATCGCAGTTCAGAGGCAACCAGAACCTGTCCGCGACCGCGTGGATGCTACACGCCGGCCCGCCCGGCAACCGGGATCGCGCAAACGCCTTCGGCGCCGGCATCGAGTACCCGAACGACCTCTGGCAGCTCCGTTTCGATGCACGCGAAGTGCAGCGGAACTTCGACCCATCGGTTGGCTTCGTGCTGCGCCGTGACTGTCGGCGGTATCGCAGCCAGGTCTACTACGGGCCGCGTCCGCAGAATCACCGCTACATCCGCCGCACTGAGTACGACGCGAACCTCGAGGTCGTCACCGACCTCCGCAATCAGCTGCTGGAGCGCGCCCTCAACCTCACGGTCTTCAACGTACAGTTCCACAGTCAGGACAACGTCGGCGTCGAGGTAGATCCAACCTACGTGATGCTCGACCGGCCCTTCAACATCGCGCCTGGCATCACGATGCCTGCGGGCGCCGAATATCGCTTCACGCGAGTCGCGGTCCGTGGTCAGACCGCCAACCGGCGCGTGCTGGCGTTGAACGGCCGGTTCGAAACAGGCGGTTTCTACTCAGGCCATCGCGATCAGACCATCCTCGGTCTCACCGTCCGGGCTCGGCCCGGCTACATCATCAGCCTCAACGGAGAGTGGAATCAGATCGACCTGGCCGAAGGGAGCTTCGCGTCGAACGTCTTCCGCGGAACCGCCGACACGCAGTTCACGCCGTTCATGGCCCTCGTGAACATCGTTCAGTACGACACCATGAGCCGCGTGCTCGGATGGCAGTCGCGTTATCGCTGGATTCTGAAGCCGGGAAATGACCTCTACGTGGTCTACACGCACAACTGGGTCGAGGACCCACTGCGAGACAGATTCGGTACTCTAGACAGAAGAGCCGCCTCTAAAGTGTTGTATACACAGAGGTTTTAGGCGGATCTTGAATGGGTCGACTGGGATATGCTGGATCTCGGGTTGGGCGGGCGCAAGTCGCCTTCTCCTGGGCGGCACCCTCATACCTTCCCTCGACCGGCTTGGACATACTGAGCCTGTCGAGGGGCAGCGTCCGACCGATTCCGACGCGGACTCAGCCGGCGGCTTCGCCCCGCTGGCTGAGCAACCGCGGTTACCCCAGTCGCCCCACCTCTAGTCCTTGGTGCTTCGTTCTTGGTTCTTGGTCCGTCCTTGGTCCGTCCTTGGTCCGTCCTTGGTCCTAGTGGACCACCGTTGAACCTGCACCAGGCATCGCCGCGCGTTCCGCGGCCATCACTCGCTCAATCATCGCGGTCAGATCGCGCTCCGCGATGTCGAAGGGGCCGGCAACCACCGCCCCGAGTGACAACTCGAGTGCGATCACCACGCCGCCGCCTTCGTACGGATTCACGATCCAGCTGAAACCGCGCATCGCGACCCGCCGGTTCGCATCGGCATCCGGGTTCTTCGCCTGCTCGAGCGCACGCAACATCCCCACGAGCACGGCGGTCACATCGTCATCGTTCCAACGCCGTGGCTCACGGCTCGTAACGCTGATGACCTGACTCGTGGCGTGATTGTCGCCTCGAAGCCAGATGTCCAGGGGGATTTCCATCGCTCAATTCAAAATGCAATATGCAAAATGCAAAACCACGTTCCCCATTTGCATTCCATCCTGCATTTTGAATTTTGCCCTTTGCGTTACGTCCTGTCCAGTAGTCTTCCGAGCTCACCGGCGTCCGTCGTCGGCGCCTCGCATGCGAAGTTGCGACACAAATACGCCGTCGCCCGCCCTTCGACCTCTTTCATGCTCGCGGTCCAAGGCAACAACTCAGAAAGTCTGGCCCGTGCCGCAGGCGTCAGCGGAACAACGATCGTTGTCGGGAGATAGCGGCGCATGACGATGTCACGAAGCGCTTTCGTGTCGTCGGAGGATGGATCGCCGGCGATGACCAATTGAGGCGTCCCGGAGTGATACGTGGACAGCGCCGCCAGCATCATGGGCGCGACCCTTCCAGACTGCGACAACCGCGACGCAAACACACCAAGCGTGCGCTCAACTCGATCCGAAAAAGTCCCGATGCCCAGGTGCGACAGCACGAGAAGATTGAGCACGCTGACCGAGCTTGCCGCTGGCTCTGCACCGTCGTAGTCCTCTTTCAGTCGCAGCAGCACCGATTCGTCCTTGCCCGTGGTGCTGAACCACCCGCCTTCGTCCGGATCCCAGAACAGTTCGTCCTGACGTCGCTGAAGGGTGCTCGCCCACGCCAGCCATTCGGGATCGCCGTCGGCCTGGAACAACTCGAGCAGGCCGAAGATTAAATACGCATAGTCTTCGGCATAGGCCTCGACACCGGAGGAACCATCGCGATAACGCCTCAGGAGTGTCTGGGTCGACGGCTGCCAGAGGTGCTCGCGCACGAATCGTGCGGCCTTCTGCGCGTCCTCGAGGTAAGAGTCGGCCTCGTCAATCGTACGGGCTGCGCGTGCGAATGCGGCGATCATCAGGCCGTTCCACGCGGTCAGCACCTTGTCGTCGAGGTGCGGACGCGGTCGAGACGACCTGCGTGCCATCAGCAGCGGCCGCGCACGTCGGAGCGCCTCCATCACGGCCTCAACGGGCCGGCCGGTCGTGGCTGCGACGTCGTCAAGCGGACGGGCTGTATATAACAGGTTCTTCTCGGTGAACTCGGCCTGTGGATCGTTCGGCGCGTTGCCGCCGGGCAGGA